>QQTW01000281.1_pt1 | contig 30994 bp, 33 predicted proteins | sample 1904831 | NCBI WGS metagenome assembly QQTW01 (sample SAMN09435610, study PRJNA476489) | Subsurface metagenome, whole genome shotgun sequencing project.
AACCCAGAACTATTACCAAGCGTACCCACCCCAGTTATAGATTTAGCCAAAACTCTCACCGATGTCCAAGAAACAGATTTAGTAAAAGAACTTGATAACTTTCAAACTCAAACCGGCTGGAAGTTGCGAGTACTTACTCAGTATGACCGCACTCCCGGACGGGCAGTAGTTAATTTTTGGGGTTTGGACGATAAGAGTATTTTATTAGTGTCGGATGCTCGCGGTGGTAACATCCTCAGTTTCAGCGTTGGCGATGCAGTGTACGAATTACTACCCCGCACCTTCTGGATTGAACTTCAGACCCGATTTGGTAACTTGTACTACGTCCGCGAAAACGGCGAAGACCAAGCAATACTCGATACACTAAAAACCGTTGAAGGCTGTTTGGTAAAAGGTGGTTGCAACGTCGTCCCCGGACTTCCACGCGAACAATGGATTCTCACCCTAGTTTCCTCAATTCTTGGTGGTGTAATTTGCGGTTTTGCAGCACAACCCCGCGTTGAAGGACAAATATTTGCGTGGCAGTGGGCATTAATATTTTCTCCCTTATGGGGAATTTTATTTCTCGCCTTCGGTGTTGGACCAGTTGTGACGCGAACTTCCGAATGGCTACCTTTGTTTCGTAATATCGCCGGTTTTTTAATGGGTGTTTTGGTTGCTTACCTTTCCCCAATTTTCTCGCGGTCTTCTCCGACTCCGGAAGCTTGAATTTAGGGAGTGGGGAGTAGGGAGTAGGGAGTAGGAGTTAGGAGTTGGGAGTTAGGAGTTGGGAGTTGGGAGTCGATAGTTCATTACCTGTCTTTCCTCTTCCCCCTTTACCCTTTATTCTTTACCCTTTCCCCCTCTTCTCCCTACTCCCTACTCCCTATTTACTGGTAAGCTGAAAGCTGTTATCTGACAGCAAAACCGCGATGGAATGGCACCTAACTGATGCTCAAAGTTTGGCAATTATTGACCGCGAAATTGGCGATCATGTTTTTTCACCCGCAGAATATGAAATCGTCAGGCGGGTAATTTACGCTACAGCAGACTTTGAGTATAAATCTTTGCTTCGTTTCTCAGAACGTGCCCTACAAGCAGCAGCGGCAGCATTGGCTGCACGTACTACGGTGATTGTCGATGTGCCGATGGTGCAGGTAGGTATCGCGTCGGAGATACAAAATACCTTTGCGAATCCGGTTTTTTGTAGTTTGGATGCGATAACTCGACCCCAGGATGAGAAAACTCGCGTTGCTTGGGGAATTGAAACCCTTGCTAAACGCTATCCGGAGGGTATTTTTGTAGTTGGTCAAGCACAAACTGCGATCGCAACGCTTGTAGACCTAATTGAAGCCGAAGAAATCAAACCAGCTTTAATAATTGCGACTCCACCAGGCTTTGTAAATGTCGATTTAGCGAAGGAGCGTTTGCGCGACTCACTGATACCAAATATTACAATCGAAGGTCGTAAAGGTAGTGCCGTAGTTGCCGTAGCAATTCTTGACGGATTAGTCGATTTAGCTTGGCAAGCCTACGGCAAAGAAGGAAGTGTTAGGAATGGGTGAAGGAGAGGGGAAGGGGAGAAGGGGAGAAGCGGAAAAAGAATGTTCTCAAACTCTTGCCCACCTCCCCATCTCCCCTGTCTCCCCTGTCTCCCTATTCGCTGACTCTTCTGCGTCGTCTCTGCGGTCTGTCGTCTTTGTCTTCGCGTAAGCGACTGCTGACTTCGGTGAAAAAGTCTCTTCGTAAAAGTGGATAATCGCTTACCCATAAGTCGCGGCTAGGAATATATATATCAGTAATTTCTTCGATGCGGCTCAAATCACTAGTGTTAGACATTACTAACATTTCCACAATTTGACCGGGTGCGATCGCTTTGTATGCAACTCGCAATGGTGCTTGAAATTCAGCCATAAACCCAGAATTGTCGCCGACTTCTAAGTTAATTCGCTTTTCGCGGTTTTCAACGATTACCAAATCGCCCTTATTATTAACTGTTTCCTGCTTGCCAATCAATTCTTCTGTAATCCAAAAATCCAAGACTCGACCGCGAAAGAAACCACCGTATTTGTAGCGACGGCACTTGACATTTCGCATACTCGCTAAAAACACTGGTCCCCACAGCCAGTAAAATGCACCAATTAGCCCCAGCAAAAACAAAATCGGACCAAAATCTAAGCCAAAAAGCACTTTAACTAGTAAAACTACTGCTACCGCAACAACTGAAATTAGTAGCCGTTGTAAAAAACTTGAAGCTTTGCCCCAATAATATTTGTACTGGTCGGCAGTCGCAATAAACGGAATTAGTTGCTCAAATTTTTGGCGAGTTAGTGGAACAAGCATGTTTAAGAGTTAGGAGTTAGGAGTTAGGAGTTAGGAGTTAGGAGTTAGGAGTTAGGAGTTAGGAGTTAGGAGTTAGGAGTTAGGAGTTAACCTCTTCCCCTTCCCCTTTATCCCTTCCCCCTTCCCCCTTCCAAAGTTAGAGTATCTTTTCTAATCCATATACTAACGACTTTAACTGTTGAACTTTACGAATTGCTAGTAGTACACCGGGCATGTAACAAGCCCTATCGCTGGTATCGTGTCGCAAGGTGTAAATTTGACCTGCTGCACCAAATATAACTTCCTGATGGGCAATCAATCCAGGTAAGCGAATGCTGTGTATTCTAATACCTTCGTCGGCAACGCTACCCCTTGCCCCTTTGAGCTTTTCTTCTTCTTTGACCTGTGCGGGGTTAAAAGTTTTACCAACTTCTGCAAGCATTTGTGCGGTTTGAATCGCTGTACCGCTGGGTGCATCAGCTTTCTGGTTGTGGTGTAACTCAATAATTTCCACATGGTCGAAGTATTGCGATGCTGTCACAGCAGCTTGTTGTAATAACACCATGCCGATGGAAAAATTGGGAATAATCAAACAACCAGTACTAGCTTTTTCGGCAAAGTCAGCTAAATCTTGCAGCTGTTGGGGACTCAAACCAGTGGTTCCCACAACCGGACGAATACCGTATGCGATCGCGCTGCGAATATTATCGTAAACTCCATCGGGATGGGTAAAGTCTACCATTACTCCTGGCAGCATCTGACGTTCTCCTGCCACATATCCCAACATCGCTTCTATCTGGTCGGTGATGGGAACTTCGAGAGGTTCGCTTAAACCTGCCAATTCTCCAGCATCTTTTCCCTGATGTTCGGGACTGGTATCGATAGCACCCATCAGCGTCATGTCGGGGGAAAGTGCTACAGCTTTGACTACTTCGCGTCCCATTTTTCCTGCTGCACCGTTGACAACTACTGGAATCGCATTTTTATTCGTCATTGTTAAAGAAGTGTGTTTTGAGCCAACAAAGGAATTTTAGAGGAATTTGAGGTTCTCGATGCATTCAAATATTTGTATCTCTTTTGCCTAAGTTGTTTGAGTCATAATTTTTGTAAAAATTACTCAAATATTGGCGACCAAATATCGGAAATAGCAACTTCCCAACCTGGGAATAAATCGGGAAGCGTCAACACATCACCATCACCAAGTATTTCTTCGCTACCAGCACGATAAACTTCCACAGTTTTTGTTTTAGGGATAATTAAAATCCCAATCTGCGAACCCAATTTAATATATTCTTTGATTTTTTCTCTTAACTTATTGGTTGAGTCAGTTTTCGACTTGACTTCAACTACCAAATCGGGAACTAATTCTGCATAATCTTCTATAGATTGCTTTAACCTTTCAGCTTTAACAAACGATACATCTGGCGCGCGCAAATTTGTTTCCGAAATTTTAAATCCCGCACTCGAACCAGTAATGCGTCCCAACTTGCGAGGTCGCACCCAATTTCCCAACAGACGGGCAAACTCAGTTCCAATTTCTTCCGATTCGTAACCTGATGGACTCATAACAATGATGTTACCATCGACAAGTTCCATGCGATAATCAGGATATGCACCCTGCATTTTTTCTAAGTCATTAATAGTCAGTACCATAAAACCTCCACATAATGATTTAATTTTATCGGTAGATGAAGCGATATAAAAGCTAGAAGCGATTAAAGATGTGCGATCGCCTCATCAAGGCTCGCACATGAGCATTACATTTCTCGGATGCAGGCTAATATTCATGCAACTCAACCAAAAATACCGTCTTACACTTTATTGCGATTGCTTGGTTTGATATTAAGTACATCAATGTTGGGTTCCTACGTTGTCTCATAACTCCTTGCTGCTTTTGTTGGGAACTTGGCAGATATAAACCGAGTCTGTGTCATAGACTTGGTATGTTCGTTGCCAAGTTTTCACATCAGGGAGTTGAGTAATGTTCAAAGTTGCGCCACTTCCACTTCGCAGCCTAATCCCAGCGAACAATAGGCTTGAAAATAGGGGGCAAAATTCCAGTTATGCATAAACTCTGCGTAATATCCATGACATTTTTGGCAACTTTGTATAAAATCTACTGAGCAACTACCAACAGATGTGAAAACATTAAAACCAATCGTCTAACCAACATTTTTTTAAGCAGATGAATCGAAAATTTGCCCTCACATTACTTTCTAGTCCCGCATTGTTTGCCTCGATGGTGTCGATGGTGGTAATGACACAACCAGCACAAGCAAATCAAGTCATTAACCAAGGTAATCTTGCTTGTATGCGATCGCCACACAGCGTCCAACGTCAATTTGTTTGCGAACGCAAAAGTGATGTTGGTACTGTAACCGCTACACAGCGAACAGTTGAAGTGCAAGCACAAGCCAATGAAATTACCGAACTCAAGTTCACCGACGAAGAAAGCGATACCGCGATCGCATTGTTTGGTTGTGACTGTCCTTCTTGTCTCAATTCACTGCGTCAAATGCGTAATATGCAAGAAATGCCAGTCTAAGCAACTGGCTATTTTCTTTTCTCTATTTAAATAAATTCCAAAATGGAGTTAGGTATCTTCCCGACTCCATTGTTTTTTAATTTCTCCCCTTTCCCCCTTCTCCCCTTCTCCCCTTCTCCCCTTCTCCCCTCCCCCATTCCCCAACAGATAATCTACACTCAAGGTGATACCGCTTATTTCAATGCTGCTGTTATGTCGTTCTCGATTGAATCGTTGCCACCGTCCTTAGCGAAAATCGTCCAGCGTTTCCAACGCGCTACAGACCAGAAACGGCGGTACGAACAGCTAATATGGTATGGAAGCAAGCTCAAAGAGTTTCCTGAAGCTGATAAAGTGCCGGAAAATAAAGTCGCTGGTTGCGCGTCGCAGGTTTATGTAACTGCATCTTTGGATGATGGAAAAGTTACCTTTCAAGGTGATTCAGATTCGCAATTAACAAAGGGTTTAGTTGGTCTTTTGATTGAAGGATTAAATGGTTCAACACCGTCTGAAATTGTGCAAGTAGTCCCCGATTTTATTCAAGAAACAGGTTTAAATGTGAGTCTCACACCTTCCCGCGCTAATGGTTTTTACAATATATTTAAAACCATGCAAAAAAAAGCTTTAGAATGCGAGGTAAGTGGTAATAGTTAATAGTTATGTAAGGTGCGTTACGAAGAACCAACGCCCCCTACAGAACACACAATAAACAACAATCAACAAATGACCAATGACTAACTTATTATCAGCATCTACACTCGAAATCGACGGAACCGTTCGAGAATATCCTTGGAACTGGCAAAATCAACAAGTCCGCGTCGTTTACGAAACCTTGGGTGACGGTACGCCCGTACTATTATTACCTGCATTTAGCACAGTTTCAATGCGTTCGGAAATGGCAGGAATCGCCAAGTTACTATCACCGTACTTTCAAACTATAGCAGTGGATTTTCCGGGATTTGGTGATTCTTCACGACTGCCATTTGACTATCAACCCGCAATCTATCACCAATTTCTCGAAGATTTTATCACATATGTCATCCAAAAACCTGCTTCAGTAATTGCTGCCGGACATAGTGCAGCTTACGTTCTGAAATTAGCACAAAAACAACCAAATTTATTTTCGCGGATTGCGTTGATTGCACCAACTTGGCGAGGCCCCTTCCCAACTATGGGGATGAGTCGCAATGTCGCTGGAGTTGGTAAAGATTTAATACGTTTTCCACTGCTGGGACAAGCATTATACAAGCTAAATACAGCGCCATCCTTCTTAAGTTGGATGTACAGCCGTCACGTTTATGTCGATAATGATAATCTTACACCCGAATTTATCCAGCATAAATGGCAAAATACCCAAAAACCTGGCGCACGCTTTGCACCAGCAGCATTCGTAACTGGTAATCTCGATGCAATTGATAATCGGTCAGAATTTGTGACACTAGTCGATAATTTACCCGTCCCGGTAATGGTAATTACGGGAGAATCAACTCCAAGCAAATCTCGCGCCGAAATGGACGCAATCGCCGCACTACCAAATGTTTTAAACGTAACTCTTCCAGGTTCGTTAGGAATGCATGAGGAATATCCATCAGTTATAGTCGAAGCTATCTTGCCTTTTTTGCGGACGATGCTATAAATACAGGGAAAAAGACAAAGAGGTGGAGATTGTAAACTATTGTTTCTGCCCTCTTTAAGCGGTCATAATTTTATGCCCGTCAATATGTTTGATAAATCACAAGTAAATCTTAGTTAACTTCTATTTATATGACGACTGCTGAAATTGCAAATACAGTTCCTGTAACGGTTTTAACTGGCTATCTCGGTGCTGGCAAAACCACACTGTTAAACCGTATTCTTACTCACGAACATGGTAAAAAAGTTGCCGTAATAGTCAACGAATTTGGTGAAGTTGGCATTGATAATCAACTTGTTATTGACGCTGACGAAGAAATCTTTGAAATGAACAACGGCTGTATCTGTTGTACGGTACGCGGCGATTTGATTCGCATTATCGGTAATTTGATGAAGCGCCGTCATAAATTTGACCACCTTGTAATTGAAACTACTGGACTTGCCGACCCTGCCCCCGTAATTCAAACATTCTTTGTAGATGAAGATATGCGGGAAAAATTATCACTCGATGCCGTAGTCACAGTCGTCGATGCCAAGCATATTTCGCAACATTGGGATGCAGATGAAGCAGTCGAACAAATTGCCTTTGCCGATATAGTTTTATTAAACAAAACCGATTTAGTCACCCCCGCAGAACTCGAAGAACTCGAAAAACGGATTCGAGGAATGAATGCTTTAGCTAAAATCCACCGCACTCGCAATTCCGAGTTAGCAATGGATGCACTGCTTGGTGTGAAAGCATTCGACTTAGACAACGCTTTACAAATTGAACCCGGTTTTCTCGAAGAAGAACACGAACACGAACACGACGAAACAGTAACTTCAGTAGCTTTGGTCGAAAAAGGTGCTATCGACGGCGAAAAGTTGAATGCTTGGATGAGTAAATTATTACAAACCCAAGGAACCGATATTTTCCGTATGAAAGGCATTCTCAATATTGCGGGTGAGGATGAGCGTTTTGTGTTCCAAGGTGTCCACATGCTATTTGAAGGCAAACCCGACCGTCTTTGGAAAGACAGCGAAACCCGCAAAAACGAACTCGTCTTCATTGGACGCAACCTCGACGAAGCCAAATTGAAAGCGGATTTTCTTGCTTGTATGAATTAGGGAGTAGGGAGTAGGGAGTAGGCATTAGGGAATAAGCTCTTTCAAACACTCTTACCTTTGTGACCTTTGTGTCCTTCGTGGTTCATTTTCTGTTATTCCTGCGTAACTGCTAACTCCTAACTCTCAACTCCCCCTACTCCCCATTCCCCACTCCCTACTCCCCCCCTCTTCCATGAACTCAACTACTAAATCTAAAGAATTTGAACAAATATTTTTAGCGACGCTTTCAGATTATGTAACATCTGTCGCATGGTCGCCTACAAATTCAACTCTCGCTGCGGTGTCTGCTGCGGGAGAAGTCGCGCTATGGCAAGATGAAGAACTAGAAATTTTGCAACCAGCGACCGATAAATCAGTCGATTGCGTAGCATTTTCCCATGATGGGCAATTTTTGGCAGTAGGGGGACAGGATGGACAGGTAAAAATTTGGCGCGAAAACGAGTTAGTGGCAACTTTAGAAAATGCCCCTGCTTGGGTAGATAAACTTATTTGGATTGAAAGTAGCGAAGCTATTACAACGCTAAATTTTGAAGATTCTTCGCCATTGGGGATTGATTGGCGCGGGAATGGAAAACATCTAGCGATTGGTGGCAATAAAGGAGTTAAGATTTGGAATTGTCTTGACTGGGACGAAGAACCATATGTCCTAGAGATGCCTACAGTTAGTTTAGCTCTAGCATGGTCATCGGATTGTAAATATTTAGCCTCTGGTAACATGGATCGTTCCGTGACTGTACTGGAATGGGGAAACCCCGAACCTTGGGTAATGCGCGGCTTTCCTGGCAAAATTCGTCAAGTCACCTGGTCGGATATTAATACACCCATCGGCGCACCAATCCTCGCCACATCAAGCGTTGAAGGCATGGTAGTCTGGGAAAAGGCTGAAGACGAATCCGTAGGTTGGGAAGCACAGGTTTTGACTAACCATGTCGATATCATTCAGGGTATCGGCTTTGCACCCAACAGTTTCCTGCTTGCCTCCGCAGCTAGCGACGGTTGGTTGTGTTTGTGGAAAAAAGCCAAAAACGTTTCCCAAGTGCTAACAGGTGTTCCAAATGGCTATTCCAGCCTCGCTTGGCATCCCCAAGGTAAACTACTTGCCGCAGGAGGAGATAACGGCGAAATTCAGATTTGGTCGAGAGTAGGGAATAGGGAGTAGGAAGTGGGGGGAGATGGGGAAAGAAGGAAAGATGTGGGAAACAGCAAAAAAGAAAAAGACATGTCCTTGTATTTGCTTTTATTTACTTTCTGCCTTTCCCCCATCTCCCCATCTCCCCTCTTTCCCCTACTCCCTACTCCCTGTACTGGGAACATATCCAGATACAAAATTTGTCTATCTACTTAATTCGCGGTTAATGACTAATTGCCGAGAATTAGTTATGCTGTATCAGTACCTTTTTTAGGCGTACATAAATCATGAAGATACTTAAACTGTTTTTACTCGTGCCTGTACTGCTAAGTTCGCTAATGTTGCAAGTTAATCCAGCAATAGCTGCAACTAACCAAATTGCAACCGCGACACCGCGCATTGAATTGGTATCTGCACCAACGTATGCGACTATTGCACCGACATTGTTAGCAAAATCAAACCCTATTGTTGACTCCATCGGCTGCAATTGTGGAAGTTGTGTCAAGGCTAGACTTCAACTCGAAGGTAAATTGCCGATTTCCAGCCTTTTGTAATTATATGAAAAATGAGTTTGGAACCAAAAGTAAAGAGTTAGGATAAGTCACAGAGTTACTTATCCTAACTCTTTACAATTGTTCAAACTCAAGCAATTTCACAAATAATTTTATTTTGCAAACAAATTGCTTGTAGTGCGGGTATCTTGCCCGCTTTTAATTTGTCGAAAGATAAATTCAAAGATTAAAACAAAGCTAATAATTCTTAACTTTTAAATCTTCAATCTAGGCTTTAACAATTCCAAAGTTATAGTTAAAATTCCTCATATAACCATCCGAATAATTTGGTGATGAGGAATCTACGTTTAATCCTATTAATTCCACTTCTGCTAGTTGCTTGCAATGCTCAAAATAATACACAAAATGTCATAATCACAACAAATACTTCTCCTCCCCCAAGCAACAACAATCTTCCTCAAGTTGTCGCAACTACTAGTATATTGTGCGACCTGACCAAGCAAATAGCAGAAAATACAATTAATCTCACCTGCTTAATTCCCCCAGATACAAACCCCAATCGCTACCGACCCAAACCCGAAGACAGCAAAGCTATAAACCAAGCCAAGCTAATTCTCTATAACGGTTATAATTTAGAACCCGAAGCATTTAAATTAATTAAAGCGAGTCAAAATCGTGCCCTCAAAATTGCTGTTGCTGAACGTGCTGTTAGCAAACCACAAGTTATTCAACAAGGCAATCGAAGATTTACTAATCCCTACCTGTGGCATGATGCCAAAAATGCTGTATCTATGGTATACATTATCAGCAACAATCTCAAAAAAATTGCTCCAAAAAATGCTGGTTTGTATACAAGAAATTCTCAAAAGGTTCAAAGTGAAATTGCTCAGTTAGATAAATGGATTAAGTTACGAATTGCTACTATCCCAGCATCTCAACGCAAATTAATAACTAGTCACCAGGAATTGGGATATTACACTAAAGCTTATGCACTTTCGTATCAAATAGTGTCAGGTGCTAGTAATGAAGAAAACTTTCCATCACCATCATCAACTGCATTAATTAATAATCTAAAACTTGCACGAGTACCAACTATTTTTGTAGAAACTAATATTAATTCTAATTTGAATGCTTTAACAAAACAAGTGGATGTACGAGTTTCGGAACTACCTATTTTTGCTAATAACTTAGGTTTACCAGGAAGCGAAAGCGATACCTATCAAAAAATGATGGTTGCAAATACACGTACTATTGTCGAAGGTTTGGGAGGAACTTATTTGATATTTGAACCGATTGCTAGGAAGTAGGGCAATGCTTATCGCTTAAGGGTAGTCGAGGGGGCTAGAAACCCGGTATCTTTAAGAAAGCGGGTTTCTAATTTTCCCTTATGCCAGTAAATTGGGAAATAGGGGTGTAGGGTATCGTATAAAAACCTACTATTGACGTTACATGTAACGTCTCTACAATCAAATCAAACTTCTATTGAAGCGCTTTTTGGGGATTATTTATTTTACTTCTCTAGCTTGATAGCGTTCGATATTATTCTCAGCTTGACGGGTTCTGCCTTCGATATCCGACTCAGAACCACCATGAGTTAAGCGAATTTCACCTTCAGCTTGGTTCACTTTACCTTCAACTTGGGCAGTGCGCTCGCCTGTCGCATTCCCATAAATTTCTTGGACTTTCCCTTGGGCTTTCTTAATATTTCCTTTGACTGCGTTACCTAAAGGAGCTGAGTTTTCGACTTGGGTTTCAGAATGGGTGTTGGCATATGCAGCGCTGACACTACCAACAAATAAAATCATTGCCAAAGCTGAAACTAATAATATTTGGCTGAGTTTTTGGATAAATTTCATGCAAATACCTCCACTAAATGGTAATTTGTGCTTCTATTAAAACGCACTGTACCTAAGATATTTACAATTACCTCTCTACACCTCTGACTGAGGTTATAGATGTGAGATAGAAATTAAAATGAACGTGGAGACTTTACTTATAGCAGTCGCCAAAGCTGCGCCGGACAAGTTGGTGATAGTCGCCTACAGTAGCGTATCCTGTAAATAGATCGTTGTCCTAAGCCGTCTGTCCGTTGCTATATCAAGAGCTTAGACAAAAAGCTCGTGAATTTTTAGGATTATAATAATAAATTTTAATATAGCTTATGACAGCAAACTTAGTTAGAAATATCACGCAACTTAGTGATTTAGAGGAGCTTATCGAATTAATTTGCGAAATTATCGGAGAAACCTGTTGGAAAGCGGGTCTAACTTACGGAAATGAACTAACCCTGCATATTGGAGCAAAAATTCCTTATTTACAAAAATCAATGTTAGGTAAGGAAAAAGGAGCTTGGATATTAGGTACGCGAGCGACAAGATGGCGAATTGACTTTCGTGGGGACACCCTAGTTGATTCAAATAATGACCTTGAAACTATCAAACAGAAAGTAGCCGCTATCGAAAGTAATACTATAACTAACATTGAAATTAGCTACGAAAACCTTACTTTGACTGTATCTTTAACCAATCAATGTAAGTTAATATTGCTCCCGAATAGTCAGGAGGATGTTGATTTACCGTACTGGGAGATTTTTACTCCCGATCGCATGGTTCTCAAGTTTGGACCAGGCGCAGTGTGGACTTATACAAGCTCTAATCGCAAAGCTAGTATTGATTCGTAGTCCGATTTCCAATTTATACGCTTTTGTTGCAATGTAATAAGACATACTATATAGTAGTCAACTAAATTATCGGTACTACACCTGCGCCAATAATAGCGATGCAGGTGTTCGGGTTATTATTTTTAGCGATCGCGTGTGATGCTCCTTCCAGTAACTTGTAGTAGTTAAAATTAAAGTCAGATGTGTTAGAAAATGTAAGCTGCCATTCCCGAACGTTTGATACATTGAGGCAGGTTTATGGGATTTTTGTTGCTAATTATGTATATTGGTGAACCCACAAAAGACGCAAGTCACCATCCCCAACTACCGGGAATACCTTTAAATGGTCCTACGATGTCCTTAGTTATCCAACCACCGTAAAAATTCCCCGGTTGCGGTGTAACGAGTTCGTCATCGACGTAACACGCATCCATTGGGTGTGCATAAAATGCGACATAATCTTTGAGCGATGCGAAGTTAGGTGTAGGGTTGGGATAGTACCAAGCGATTTTTTGCGCTTCTTTATCGCCAACGCGGACGGTATAATATCCTGCGTTTCCTTTCCACTCGCAGAAACTCGATTGCGGTACTGGAATCAAATATTCCATTTTGATATCCGCAGGTGGGATGTAGTAAACCGGGGGATGGCTGGTTTCTAATACTCGTTTGGCGTTGTGAGTGTCGGCAATGGTGACACCGTTAAAAATAATTTGGATATGTTTGTGAGTGTCTTCGAGACGAGGTGGACGCGGGTAGTCCCATACAGATTCTTGTCCGGGTTGGGGTTCGATACGTTGCGATCGCATAATTTCCAATTTGAGATGTAGCTAGTTCTAATATTCTGCACAACCTTAATAACTTTATCAGCTACGGCAACTACAACGACCGCGAGGTGTAACTTTTTAAAAATATATCTGGCGCTGTTCCCAAGACCATTTTGTGTAGTACGAATGTGGGAAGAAGACCCACAGATTTTTCTCGAAGATAACGCCTTATTACCCTTTGCCACCCTCGCAGCTGCCACCAGCCCTGACTCTGCTACTAAGTCGGGTAGCACAGCAAGTGAGTATGATAGAGTCAAGCGAACAGCGAAGCGAAATCGCTACACGCGCTCAGTTATTGGCAGGGTTAAGGTTCGATAAAACGTTGATTCAACAACTTTTTCGAGGTGAAGGTATGCGAGAGTCTGTAATTTATCAAGATATTTTTCAACAAGGTGAATTAAAGCTTGTCCTGCGACAGTTAAATCGACGGTTTGGGGATGTTCCGGCTGACTTACAAGTCCAAATTCAAGCAAAGCGCGATCGCTCAATTAGAAAACTTGGGTGATGCACTGCTAGATTTTTCTGAGTTGGCTGATTTGGTTGCCTGGTTACAGGAAAATCAATAATCATCTCAGGGAACTGTAAATATTCCTTTGTGGGTAGGTGTAATCGCATAAACTATATCTAGTTATTTTTTCTTTCTAAGCAAAAAAGCGCTGGTAAGCAGCACCAGCGCGTTGAGTAGATTAAGATTTACGACAAAAATACTACAGCTAATTAGCGGAAATTACCGGGGATAAGACGAGCGCCACCTTGAGGTTTTGACTGCGGCTTGGATTGCTGACGATTAATACGCACTCCATTTCTTAAGCTTGTAGCTGTACCACCATCAGCTTTATCTAGGAATGGTTTCAAACTTATGGGTGATTTTGACGAACTGGTATTATTACCACTGCCAGTAACGGTACGATAAATTTGTTCGATTTGATTATTGCTTTGACTGCGGTATGTACTGACACCGTATGTCTGTTGTCCGTTGTCGGCAGATGCAAGATTTTGGAAGACGCTATTACGGATTACGTAGGGGTCTTTTTCAGGTGGAACTGTCAAAACAATTCGGCAAGCGGGGTTTGCTTCGGTGGTGACGCAAACGACATTTTGACCGTTTTCGACATTGGTTTGCAATTCGAGTAAACCATCTCTACGATAGGTTTCTAGGCGTTGCGCGATTGTGTTGCAGCGACGTGCGGTGTCCCAACCGCCACCCAGACTGCGGGGATTTGCCCAAGCAAAGGCTTGTCCGGGTTGGCTTTGGGGGCTATACATAACGGTGTATTGTCCGTTGTATTGCTGGCATAAAAACCGTGCATTAGAATCAACACCAACCGATGAAGAACCTCCGGATGGATATCTGTCACCAGTGGATACTGTGGAATCAGTTGAACCACCATTAGATGTAGGTACTACTACGTCGCCGTTGCCATTGGAGGTATACTGAGCTTGGGCTATAGAATTGCCTAAGAATAAAGATAAACCAAGGCTTCCGAATAGCAACAATTTAACAGGTTGTAATGACATAAATAATCTGAAGGTGGAAAATCACTTTTGGAACTTGATAGTTCATGTGACGAATGATTTTCGATTTTGATTCTGCTGCAACTTGGAACTTTAGTCGGGAGTAGGGAGTAGGAATTTTAGGAATTGTAAGGTACGCTCCTTTGACAGGGTAACGCACCTGCTCTACGAAATTTTATTTAACTAGTAATTTATGTCATTAATTTTGACCTTTTCGAGAGATCCAGATCCCCGACTTCTTTAAGAAGTCGGGATCTAAACCTCACGACTGGGCTAAATTAATGAAACAGACCACGATGAAGGTTCATATCATCAATTTTGACAAGTTGAGATGGTCAGAATCGGGGTTTCGTAAAAGTTACCCGGATTCTATTTGGGGTTTTGTTACTTTTTGGGTTGTTCGGGTTCGGTTTTTTTAGCGTCACCTTCAGGTTTTTTCTCTGGGCATTTTTTCTCGTCTTTGCGACATTCTTTAACTTCTTTGAGGATAACTTTGACCTTTTCACGGATTTCTTGGTGCTTGGCTACTCCTTCATATGCATATCGGTTGTAACCGTTGCGCGAAATCAAATCTTCGATGTAGCTAACACGTTCGCTTCCACCTGGGTGCGATGCTGCCCATGTCGGAGGTGCGTTTTTTTGTTGCTGCTTGAGTGTCATCATCAGGTTTCGCAATCCGTCGGCTGCGTATCCGCCTGTAACAATTAGCCGTGTACCCAAGACATCGGCTTGGCGTTCCATATCGCGGCTGTAACTGAGCCCAAACAGTTGTCCGACAGTACCACCTAAGGGTAAATACTGAGTTATATTAGAAATAAGATTACCTTGGGTGACAAGTTGGAAGCCGTGAGACAGTAGAACATGGGATAATTCGTGACCAATTAATCCAGCAAGTTCGGCTTCAGATTTGGTTTTTTCAATTGCTCCGGCGTTTACAAATATTTTGCCACCTGGTAGCGCAAAGGCGTTCAAATCGGCTTCGGGAATTATGAAAAATTCGTATTTAAATTCATTTCTACCACCGATTTTGGCTAATTTTTGCCCAATTTCGTTAACGTAAGCATTAACTGCTTCGTCTTTAACTACATCAAGCTGTTTTTTCGCTTGTTTTGCTACCGAGTCACCAATTGACTCTTCGCCTTGCAATAATAATATAGTTGAGTCGAGGGCTGAAAAGGGACCGAGCAAGCTACCAGTGACAGCATAACCTAAAGCACCCGTGATGATGTTGGCGATCGCATTCCCGCGAATCTCTCCGCGAATGTGTGATTTATAGCGCTTCAAATTATTGTCAGCTAACTTGGTAAACTCCGGTGCTAGGGGGTTTTGAGGATTGAGAATCGCAAATTGCCGCGCTGCTAAAGATGCTTCCATCCATTTTTTCGCATCCCCTAAAGCTGCCACTCTCGCTTTGACCAACTCTGGTTCATTAGGATATAAAGTTGCACCGCGTTCCAATACTTGCAGCGCTTTCTTCTCATCGCCGTATTTTTTCAGACTTTCGGCGTATCTGATATGACCGGGAACAAATTGCGGTACTTGCTGTACCAACAATTCGAGAGGAACTAGAGTGCGAGTTTGCAAGTTGCCAAGTATACCAGCTTCGGCTTCGCGCCAATATACCCGGCCTGCGGGTGGTAGCTGCGCTGCATCAACTATTGCAGGTTTACGTTGTTCGTCTTTATTTACTGTTTGCTGAAATGGTTCTTTCGCTTCGCGGTAAATTTTCTCAGCTTCAGCGATATTTCCCGCTAAGTACAATTTATCCCCTTCCATCAACTTTTGCTGACGGGCAATTTCTTCAGGAGTCGGTGCGGATTCCTCTGCTTGTTCGTCAGGTTTTTTCTTGCGATCGCCGTTGGGTTTGTTCTCGGTGCTTGCTTCGGGTTTGGTTGATTCTTCGGGTTTTTTAGAATCTTTGGTTAAAGTTGGTTTGTTATTATTCCCTTCATATATCGATTCAAAAGTATCCTGCGGTGGAGTTACTTCGATTAAATCTGGATTTAAAGTATTTTCGTGCGATGTATTTATAATTTCAGTAGTAGACGCACTTGGTTGCTGTGCAGGTGAAATTGTCGGTTGCGTCAGGATGATAATTAAAGATGTTCCAACTGAGATATACAACCAGTGGAAGGAGAGAAAAACAGATTTCCATCTACGTTTCATGACACGGCTTACCTATGTGCAAGTAGCTCTCTTTTTCTCACTGTATGAGGAAATACTGCCGTTGCATAGAGTCTTGTCAAAAACTTACACAAAGTTTAAAACATCTATTTGGAAACATCCTCTAAGTTCAATGTTTTCTCTAAAAAATAACGCTTTAATTGACTTTTTCGTGAACGACAATAATCAAAATCAAAAATTGCTAAATTTCACATCGCTTCAAGGGTTTCCCTTTGACGAAATGACTTTCAACTAATTCCGGAATGTCCGCAGGGTTGAGATGTCCGTAATAATGCTTGTTTGAGGCAAACCGACGCTGGATTTTTTGCCGGAATTTTTTGGGCAACCAAGACAAATTATAACGCTTCGGTTGAAATACGAAAGCAACGGCTCCGGCTTCGCAGTGGTCGAGACAACCAGATGTACGAATTTCGACCTGACTTTCAAGCTTTCTAAGTTTAATCTCTTCTTGAAAGGTTTGATAGATTTCTAACGCACCACAGTTATAACAGCAGCCTTCTGGATTGCTGCCATCACGCTGCTTGGTACAAACAAATACACGATACTTGGGTAAATTCACGATTGTTTAGCTCGATTATCGATAATTGTAATATAGATTATCTATAATCTAATGTCGATGCTACTACTTTAACTTACGATAAAAGCAACATCTTGGTCTGCGATCTGCGCTTCGCTTTACTCGCTTCGCTATCGCAATTTCAAATAAACTTGAAAGTAGTTAGGTTTGAATAACTTCCATAGAACCTGACGCTCGATTACAGCTATTCTCAGGTAAATAAACCACATGTTTTTATCGCACAGAAGCGCAGAGGCGCATTAGGTTATATCTTGCACCTGGAAATTTGAATGTCAATTCCAAGACTTACGTGCTATTTCTCTAAGGCGTTCAATGTCTTGTAAAATAAATAACAGTACCGTTTTGTAACCTGTGGGTGAAAACTAGCTGTATCTCTTGCTGTGTAAGAACCTTAGCGCGTCCATACCTGTTTACTTTCATCGCAAAACAAAAACTGCTGTAACCCATAATTTACAACAGTTTGGAACATTATTTTAGCTTCTAAAATAATTAAGCAGCTTGTTGTCTTTTTAATTCTTGTATCAGTGTTTGACATTCAACACTGGCATCTCTGGCTTGTCGCATCAAATCAAGTCTTTCTTTACGGCTAAGTACGTTTCTATTTGCCACGGCTTGATTACTAAGTTGTGCTGCTTTTTTACCCAAAGCTTTTATTTTGGCTTCTAATTCTTCCATTTTTTAGTCCTCATGCTCTGAGATTACAACATCTAAATTTTCCATTTGTTCATATAGTATATCTGCTCTAGCTTGGAGTAAACTCGCGTCCTCATAATCTCTCGTTTCTAAAGCCGCATCTACTAAATTGTATAATTCCGTAGTTATCTCTTCAAGTTGGTCATATAATCGCAACAATGCGTCAATTGTTGTTTGTTTCAATTCGATGTTTCCTTAGCTTCCAATTCTTTGATTTTTTCTAAAGCTTTATCTAGTGCGTTTCGGTGTATCAAATCTCCTTTCAAAATTTTGCCTACCATCTCGTCAATCCGACCACTTAAATTACCTCCTTTTTCAAGCCATGCTTTAGATTCAGGAAGTAAAGTAACTGTGCATCGGATTTTACCTTGTCGCCTACTAGCTGCGCCCATCTTTAGATTCTCTAGTGATGCAGGGTTCATGTTGCGTTTGCTCATGTCTCCGTTTGTATGCATAATTGGATAATTCTGAGTTTAGCATCATTTCCAAACGTGTGCATGATTTGAAATATTTTAGCGGGACGCCAAAAAATCTTTAGAAAAAGCCTAATTTTAGGGATTTTACTTTCTAAATTTTGCACCTTGGGAAATAGTACAAACCAACGGTAAACGCCCAAAAGTGTCCCTTGTCCAAAACGATGCAATCCAAAACGGTGCAATACACCGTCTTAAACCAGCACTCTATCTGCCATCGTCGTTTTACCCACCAAGAAATGGTGCTAGTATAAGTCGGCGCAAGTAAATATACTATTGTACTAAGTAGGTGGGCATGAATATTCATTGTTGAGACAAGACAGAAGGCAGAAGACAGAAGGCAGAAGACAGAAGGCAGAAGACAGAAGACAGAAGGCAGAAGGCAGAAGGCAGAAGGGTTTTAGGTAACTTTACGTTTCGTTACATACTTCTGTTTTTTTGCGCCTTTCTACTTACAATCGCACGAGCGCGACTCCCCGAATGGAACATACCGTATTCACGTAACAGTATATTTACTTATTTTCCGAAGTCCGCATCACCGCATCTAATAACTTACTCGCACCAAATCGAATCGCATCGGTACAAGGTAAACCTGTCTGTGTCTCGACTTTAAAAATTTCCTCTTTCGCTGTCACCTCATCTAAGTGCCCTGTATTCAAAGCAATAGCAGCTATCGGAACCTTAGCAAATGCCCCCGCAGCACTTGCTACCATCTCATATAACTTCACAACCTCTACCAATGGCGGAATCGGCACATTTTCCATTACCTCTGTTTGCCCTGCTCGATGCACCAAAATCATCTGCGTAGGCTGGGACCCGCGTATCAATGGTAACGTTGCTGTCGAGCCGGGATGCAATAACGAACCCTGCCCTTCGATGTGTAAAATATCGTAATTTTTCCCATATCGCAGCACCATTCCTTCCACCGCACCCGCTGCATAGTCTACCCGTATGGCATCTAAAGGTACGCCATCACCTTCTAACATTAACCCAGTTTGCCCGGTTGCCAAAAACTTAGAACGCCAACCCCGCAACCGGGAAGCACGATGTAACTCCAGACTAGTTGACATTTTGCCCACAGCCATATCTGTTCCCACCGTTAGCACCCTCCGACAACCAAGGTTACGCGCTGAACCTGTCGCTACACCGAGATTTGGAGGTTCTTTTCGCACATCCCAAATTACTTGATCGGGTTTGACCATCAGCGATTTTAACTCTGGCATATTCGCTAAGGGGGTGTGCAAACCGTTGACAATCGACATTCCCGCTTTGACTGCATCCTTGAGTTCGTGCCAGTAATCATCGGGTAAGACACCACCTTTTGGCGCAACCCCAATTACCAAAACTTGCGGCTGGTATTTCAATGCTTCCGGAAATGATGCCACAATCGGCACATTGCGTTGTATGCCCGTTAACTCGGTAATCGACTTACCCGCGCATTCTTTATCGATTACAGCTACTACTGGGGCTTCGCTGTAACGTATCAACGATAACCCTGTCTTCCCAATCGTTCCTTGAACTCCGCCATGCAAGAGAATTACAACCCTTTGATTAAGTGCTAACCGCATAATATTCTACCCCCAACCCTGGTAAATCATTTGGAAACACCCGCCCTTGGTGCAGAATTGCGCCGCGAAAAGGGTCATTAATTAAATTAAGATGGCTATCTAAATCGAGATAATCGCCTAAAGGTGATAATTGCGCTACCGCAGTATTCGCCAAACCGCTATCCGAATAACAACCAAACATGACTTGCAAACCGCAAGCGCGGGCAGTATTTACCATCCGCATCATCTCGGTTAAACCACCTGCTTTCATCAGCTTAATATTAACCCCATCAACAAAGCTTGCCAATTTCGGAATATCTACACTGGTAAAACAACTTTCATCGACAAATATCGGCAATGGTTGATGCTGCTTTAACTGTGCCAAATCGGTTTCGCATCCCTTTAGTAGCGGTTGTTCGATGTATTTTACACCTAAATCTGCTAGCCAATTGCCCATTTCGACCGCATCAGCCAAATTCCAACCTCCATTCGCATCAACAAACAACTCCAGTTGTGGTGCTTCTTCTCTGACTGCCATTAGCATTTGCTTATCGGCTTCAATTCCTGTGGGATTGCCCAACTTAACTTTTAAAACCTGGATATCAGCATACTCCAACCAGTCACGCGATCGCATCCTAGCTTTTTCTGGTGTACTTATACCAATTGTCACCGAAGTCGGTGCGATCGCATTCCGATCCAAACCCCACATTTGCCACAACGGCAACCCCACACGCTTTCCCTGCCAATCATATAACGCTACATCAATCGCTGCCCGTGCGGAGGAAGGAAGATTTGCCCGGTTCAATATTTGTTCAATTTCCTGTCTTTGATAAGGGTGAAATGGCTCCAGTATTGGTGCTATTTGGAACAAAGTATCTTTAATCATCTCCGTCGTCAGCGGTTTTCCTCCCGCACTAAACGGTGAAGCTTCACCCCAACCCTCAATACCATCCTGTATAATTTTTATCCATATATTGCTTGTTTGCGCGGTTGTTCCGTAACTAATCGTTAAAGGGAACCGCTTGCGAACAGTAAATATTTCGACTTTTATTTGCATGTTTATGCTAAGAGTATTTCTAATCTAAAATATCTCAAGATTATCCTGTTACCGTTCAATTACATATTAATTATCAATTTTACTTATGAAACGAATTGAAAAATGGAAACTTTTACAATCGTCGATTATTTTAAATCATCGCTGGTGTAAAGTTCGGCGTGACGAGATTGAGTTACCGAATGGCAAAATTATAGATGATTTTTTTGTGCATATCAAACCCGATGTTGCATTAATTTTACCTCTAACTGTAAATCGAGAAATAGTATTTGTACGGCAATACCGACATGCAATAAATGATTTTTTTATCGAACTTCCGGCTGGGGGTTTTGACCCCTTAGAGGAGAATGCTGAGTTAGCTGCTTTGCGGGAATTAGAGGAGGAAACTGGGTATGTTGCTTATGAGATTAAGAAGATTGCAACGTTATATAGTAGTCCAAGTAAGGATACGAATCGAATTCATTTATTTTTAGCAGAAAATGCTGTGAAAGTCAGCGGGCAAAATTTGGATATTACCGAAGAGATTGAGGTTTTATTGATTCCGATTGATAAGGTTTTAGAGAAGATTAATCGAGGTGAAATTTGCGTTGCGGGGACTGTGGCTGCGTTATTTATGGGATTAAATTTTCTTCGGAATAATTAAGCTGCGTAGGTTGGGGAGCCACTGCGTTGCGGAGCCAGTTGCGTGCGGGGGTTCCCCCCGTTGTAGCAAGTGGCGTTGTAGCGAAACGAAGTGTAGCGTAACCCAACATTTCTCTTAAACCTTGATTTTTGAGCTTTTGAAATTTCAGTTGATAAGATGTTGGGTTCCGCTTCGCTACACCCAACCTACTAACTACTAACTCTTAACTCTTAACTCCTAACTCATAACTTTTAATTACCTTTTCCACTGCTGCAAAATATAGGAATAAAACCAATTTTTATCAACTTTATCCATCGCTAAAATCTTTCTTCCTCCCGATACTACTTTTGTTCTTCCCTGAGTTTTTCCAGTGGTAATAATTTCGGTTTCAAATTCGCGTAATTCAAAAGCTTCGGGATGACCGAGATATGCTGTTGCTAATACATCCCATGCATAATAATCTTGGGGAATTACTAATGCATAACATTGTCCGACTAAATCGGAAATTGGATATTGGCGCTGTTTACCAATTTTCCTAACAAACTCGGATGTGACAGGGACATTATTAGTAATGTCCAGCGAACACATGATAATTTGAATCGAACTTTCCCAGACCCGCGCAACTGAAATGGGGTCCCAGTATGAATTCCATTCGGCTGAACCATCTTGTCCGGGTTCCCAATTTTTCTCGACATTACCGGGAACGTTTAATGCACCACCCATCCAGATAAGACGCTGGATTTTAGCTTCAATTTCGGGAGCATTATTGAGTGCTTGAGCAAGGTTTGTTAATGGTCCGGTCATTAATAATGTAACTGGTTCGGATGCCTCTTTTAACACCTTGACCATAAAATCTTGACCGGGTTGAGTCAGTAAAGGTGTTTGAATCGTTTCGGTTTGATTGAGAATCGGAAAATGGTCAACAACAAAAGAGTCACGACGGTACATCTGAGGAAATGGATTGACACCGCGCACTGTACTTTCCGCAACAGGAATATGCGATTTTCCCATCAAGTCTAACATTTTTCGAGTTGCACTAACTGCTGGTTGAGCATAACAATCAGCAGGTGTGACGATGACAGCGAGAGGTTCGATATGCTCCATCGTCATCAGCAATATGGTAGCAAGATAATCATCAATTGCACCATCGTGATCCATTAATACGAGTTGTTTTGTCATGAGTTAGGAGTTAAGAGTTAGGAGTTAGGAGTTAGTTGTTATTTCTCAGTAGTTACTAGTCAGTTGTTATTTGCCAGTAGTCAATTGTTTGTTGTTATTTATTAATTGTTATTTGTCAGCTGTCTATTATAATTCTTAACTCCTAACTCCTAACTCTTAACTCCTAACTCCTAACTCCTGTACGGGCGAGTTCACTAATATACTCATGGGGTAATAAGAAATTTTTATAAACCCGCCCCTCCTAACTCTTAACTCCTAACTCCTGTACGGGCGGGTTCACTAATATACTCATGGGGTAATGAGAAATTTTTATAAACCCGCCCCTCCTAACTCTTAACTCCTAACTCCTGTACGGGCGGGTTCACTAATATACTCATGGGGTAATAAGAAATTTTTATAAACCCGCCCCTCCTAACTCTTAACTCCTAACTCCTAACTCCTAACTCCTAACTCCCTACTCCCTTCTCTTTCAAAAATGCATCAAACATAAACCTATCGGGTAATGATGGCTGTGCGCCGGATTTTGTGGCGGCTATGGCACCAGCGGCCGCAGCCCAAATTACTGATTGGCGAAGGTTTAAGCCTTCGACGAAAGCTGCGGCTAGTCCACCATTGAAGGCATCACCCGCAGCGGTTGTATCAATGGCATTTACGGCAAATGCAGGTATAAAAAATTCTTCTTCGCTGGTAGCACAAAATACGCCTTTCGCGCCGAGTTTGATGATAGCGCATTTGACACCGCGTTTGAGTAAGACGCTTGCAGCTTGGGCAGCAGAAGCTTCGCTATCGACTGGAAAGCCTACTAATTGTTGAGCTTCGACTGCGTTGGGTGTAATGATATCTACTAACGAGTAAAGTTCATCGGGCACATTTGTTTGTACGGGTGCGGGGTCTAAAATGACTCTAACTCCGGCGCTGCGTGCAGCTTTGGCGGCGGCAACTACCGCAGACATGGGAATTTCAAACTGCATTAACAAAGCTTTTGCTTGCGGTAAAAGGTTGGATAATCGCGCTACATCTTCATCATCCACAAGTCCATTCGCACCGGGAATCACGATAATTTGGTTTTCTCCAGCATCGTCAACGATGATAACAGCTACTCCTGAATTTGCGATCGCTTCGATCGAAACATTATCGGTATGCACTCCTGCGGTTTCGAGGCTACTAATCAGTTCGTTACCAAAGCTGTATGCCCCAACTCGTCCAACCATGTAAGTAGGAATACCTAAACGAGCAACGGCAACGGCTTGGTTAGCACCTTTACCCCCTGGTGCTTTGAAAAAGTCACCTCCCAGCAACGTTTCTCCTGCAACGGGTAATCGCGGTGCTGTTGCTACTAGGTCTATATTAATGCTGCCGAAAACGATAACTGTCATAGTTGGGTGTAAGGTGTAAAAGGAATTAGTTGATTGAGTATAAATAAAGGCTAAAATCTGCGTATTTAATTAGGGTGTTGCTATAAAGGGAAGATACATTGAAACATCAACAGAAAAATCAAAAATATTGGTTAAAGTCATGAAGAAAAACTTATTTATTGGTGGAATCGCGTTTGTTATTGCAGCTACTAGTTTAAAACCTTTGGTAACACCTGTTAATGCCGAAACATCCATATTCACAAAACAGACACAACAACTCCCAAAAATTACCCCAACTGCCAAATCCCAAATCGAGTTAATCTCAGAAGGGGCAGAACCTCGGCAAGAGTTGCGTTTAAAACCGACAATTAGCACAAAGGAAACCGCAAATATGCGGTTGAATATTGATATGATGACTTCGATGGCAGGAAAAACTTTACCTGCTTTTAAAATGCCTGCAACTGTTATAACATTTGAGTCCGTCGTCAAAAATGTTGAGTCGAATGGAGACATAAATTACGATTTTACTTACACCGATGCCGATGTCGTTGGCGATACAAACTTACCACCCGCAGCGGTTGCCCAGATGCGTGCGGAAATGAAGAAGCTGAAAAGATTCAAGGGTTCAGTTGTTATTGACAATCGCGCACAAACTAAAAAGGCAAATTTTTCCGTACCACCAGGAAGCGACCCAAGTTTCAAGCAGATGATAGACCAAATGTCGAATTCAATTGAACAAATATCTGCACCTCTTCCTCAGCAAGCAGTGGGTATTGGTGCAAAATGGCAAGTCACTAACGCGGTAAATGTCAGTGGAATGGCAATTAATCAGGTAGCGACATACGAGTTAGTTGATTTTAAAGATGGTGTAGCGACTTTGAATATCAACCTCGCACAGCAAGCACCCAAAGCACAAAAATTGAATTTACCGCAATCCCCAAAAGGTGTAACTGTGACTCTTAAATCGTACATCGGCAGCGGTCAAGGACGGGCATTAGTTAGGGTAAATAAATTAATACCAATTACTTCGACAATGACAATGCGTGCTAATTCGCAGATAAGTACAGTAGTACCCAATACGAAGGAAGAATTAACTTTGGATCAACAAATGTCGATGCTGCTATCAATTAAGTCGAAGTAGTAGAGCGAGTTAGGAGTTAGGAGTTAGGAGTTAGGAGTCAGGAGTTAGACGAGTTATCAACTAATGTCCCCCTTCTTCCTTCTTCCTTCTTCCCTTCTTCCTTCTCCCTTCTTTCCTTCTCCCTTCTTCCCTTCTTTCCTTCTCCCTTCTTCCCTTCTTCCTAAAAATAGTTGAGTCTTGAGGCAAGCTTTCGGTATATTTGACGATATGCAACAGTCCAACGCCTTTTTAGGGGTGTGATAATGTCAACTATGGAATTAGATGCAAGCCGTGAGGAACGGATTAAAACTGAGATAATTGTCGATGCCGAAGATAAAGAAGACCGGGCGATGGGCTGGTACTATTATCTTGACGACAATCTCAATTTTCCTTTTAATGCCAAGTGGGCAAAAAAGGGACGCAAAGGAACCTCTCCTGAGAAGGAAGTCGAAGTCTTGGGTATGGCTACTGAGGAAGAGTGTTTGCGCGATATGTTAGTCGAAGTAGTAGAAGTCGGTGGTAAAGATGAAGATGTCGATTTAGCGCGTTTAACCGATTTGAAAGTACTTGAGACTGATAGCGATACGCTAGAGGCTTTGGCTGATTGGTACTATTGGGTTGAAAGAGGTTACAAATTCTAGCTAACTTTTAAGGTAAATTGCGAATTACCCGGCATGGATTACCCGCTGCGACAACGTTTGCGGGTATATTTTTGACCACAACGCTACCTGCACCAATAGTGGTATTATCGCCGATTGTTACTCCCGGACAAATTATCGCATTGCCTCCAATCCAGACGTTATTACCGATTTCGATTGGGGAAGCGAGTTCTTTTCCTGTGAGTCGGATAGTTGGGTCGGTAGGGTGGGACGCTGTGTAAATCTGTACATATGGGGCACATAAAACATTTTCGCCGATCCGAACTGGATTGCAATCTAAGATTACGCAGCCGTAGTTCATGAATAATCCATCGCCAGCGTAAATATTTTTGCCATAGTCGCAGTAGAAAGGCGGTATAATTTCAACTTTATTGCTAACTTTACCAAATAACTGCTGCAAGATTTGCTCGCGCATGTTTTGTTCGTTTTCGGTTGTAGCGTTATATTGCCGCAACAACGAAAAAGCTAACTTCCGTTCGGCAACCAATTCGGGATCGGTTGCGAGGTATAATTCACCTGCGAGCATTTTTTGTTTTTCTGTCTTTTCCACCGTTTTTTCACTTCCTTATTTACTAAAAAAGTTACTTAATCTCAAATTAGTATCTAAGAAGATTCAATTTGGATTTTTTATATTAAAACTAATGTAACCTGATTGTACTAATTTATATCAAATTTTTAATTTTAGCATCTGTGTTCGCTATTTATTTTTGTAGGTTGGGTGGAGCGGAGCGTAACCCAACCTACATTAATTATAAGTTTTAATCGTACATAATATAACCACTAATGACAAATTAAAATGTCTCAATTTATATGTTTATAATTATAAAAACTGTAGTTAAGTAATCTTGGTAAAATTTGCCAGATAATAAATAATGCTAATGAATAGATTTGAGATTTTCAAATAATAAATATAAACAAATTAAGAGATTATGCCATTTAGGATTCTGAGTTTAGACGGTGGAGGGATACGCGGAATAGTCGCAGCAAAAATGCTCGCTGCGATTGAAAAAGAAATTCAACAACCTTTGAATGAGTATTTTCAGCTGATTGCAGGAACATCCACAGGCTCAATTTTAGCAGCTGCGATCGCTAGCGGACGCAGCAGCCAAGATATTGTCGATTTATATCAGCAAAAAAGTTCCATTATCTTCCCTTACAAAAAGCGTTTTTCGCTATTACGCATACCTTTACTACTAAAACATGGCATTTCAGCACCAAAATATTCCGATCGAGGTTTGATTCAAGTTCTACAAGCAGTATTTGGCAGTACAACACTTTTTGATATCACTTCAACGCAATTATTAATCGTTTCTTTTGATACAATCGAACGGCAACCAATATTTTTTAAAAACTGGCGAAGAGACAAACAATATGGCAATGTTCCGTTATGGGAAGTATGCGTTTGTTCGGCATCCGCACCTACATATTTTCCCGCGCATAAACTCGATAGACGTATTAATGGAATCGTTCAAGATGCATATTCAGAAGTAATTATTTTAGATGATGATGCCGCTTCAATTGATAATGTTTATAACAGATTGCAAATTAGCATTATCGACGGTACGGGAAGCGGTCAAAGACGCATTATTAGAGAGTATATTGGAGTAACTCGCCAAGCAACTGTATATCCAGCTTGGGAAACAATACCGGATAAAACTTCAATTTACTCGATTAAATCTTTATATTCAGCTATTGATGGTGGAGTTGGGGCAAACAATCCTTCTAGCTGTGCGATCGCGGAAGCGTTAAGATTAGGACACGCTATCAAAGATATTCACGTTCTTTCAATCGGAACTGGTGAACGCACGCGAGTAATTCCTTTTGAAAAAGCCCAACATTGGGGCTTAATTCAATGGGCACAGCCACTAATTGGTATACTATTTGATGGTTCATCCGAAGTCTACGAATATATTACTAAGCAGATAGTTCATCAGCGGTTATTACGATTGCAATTTAAACTCGACCGCGAACTTACAGGTAAAAAATTAAGCGATGATATTGATGATGTGAGTGCAGAGAATATTAATAATCTTCTTGAAGCAGCGCAAGTTTATATGAAGCAGCCAAAAATAAAAGCCGCATTGCAAGAATTTTTACGAGCTAGTTAGGAGTTAGAAGTTAGGAGTTAGGAGGCACGGAATTCGCTTTACTCTTCCCCATCTCCCCATCTCCCCTAACTAAATACTGCGTAATTAGCTTTACCTTGCTGTTTAGCACGATACATGGCTACATCCGCATCGCGCAGCATATTGCTAGGTTCTTCATGACTGTCCGAACTTAAGGCAATACCAATACTCGCTGTAATAATAAACTCCTGTCCGTTAAGGTGTAACGGTGCTTTTAGGGTATCTTGAATGCGTTTGGCAATATTCGTTGCATCGCTGACACCTTTAATTTCCTCCAACAATATCGCAAACTCATCACCACCAAACCTGGCAACCGTATCACCACTACGTAAACATGATTCCAACCGTAGAGAAATCGCAACTAATAAATCATCCCCCATTCCATGCCCAAAACGGTCATTTATCTTTTTAAAGCCATCCAAATCCAAAAATAATAATCCAAAACGATAATTATTCCTGCGCTTTCCACGTTCAAATGCTTGTCTCAATCGATCCAAAAATAAAACTCGATTTGGCAATGATGTTAATGCATCATAAAACGCATTCCGTAGCAACCGTGCTTCGGTTTGCTTGCGCTGGGTAATATCCTGAAAAACTAAAACTACACCTGTGACAATGCCATTGCGATCGCGTATTGGAGCCATACTATCACCAATTGGTACTTCTGTACCATCCCGAGCAATTAAAGTACAATTATCCGGCAAATTCAAAACTGCACCCGTCTGGATTACTTGCTTGGTCAAATAATCTATTTTTTCACCCGTACTTTTGTCAATCAGCTTCAATACTTGGCTAATTTTTTTACCCAGTGCTTCTTCTTGCTTCCAACCAGTTATTGCTTCTGCAATTGGATTCATTATCTCTATGCAACCAGTTGCATCGGTAATAACCACTGCACTACCCATGCTGTTAATAACTGTTAACAACCGCTGTTGTTCTACTTCAAACTTTTTTTCTATTTGGTGTTTATAAAGTGCCATTTCTACTGCGACATGTAAATCTCGTTCCCCAAAGGGTTTGAGAATATAACTAAATGGTTCGTGTAATTGATTTTGGTACGATTTTTTCCCAGATATATATTCAGTCAAATATAATACTGGTATATGAAAATTTTTCTGAATAATATCTCCAGCCTGCAATGCATCGATTTTCCCAGCCAAGCAGATATCCATTAGCACTAAATTAGGTTGCGTTTCTGCTACTTTTTCAATAGCGGCTTCACCTGAGTTAGTAATTTCCGGAACCGTATACCCTAAAGAAAGCAAACTATTCCTAATATCTACACCGAGGACTTTTTCATCCTCAACAACTAGGATTTTCGCGTAGTCCATGCTACAATCACCTGCTTGCTAAGGTTCAGATGCTGCTAACAGTGTGAACCCAATTCTAAAGAGACTTATTGTATCATGAATAATCTTAAAACTGGCTATGTCATTAATTGGCATTTTAAAGCAACCTGCTTTCATCTTAGACAATCTTAATTCCTTCAAACTGCATTTACCGTAACTTTAATTTGATTCACGTATGCGGTTGATATCCAGTCATTATAATTATTTTTGAGTATCGAGTATAAAAAATATAATCGTATACAACATTAAATAGATTAAAATAATGACAGGCTACTGCGGAATTTACTTAGCCAGATAAAAATAATTCAAATGTTAATAAAATTACCGCATTAGCGAAAACTAAGATTTTGTTTATTGTTTAAACCTGCGATTATAGAGTATGTAGGATTATTTAACAGTTTATGGCAATAAAAAATGGTAATTACACTACAATTTGTACGTATAAAAAAGAAGGGAGTAAGGAGTGGGGTGTGGGGACTGGGGCAGTGGAGAGAGTAGAGGGAGTAAAGGATTAAAAGCAGTAGAGAATATTTGTTAAAGTGCTTTTTCAGTCCCAAAATTATCTAAAGTCCCTTCTTCTCGATCCTCACTCTCCCTACACCCCACACCCTACTCCCTACTCCCTACTCCCTTCTTCTTGTGATTTCAAGGCTGATTTTGCCACCAAAGTCAGGGATAGGTGCTGCTGGTTTAGTAAGAATGACTTGGACTTGCGTTACCAACAAGCACTCTGCCAAAATAGATTCTGCGATCGCGCTAATCAACTTTTCGATTAACGCAAATTTTGACGTTTTGACGAGATGTTGCACTAAACTAATGACACTACGGTAATCGAGAGTATCTTCAATCGCATCCGATTTACCCGCAGTCGAGATATCCAGCCACAATTTCACATCGATTTCAAACCATTGTCCTAGCACCTGTTCTTCTGGTAGGTAGCCAGTGTAGCCGTAAACGCGAATACCACTTACGTGAATGCAATCCATACGAGTATTAGAATCAGAAACAAAGCATATTGGATTGTATCGAGAATAGGGAGTGGGGAGTAGGGGAGATGGGGGGACAAGAGAGACAAGGGGGACAAGGGGGATAAGGGGGACAAACAAGTAATATTTCTTCCCTACCTCCCTACCTCCCTACCTCCCCACCTCCCTACCTCCCTACCTCCCTACCTCCCCACCTCCCTACCTCCCTACCTTCCTACCTCCCTACTCCCTCAAAATGACAATTCCCTTTCGGAACACAAATGAACTTTGGGCATTTATCCTTACCGAAACTTTAAAGCGGTTGGGATTAACTTGTGCTGTAATTTGCCCTGGTTCGCGTTCGACTCCCCTTGCTGTCGCTTTTGCCCAACAAACACCGGATATCGAAGTTATTTCAATTCTTGATGAACGTTCAGCCGCATTTTTTGCATTAGGAAGGGCAAAAGCTACCGGAATACCCGCAGCAGTGATTTGTACATCGGGTACAGCAGGGGCAAACTTTTATCCGGCTGTTATCGAAGCGAACGAAAGCCGCGTACCCTTATTATTATTAACTGCCGATCGACCGGCAGAATTACGAAATAGCCACTCCGGTCAAACCATCGACCAACTAAAACTATACGGCAATTATCCCAACTGGCAAGCCGAACTCGCTGTACCCGTTGCGTCTATTGGGATGCTGGGTTACTTGCGGCAAACTCTTATCCACGCTTGGGAACGTACCCTAACACCTATACCAGGAGCAGTCCATCTCAATATACCTTTACGCGACCCCCTTGCCCCACTTCCCGACGGAGTTGATTTAAATGATATTAATGCCAAATTAGACCCCGAAAACTTTTTCTCCCACATTAAAACCCCTTTCCC
>QQTW01000282.1_pt1 | contig 30944 bp, 28 predicted proteins | sample 1904831 | NCBI WGS metagenome assembly QQTW01 (sample SAMN09435610, study PRJNA476489) | Subsurface metagenome, whole genome shotgun sequencing project.
AAAGCAAGGAAACCACCTCCCAAGCATACCGCTTCTACCGCGGCAGATGGAGAGGAGCAGAATGCTAGCAAAGGCGGGAAGACTGGCGATGCATCACAAACAGAGTCAGAGAGCAAAATGAATGGCGTGCACAGGGAGCGCGAAGAGTTGGAGGTGATGGACACAGATGCGAGCCTAAGCCCAGAGCACGCCTTACAGGATGAAGTCGTCCAAGAGAGGTTGAAAGAGCTAGACAGGCCGACAGGCAACGGAAATGCTGGCCTTGATATGCACATATCTTCGTCATCGGCCTTGAAGGTGCCGGTGATTGACATTCCAGGGGACCGAGTAGTAGACATTGACCAACATCGTCGATAGAGCTAAATTTATACCCATAGTGCGTAGCATCTTGTGCCAATATTTCATTGCCTTGCCGTGAAGACCGGTGGTTCGATAATCGTTATTCCGTGATTGCACTCTTCGTCTTCATTTCCTCCGCGTTCGAAGATCGACGTTCCTCCAGAGACATCCGGCTCAATTCATCAGACTCCTGGTTGACTTCGGCATCTGTCGTGCTATTCTCTGGTTGAGGACCTCGAGTCTGTTGACCAAGTTCTGAGTTCTCGATCTGCGCCTGTCCAACAGACTCGTGATGCTCTGTGGGCAGCTTGGCCTTGAGCCTCTCGTCAGGCGTGCCGGCTGCCTCTAGTCTCTTTCTTGTCTTCTCTGCCTCTTCCTCCTCAACCCTCGCTCTTTCCGCCTTCTCCAACATCTCCATCTCCTCATCGATCTCGCCCTCGTCTACCGCCGGAGCGCCAACTTCGTTGATCACTCTCCCTACTTCATCCACCCTGTCCATTTCCTCCGCAAGAGCCTCAACGACTCCCTCGACCCCCTCGACGCCGCCAACTTCCTTGTGGAGACTTCTCAGCACCGCCGTACTCGCGTTCATCACGCGAACGACTTCCACCTGATCCACGGCGGTCTCGATCTTGGCAAGCAACTCCTCCAGCTGCGCAAGCGTGTCGGCTCGGCGGGCGAGGGTGGCCTCTGCAATCTTCTTGGAGCGTAGAGATGATAAAGCTGCGGCACGGGATTTCCGAAACACCGCGGTGCGGGCGGCGTCATCGAGAGCGGTGATTTTGCTCGTGAGGGCATCTGTCTGTGTCTGAAGAGAGAGTATTAGGGTTCGAACAGAGGCGATAGTGCTATCTTGTTGCGTTATTGGCGATGGCGGAGTGTGGAACGGAGGGGAGGCGAATTTGATGGTCTGAGAATCGTAGGTGACGACCTGTTTGTCGCGCGAGAGATATCTGAGAAGGATGTTGATGTCGGTGGGACTAAGTGCGTGGGTATCGTTCAAGACATGCCCGAATTCACTGGTAAACCTGTTGTGCGAATACACAAGGTCGGTCTGGCGAACGACGCCGGAGACGCGCTGTAGGATCGATAAAGCCGCAGCCTAGGAAGCCTGGGTCAGAAGACTGCCAGTTTACGGCCAGAGCCTGGATGCCTGAAGCCCGAAGATTCATACCTCGACATTTGCGACGATGACGAAGCTCCCAGCGACTAGTTTATCGTTCGCCTCAGCTTCACTAATAACACCAAGCTGCCGCAAGCTCCATGAGAGCAGCCTCCACGGCGATATGCTCCAACTTCGCCGAAAGATGCTCGTATTCGCCGTCAAGAATTCCTCCAGAGGTATCAGTTCCCTCTTAGCCACGGCGTCTTGCTAGGAGACCTTAGTGGCTCAGTCACCTGTATCAGAACACGCTCAGCGCCTACTATAACTGCTCCCAGAGCGAGCGGACGTCTGAGATGCTCCGTTTCGAGCTCTCGCAGCAGCTCCTCGCCCGTCCAGATCGCAAGCTGGTCATTCTGGCCTTGCTTTCCGGGGACTAGTCCAGCGCGCGCTGCGGAGAAGAGGGCTTTTCGCCATGCGGCCACGTTTGCCGCGTAACCATCTGGATTCACAGCCTGTTGGTAGCGGAAGTCGGAATATAACGACACAAGCCTTTTTTGACTACATACAAATTAGTGTCGAGCGTCTGGCACTTGAAGAGCAAAAGACATGCCTTTTAAACGCTTCTTCATTGCCTAGTATGAATTTGAGCAGGTCACTCATACCTGGGTAGTGTGGAGGAGAGGTTCAGACATCGATCGACTGGTGCGTAGGGTTCAACTATAACTACGTCAGGTTGCGACCGATTTTCTGCAGACGACCTCAGCACTCAACAAACGAAAAAATAGTTAGACGCTCTATATGTTGTAGCTTCAAGCTCAGTGGCATTAATCTAGACCACTCTCTATCTGTACATTGACTCCTTGCTATGGTATTTACCCCAACATCCACAGCAAACCTTGAGTCTAACCACAGAAGTACTCAAGCGCCTGCGCGTACCACTCACATTTCCGTATGGTCCAAGTCTAGCCATCACTGGAATCGGAAGCCCAGCCTTGATTCTGTAAGGGAAAAAAAGACGCCATTCAAGTTCGGGCGCCATGCGCCTTGCTTCCTGTCCTCACTCGAAGTTGTGATCTTGAAATCCAGGCTCCTCATAGGGTCCTGAGCGAGGACTCAGTGGGCCGGCATCCATCACGTTGAAGCGAGCCGGTGCGCCTATTAGGCTTTTCCGATGACTCCGATGCTCAAACTTCTCACTGACTTCTTCAACCTGCGGCGGCTCGTCATCGGTACCATCGTCTTCGCCTTCAGGATTTGGTATGGGCGGACTTGCTGCCGCAACGTCATCTTGCAGAGTTTGAATGTAACGTCGAATGAGGTCGAATGAGAGAGGTGTACTCTCGGAGTCACCGATGCCATATAATTTGATGGCTTCACTGAGGCGCTCGTCTGCTGAGTGAACCTTTTCTATCCTCAGCCATGACTCAGCGGCCAGGACACCCCACATCGCAGACTTTCTTTGACGGTTCCCCCAATGCATAGATCCAAATCCATTGCGGCCTTTGTAACACGCCTCCACCCGTTCAGTGTAAAGCGCATTCCCTGTTGGCCCCAAAAGATTGGTCTCGACGATCTTGCTGGCCCATCTTGCGGCGTTGTCTGCTGTTGAGGGTCCATGCAGCTTAAGTAGTTCCAATCCGAGAGTCAAGGCTCGTGACGCGTTGTACGGCGAAGCACATCTCGTCAGATAGGAGTAATAAGCGGTGTCAAGCATCTGATCAACATCCTCGGCTCGCACCCTTGTGGAGGCGGCCCGAGAAACGAGAAGGGTACTGATTGCCGTCATCTCATTTGCTCCCGCATAATATTTCCAGGCCTTGTCATTGTTGAAATCACTCCGGAGCAGGTCGTAAGTGCTCTGTGCAAGCTTGAGGTCCCGGAGCATGAAAGCGAAATCAGCAAGTTTTCGCATTGTGGCTTCGGGCGCATCCGGTCTGTAGAATCCTTGCAGAGAATCGTAGTTGCTGCCCGGATTCACTTGGCCGCCAAGGGAGCCACTGGTGCTCCTTGAGGATGAGAACGGAGCAAACCTCTTTGAAAGCGATATAAATCGGCCGCTGAGTCCGCGTCTTCTCGACGCTACTTGCTCGTTCCAAGTGGCTGATAGTCTTTCCATGAATGGTACGATGGATTGCGTAACCATCTCCCGAACGAAGGTGATGATAGCCGTTGCGTCGGATTCAAAGATGCAGGGCGTCATATTCTCCCAGTCGTCCGCTGTCTCTGCACCAGCATTAGCGCGAAATTTCTTCTCGACAAGACCAGTAAGTTTTACCTCTCCTCTGAATATCAAGTAATACCTCTGCAGCAGATAGCCATTCGCATGCCGGTAATCTGCTACTGTCGTCGTCTGAAGCAATACATTGATTGCTTCGCAAACGCAACAGGTGGCAATGAAGACCAAAATGCCGCTTCATTTGCTCGTACAGGCCCGTAGATTTCGTGATATCGTCATTATCTTCGTCATGAATTAAGAGGTAGTAACGTAGGTAGTCATTGTTTACCCATTGTGGTAACCTGTTATCGCCCGTGTTCGTGCTCGCGTATAATCGTCTCAACTCTTCAATGGGAGATTTACTCCGTGAACTAATCGCGATGACACAGGCTACAGGATGAGAGAAAGTTTCATGAGGGGACATTGGCAGCCCAGACAGCAGTCGTCTCAAATACATGGTGTAAAAAGGCGATATTGAATGAGATGGTCCAGGGACAGAGTCTTTACGTTGCGCATGGAGAGTAGACGCGTCAACGCGAGATTGAATCTCCGCGAATGACAGATGGCGATCCACCACTTCCTCAATTTGTGCGATATCCCCGCCAGTGCGTAATCTTGCCAGCTCCGATCCGGTTATTGTGGGCAACACTCCGTTGCTTTGGTCAGAAAACTGCTCCAGACTCCGTCCATTTGGCAACCGTGGAGGCTCCAGGCCATCCCGTAAGCTTGTGAAGCGTATTCCAAAGTCCTCCCAGCTCTTGCTTGCGCCATTGCTGTCTCTGATAGTGACCTTGCCAGGGATGGACTCCCCAAACGGTCGCACAAGCTGCAGCAAGCCACCAGAAAGTCCTTTCTCCTTGACGATATGTTCAGCGTCAGAGGATGCTAAGACTGCGACATGAGGAACGAAAGATTGCGCAATCAGGCTCAGAGGCTCTTCCTTCCGCTTTGAGGTCGAAGGTGGAGGCACTGGGATGCCGCTAGATCCATTCGTAGAAACTGTTGAGGCCGTTACGTTCCCGGGCGAATTGGCACCGCGGGACCCTGACATTGACTGAGCGGGTCCCGGTGTGAAGAGCGTGGAGAGAGAGGCATTTGGCGGTCGATACGGTAGTTCAGTAACCGCTGGGGGACTTCGCCGTCTCAGACTTGAGTCTCGCGTTCTCGGCGGTGTTAACTTAGCATCCGAAAGTGGGTCCTGCTGCTTTCCATTGTCCGAGGGTGTCATGAGAAGTCCTTGAATTTGCTCATGGAGGCTGCGTCGTAGACGTCAACTCGCTGTACCATAGGTTTGAGATTGATGCGGAAGATCAGAGGATCTTATAACCTTCTGCAAGACCAAACACCAGTCTGCATAACGGTCAACAATAGTTGTTGCAAGTCATTAAACTTCCAAGGTCGAGAGCATGCTCGCGCGTAACGTCAAGCCGCAGGTTCGGCGATTACATTTTTCCGACGCCTCAAACGAATATTGCTTGGCCAGGTGGGCAACCTTCAGGGCATTGGATGGATCTAAGAAATTCTAACCGCTCCAAGGTAGCTGCAGCGTACGTGCATGTCAGGCTTTCGGCCTTCACTATCAGGGCTGTTGACATATGATCAGAATTGAATGATTATTCCCGGCGCATCCCAGTATCATCGGGCATGCGCGAAGCGGCTTGCCTTGCTCGGGCTGTCTATCAAAAATCGAACACTGTTTTATGCTCGGCCTAAGGACCCATTCATGGTCGGGAGCGACTCTTCATCGTCTCATTTTGAGACTTCTAGCAACCCCAAGAGACGCAAACTGAGCAACAACTCACGACTTGAACTGAAATCTGCAACCAGCATGGCGTCCAACGACTGTGACTCCAAGACTGGCACAGCTCTGCACTTGTCGCACGTAGAAGCAACTCTCCGTACGTTGTTGCTCGACGTAGCAGAACATATTGATTCCTCTCCTGAGCCTGCGGCGAGCTCCACAGCAAAACTGTCAGAACCTCTGTCTCAAGCTAAGCTCGAGTTGCGCTTCACTGGGGGCTGGGTACGTGACAAGTTGCTCGGTGTCGAGAGCCATGACATCGATGTCGCAATCAGCAAGATGACAGGCTATCAATTTGGACTGAGAATGAGGAAATACTTGGAGACTCCCAGAATTGCTGACAAGTATACCCTGCATGAGGGGAACGGAGGCAAAAGTACCACCGATAAATCTGGCAACGTGGTGAAGAGTCTAGCTGGGGGTCTCCATAAAATTGAAGCCAACCCCGAAAAGAGCAAGCATCTTGAAACGGTGACTACAAAGATCCTAGGCCTCGACATAGACCTGGTGAATCTACGTAAGGAATCGTATACCGAAGACAGCCGAAACCCTCAAATGGAGTTCGGAAGTCCCGAAGAGGATGCTCTACGCCGTGATGCTACAGTGAACGCTCTGTTTTACAACCTGCACACTTCGCTCGTCGAGGACTTTACAGGAAAGGGGCTGGATGACATGAAGCAAAAAATCATACGAACACCGATGGAACCCTATCAGACATTCAAGGATGATCCATTGCGAGTCCTGAGACTTATTCGGTTTGCTAGTCGTCTGAATTACACCATCGAGCCTGCGACTAAAGAAGCAATGAAGAATCCTGACATAAGAGAAGCCCTGCGAGCGAAGATAAGCCGTGAAAGAGTGGGGGTGGAGTTGGAGAAAATGCTGAAGGGTATGCCTGAGTGACCCGATTGTTCCTCATATTTGACGGTTCTTATAGGGCCGGATCCTTGTACCTCTCTCTCACTCATAGAGCAGAGTGAACTGTACGGGACCATTTTCACCGATCCAACCAGGAATGTTGAGTATGAAGCGGATCTCAGCCATTGGACAACCTGTTATCAAACATTGGCCGAAATCCTAGCTGCTAGTGATGCAAACGTTGCATCTGAAGCCAAGACTGACATCACGGCAATCAGTTCTGTGCTGATTCAAAACTCGGATGACAAGTACTTGATGTGGCTAGTAGCTGCAGTCACACCCTTGAGTGATGCACCTGCAATCGAGCCATCAAAGCCCAGTACAAAACCTCCTATTCCCTACGCGGGTTGCGTTGCCCGTGAGGGCATCAAGGCCACCAACAAAGTTGTCGACATCTTGACTGCCGCAATGCGTAACTCCGATGACGTGCGGACTTTGAAGGATAAATTCATTAGTCGCACGAGACAGCCATCGAAGGTCATTGAGGGCGATGATGCAACCGCTCGCGATACCTTGGGGATGGCCATTCGACGTTGGGGAGCGTCGTGGAGGATCCAAGTGGGATTCGCTCTGCTGTACGAGGTCATGGCTACTCCAAACTCCCGAATGAGTATGTGTTCCATCATCCCTTTCCGCAAGAAAGCTATATCCTCTGACTTCTTCCCTCAAGGGATACTTGCCGACTACGCGCAACTCTTGAACCGCATCAGTGAGCTTGGTTTACTCGATGCTTACTCCATCAAGCCGCTTGTGGACGGCAAAGCCCTTGCCAAAGCTCTTGAGACCCAGCCAGGTCCGTGGATGAAGACAGCTTTGGATATCGTCATGGCCTGGCAGCTTCGCAATCCGGACAAGACTGACGCAGAGGAAGCGATTGAAGAAATTAGAAGCAGGAAGGGTGAGCTCACAAAAAGTCTGGCAGAATACTTCCTGAAGCTTACTATTCGTCCGCTCTTCGCGAAGTCGCAGCACCCAGCGGTCACGGCTCAGGGTCGTAAAGCTACGACTCAACCCCTGGCTCCGAGACATACGACATTTCCATCAGACGATGCAAAGGCAAAACCATGGAAGGGAGACGATTCATACGCGCTTGATTTGCTCGAGTGGGTTCTTAAGGGCTTGGATGCACCTTCAGTGGAGAAACACTGGCCATTGCTGATCCCTCCTTTGCTCGCCATTATCGATGATGTATCTCTACCGGTCAAGGCTAGGGGTTGCGAATTCCTGTTGATTCTGCTTGAGGCAATGCCAACATCTCTTTTGGCCCGAACCGGTCTCAGTGAGATTTTTGAGGAGGCTCTGATGCCTTGCTTATCCTATCTTCCTACTTTGACCCCCGTGGATGAGTCTGTCATCATTCTGAACGCAGCTTTCCCTGCGCTATTCGCCTTGGCAGATAAACGGTATCACCCCAGCAACTCTATGAAAGCTCCGGAGATTTCCCGGCTTCGGTCCAAGTTTCTCCACTCCTTGGTACGAAAGGGCTTTCTGGCGGGTTATGCCCACGCAGGGGAGAACGTAAAGATTGCCGAAGTTCTTCTCACCCAATTACGTCCAATCATACAACGACTAGGAGTAGAGTTTGTCAAGCACCTGAAAGACGTGCTTCCCACGGTAACAGGGGTCCTCGCAGATCCTTTCGGCCCTTCTTGTCCGGCCTTGCTCTCAACTGCGGCTACAACATCAAAGGTCATCATTGTCAATTCTTGGCCCAGAATGGCTTTTCACAGAGGAGAAGTGCTCAAAGGCCTGACAGTTTGCTGGATCAATCTCTCGAAGGAGGATTCAGATCACGCCGACACAAAAGCCAGCTTGAAGGAGGCTGCGGTACTGCTGCAAACAGCATTGCAAAATGAAGTGGACATTGACAAGGAATTCAAAGAGCTTATTGCTACAGAGAAGACACTGGAGGGGCTGTTCTCGCCCCCTCAGCTGGCTGAAGGATCGAAGTCTCATTACACCTTGGAAACAACGCCAATACTGGCTTGATACTGTATCCTCGAGGGTTAGAACACTGTTGCGGTCAATTTGCAAAAGAGCGTTTTTGGTTTCAAAACAAAGTCTGACTGGAACCCGTCTATGCACCTTTTGAAGCAGGACGCCATCATTGGTTTGGCACCACAACTTGTCCATGCGGCTGAATTGATGTGAATCTGGGTTGCGGTTTCTGCGTGGTAATAACCCAAGCGTAGAGTATTGAGCACCGCAAGTGGGCTTGTCTCAAACGCCGATATCGTGTTCGGTCTGATACTCGGGGTCCACCTTGGATTGCTTGAACAGGCTTTTCCCTTGTAGCCACTTCTTGTACGCTTTGTACCTTTTCTTGTCGCCATCTTCCTCGCTCACCGTCAGTGGGTTTTCTGAAACCTCGGAGAATTCCTTGTAATCCGCAAGATCGTTCTCGTTGACATCGAAGCTGCTTGCACCAAAGTTACTTCCAGCCGAAGAAGTCCAGTCCTCAACCCCTGAGGCGCTGTTGATGTAATCTACCAGATCAAGATTTGCGGCAATCTCGTCTGGCAGCTCGGTAGAAACTACGAGTGGCAGATTCAACGGGTGACTGATGTACTGTTCGTACTCGGCTGCTTCGGCTTCTGTCACAGTAGGGTTGAGAGAGTTGTGGTAGAATTGATTGAGGGTCCACTGTGCTATCAATGTTTTATCAATAGGCTTCGGGTAAGCCGATGAGTTCACATCGGCGGGTGCTGCGAAATAGTCGACCTCGAATTGTGACGTACGAAGTATACTTTGATGGTTCGGCAGACGGTCGCTCAGAGCGGTGGATGGCCGACTCGGGGTTTGAGGCCGGTTGAAGTAAGGATGGTCCATATCTTCGGTCGGGGTCACGATCGTTACACCTTTGCGCAGAGTTTTCTTGTCTGGTGAATCCACATCTGCGGGGGCTTTGCGTGTACAAAAGGGGCTATAGTCGTAGCGACCAGTGACGGTTGACTTGTCCGGCAAGTGACGCGCGGTGGAGTCAATGCCGAACGCATATACCTTCAGCAAAGAAGAGATAGACACTGGTCTATAGTATTCCAGCCAGTAATCGTCAAAATGGGCAACACCCTTTTTTACGAGTTCAGCTGATACTGGTCGCGCTTTCGGAACTTGTCTTGGCCCAAGAAATGCGGGTGTGTACCAGTTGACATAATCCCGCCGGATATTCTTGCCCCATGATCTTGGATCACAGTGGTGGAGGTAATAGTCTGTGGTAAGCTCCCACAGCATCGGCTGGCCTTGTGCATAGATGTAATTTCCCAGAAACAGGTTGTATGCTTCCTGTCGTTGAGTATCCAGGAACGAGTTGTGGTAATAACGTTTGAAGCTTTCAACCATGTCCCGGGAGTGGCTTTGCCAGTGTTTGATTTTTCTGTAAGTCTCCATGGTGTTCACAAGGTGTGAGCCGCCATACTGAATGGCTATGGTGTCTCCGTGGTCATGAAACCTGTGAGTAATTGGTATCATTCCCAAAGGAGGTGGGCGATGATCGAATTGCTTACATATGGGTAAACATGTTAGTCGCATCAGTATCAAACTCAACTGTGCTACCTGAAATCACACCCAACGCCTTCAACTGCAGACCGAGGGCTCGCTTGCCGATGACGAACTGGGCTGCGTTTGTGCGGTCGAGGCAATCGATACAGTTAGTTCTTGCCACGCCGCTTTGAAGCTGCATGGACTCGGACTCAACGTCTCCGTTGTGGAAGAATCCAGTCTTTGTGATGATTTCTTCAGCAATCTCCTCCAGCGTGCCTATCACGTCCTGGCCTCGCCTGTCTCATGTCAGCAGTGACCTTGCGGCAGTCGCAGAACCATTCTTACGTCTTGGAGGCCCTGCTCATGTCAAACGGTTTGTAAATGATCTTCTTATCGGGCGGAAGAGACTGGTTGAGGTAGTCTATTGCGCTCTGATACTCTGATAGAAGCTTTGACTCTCGAGGTGTCCGCTCCCGTGCCTATGAGATGTAAGCGGGGCGGTATGATCCTACAGAGTTCGAGACTTGCCTTGATCAGATTAAGTGCGTAGATGGGAGTGCCATACCGATGGAAAAGATCGTCAAAGTGGAGTGCTGCGGCTGTAAAGAAGGGATCCACTAGGTTTACTGACAAATTCAGTGACACTCGCTCTGCGTTATTGCTATGGAGTCTTACATTCAATATCTGGCTTAGGGCTGACTCCACTGTTGTCTTGCGTCCAGTACAGAGGGATGCTGCCGCGGTGGTGAACGTAAGACGTATAATTTGGGGAGGCATAAAGTCGCGGTCCCGGAGCATGGAAAGAACTTTTGCTCATATCGGAGGCAATCTGCTCAGTCTCTACGTCATTTGCCACATAACCCTGTACAGAAATTAGATGATTGTTACTACTAGCTTGACTCCGAAAGGCTCACTTACTAGGTCATTGACCCCTCTCTTGAGAAATCTCGCTCCGGCAAAGAACCTGGATCGTCTCGCAATCACTGTCAAGTAGATGGATCGCCCAAAGACGTCCAGACCTATTGAACATTACTCAATGGTATCATTCACAACAAACCGTACATACATTTTTGATCGATAAAACCATACACACTTGCATGGCACCAGTCGAACGGATTTCTGAGGACGTTCAAGGCTGGAGCGAGCAAGTGATGGTTCCAGACAAACATATCATTGAGATCATTCTCCTGACGCTGCGGTTCTTGACCGAGGCTCTCTTTGAGTCGCAAGATGTTGTGCTGCAGCGTCCTTGTAATATTGTACGAGTAGCTGAAGTAAAGTGAACGAGTCAAGTCGAGTGTGCCAAAGATTGTCAAGTATCTGGCTTCTTCTGGGTTCCTGTCTCGTTGAAACTTCGTAGTAGACCCAGTAGTCAGTGGAATCAGCTCTGTCCCATCCACTTGATATATGTAGTGTCCACCAAGTAAAGCCACATGTCGTCTCTTAGTGATGAGTACCATGTAGTATGCTTCAGTGAACCGTATGAACCCGAGGATGCCCCAAGTGCTGGTTTTGTGTTTAAGGCCTCCTGTGGCCCGGTTGCCGTCGTCAATGGCGTTGAGAAGCTGATTCATCTCTCTTTTATCGTAAACGATATCATCTTCGAAGAGGCTTAGCTGGCCGGGAGGCGCAGTGCGGTCAATCTTCAGCACTCGAAAGCGCTCATCGAGGAGGTCGGCACCGATGAGATAAAACCGGGTGCTTGTTTCGTACAGCGTGAATTTGTGCATTTTGCGGATACCCCCTTCACCAACCTTACCATACTCTCCTTTGCCCTTGAATGTGCTGGCGCCGCTCTTGACCCTCTCGAATGACTTTGGTTCAACAGCTTCGTCATCGTCGCCTGCCAGGTGCGGAGATGCTTCTCTTGAGAGGCTACTAGGGTCTCTGGCCCCAAGAGTCTCACGCAACCCTGTTTGCGACATATGAGAGCATGCATTCTCGGTTTGTCCTCGGCTCGTGGCCCCATCGGCACTGCTCAAAGTCTTCGAAGATCCTTGCTCTTTCTGCCCATTTTGTCTGTTGGGCTGCAGTGCCTCCATCTTCACCTGATAGAGTTACTTGCCGTAGGTGACATGCGTACAACAACAGCCATTTAAGGTCACCGCGTCGATTGCTTGGTATGGGTATATCTTCACCTTTCAGGGTCTGGGCCCAGTGCTGAAAACGCAACGGAAGTGGCAACTGTAAAGTAACACGCGCGTGCGAGGCTACGAGTACCTTCGAAAGTTCACAGGCACTTCATTGCCATTTTCAAAATGTGAGTATCAGGGCACACTTCAAAGGATTTCGTGGACATGAAAAGCGAGGTGTCAGCGGGCGAGAAGTGGCGGTCGGAGCTAGAAGTGAGACATTGTCACACGATTGCAACAGCACCCATCTTATATTTCATGAAAATGTTACCTTCCTATAAGTTAGCTTACTGGACATATACTCAGACAATTATTATAAACATTTGAAGCCACCCGGATAACTGCACCAGGAGAAGTAGCATTCATGTGGGGAGTCCCCGTGAGTTATAACGCCCGCCCGTCAACCATAGCTTTATGCGGCTACGTCCAACGTCACATCGTGTGATGATTGATTATAATATGTACAAGAATCGCTCTTGCAAAGTGTATCCGTCCACCAAAGGCTCTGTATCATCATGACCCGTCATTTCTCTGAGCTCTACTCCGACCATCTTATTAAGATCTTTGTGAGACTTTTGATTTTCTCTGGAGAGCGTAAGTCTTAAACAAAGCGCAAGTATTACCACTGCCGCCATGAAAGCCGCACAGACGACCATACCGCGTACAAAATATGGCGCGTCTTCGTCTGGGTATAATCTGGTACCGACTAGTGGTCCGCACTGACCTATCAGGTTCAGAATGGCCATACCTGCACCCTTCTTGGAGTCGGACGGTTGATTGTTGAGGGTCCAGGTAATGATGATGGTAATTGCAGAGAAGAACCCCACAGCGGCAGGGTATAAGGCGAAATACCGAATGACGGATGACCATCCGAGGTAGCCGCCGAGGGCGGCCATGGAATAACCGATGCACGCAAGCAAAGCATGCAGGACGATAGGGATGCTCCGACTGCGGTAGCGATCGGATACATAGGCAGTTACAAGTACGCAGATGAATGCGAAGAGATAAGGCGGAGCGGATAGCGCCTGAGAGGAGATGGAAGAGTAGCCCATTCTAGAGTCAAGTAGGTCAGCGAGATTGAAGTAGTGCGTCCGCGCCGGCATGACGATAGACATACTCGTTGATGATGGTCGGAAGGAAAACGGGCATCGAACTGAAAGCGACATTGCAACTGAAGAACATCAACTGCATGTGGTTTTAGTGACGCAGTCATGTTGCAATACACTTCTCAATGACCACGGCCACTTACAGCCGTCAGGTAGCATTTGGGATCTACGAGGGCGTGCAATATTTCTCTCAGGTCGAGACCTTTCTGACGCCCGGCGTTGTTTGTGTATGCCGCAGAATTTTCCTGCCCATGATGAAGCTTAGCATCGATTGAGCCGCTTGGTTCTTTGCTGAGCCTCCAGACTGCAATCTTTCTCTGGCGCCGCGTGAGAAATCTCGCAGACCCAGGACTATCAGGAATCATGTTCCAGGCGGCCACTGCGACTAACACGCTTGGGAAACCCTCGACAAGGAATAGCAATCGCCATGGAGCGAGCGGTCCACCTTTACCAAGCTTCGTAATCAGCCAGGCAAGGCTACTTGCAAAAGAGGTCGCCAATGGTGCCGCAGAGATGAATAGGCCTGTTCGCAGAGCCAGCTCGTCGCGACGGAAGAAGAATGATAGATAGAAGGGGACTCCCGGACCAAAAGCAGCTTCAGTAATACCAAGAAAGGCTCTTATAATCAGCAAGGAGCTGAACGAAGTGGCAATCGCTTGGAGAGACGCAAGGAGGCCCCAACAAAAGACGCACAGAGATATGTAGATGTGAGGTGGGACGAGGCGGTACCTGCTCAGCCGTCAGCGTACACGCATCAGTCTGGGATCCGAGGCATCGTGCATCAATGTCATCCACTCAAAAAGAACGTAAGTGATGTAAAAGGAAGTCAGAACCCATTCATATTGGGCGGAGCTTAATTGGAGATCTGTCATGAGACCAGCGATTCTGGCATTCCCAATGTCTACGTAGCTTTGTAAGTGTATGCTTCCGAAACCTTGATGGCGATGGTCTTATTTCGTGGCATAGAGCTATGGAGTTACTCACTACTTCTGTCAAGAAAACTTAACATATACAGGAATGCTAAGAAGGCGACCAATCTTCGATCCAACTTCTCCAGGACCGCTTTCTCCTCAGAGGGCGAATATAGCATGCCATGATTCGGTCTACCAGCACTAGTAAATGGCCGTGTGTCGAGGCGTGATTGAAGTGGTTCTTCATCGCTTTCATTGACCGTTTCTTTGGAACGGTTCTGGTCCAACGACGGCTGATGAGCCCAACCAGTGGTAGATGCGGATGATCCGTCCTTCAGGAGACTGGCATCATTGGAATCAATATGATGTTCATAAAGGACTTCGGTTTGTTCATCACACTGAGAAGTACGGTCGCGGTCCTGTGTGAAGTCTGATTGATAGTCGCGCCTCGAGCTGAAGCTTGAGCTGCTACCTCTTCGGCCAACCGGCGCCATGTCCCAGAGCTTTTTAGTACAGATAGCGTGCGGCTGCACTTAGCCCTGAGGTGATACTCATGAGAGACATGATGTGGACGATCTAGTTGGGGAAAATTGCCCTTCGCTTGGGCCGACACAGTAGTAATGTCAGTATTCATTTCCTAGAAAACAAGCAGGCTACGGATGGCTTGCAGGAGCATTCCAGCAAATGCCGAGATGCTCGTTCGACACCGGTACAGCAGCTGTGCCTTGTACCTGTCAGTTGCCAGCACTCCGCACCGTTTCAGGTATGCAGTACATAGCAGATACATGCTTGCAACTGCCGTAAGCCGACGTTTATCTCCCGGCTTGGCAATATCCCTACCTAGGTAGCGGCTGGTTTTCCAAAAAAGCAGAATCAATGGCCTAGATCTTTTATGTATACGGACATTTTTATTCTCCATGTACTCATGATTGAGCGCAGGCATGATAACGACTGCACAGAGGATCTCAAACTAGATATGGAGTCGTTCGTAATACACCAAGTGGAATTCCTGTCTAGGTAGCAATGTCTGTAGGCCCAACAGTGTCATTCATTTCGACGTCAGTAAGATTCTCGTTAGCCTCATGTTGCGACTCTTCAGATTCCTCGATTGCTTCCATTTGATGCTTCGCTGATGGTCTCTCCTTTCTTCGGCCGCTGGAATCGGTGCGGGGCGCACTGATGGTGTCCAAGTACTGCTCATTTTGCAACGCGGAGACAAGCTTTGGTGCGTTCGTGGTATCGTGCACGAAGAAGTGGTCAGTGTAAGTGTCGTAAGCTCGCGGCGTCTTTCGGACTTGTCAGATAATGTCGGGAACATAAGGCAACGCCAACACACCTCTTCGTCATGGTATCTCAGCTTGGTCCAAGGCTCTTCTTCCGCCTTCTGAAGGAATTTGTTGGTTGTCGCCGTGTCAACATTGTCGCCATCTGCTGCCGCCTTTACCATCATCTGGACAGCTCTCGGCTCGGTGATGCGAGGCGTTTCTCCCAGCTCACGTTCCCTCCGGCCCTTCATCCGCTCTTGCTGCGTAGTGGCATCTAGATAATGAAATTGAGGCCGCATTTGCACTATGCCAGTGACCTTTGTGAGATGGAGCTCCTCTATTGCAAAGTCATTTCATGCAGACGGCTGTGACTGGGTTTACACAGGCCATACTCTGACGGAAGGCTCCGAGCATATATAGAGGTTTTCCGGCCTCCTCCTTGAGTATCTGTCCACCGAGAGTCTGTTTGTTGAGGACGTGTCCCTTCTCGTTCGCATCTTCGAACGACATGAGGAGATCTTCCACGATGTCATTATCCTCTTGATGCGCTGACGGATCTGGTCGGGATCCTTGCACGCCACGATTGGGGGCTCTTATCCTCCCATGTTCGATTCCAAAGCCCGAAGACAGGCCAAAGCTGGCAGAACCTTTGTCTTTTGCCTCTCTTACAGCCTCTCCCCAAGCGATGCCTTTGCGCTTGTCAAAATTAGTGTGTACGTGCATGGGCACATCCAGTTCGATAAAGCCGGCTTTCGGCTTGATCCTCATCTCCAGGGGCTTCATGCGAGTTTCCTCATTGTAAGGTAGGCCTCTATCTCGATTGGGATATTGTAGCAGATACACCTGCTCAGCCATTTCCGGGGTGATGAAAACATCATACTCAGCGATAACTGGATCTTCATCCGAAGCGTGTACTATTGATATTAAGTTAGAAAACTCATCAGCGTTGGATTGCGACGGCTCCTGGATTCGCTTACGGGGCATCGTTGAATGTTGGCCAGAAGTGTTCTCGGATGGGCTGAGTGAGAGGTCCCGCTCTGTTAAATCCGTTATCGCCTAGCGCAACACGTCCATCACCATCATCGAGAGCTTCCACAGAGCGTCAAGTAATATACAGCAATAGCTACGAACACAACCTCGGTGTAATCAGCACTTCTTTGTCGGCCGTGTCAGATCTGACGGTTCATCCTCTCTTCATTGCCTTGTCGGGAAATGCCATAAGGAGCAATGGCATACCTTGCGCCGGTTCACGCCCCGAGCAGCATCCGACATGCGATCAAGTTGAATTTCCTTACGGAAGAGGATGAATGCTTGATTGTAGCGTATGTCTCTTCGAATCATAGTAGCGTTCGTATCGTATCTGGAGTACCTCTGACTCACTGAACCGCTTGTGGTTGCATATAGAAAAGCCAATCGCCTGGAAATATATGAGCAAACCGCGGATGGCCTGTCGCTCGCACATTCGAAAGCTGTCTATGGCAAGGTCACGATACTTCATGGGATCCGTCCTGCCTTGTCGGCTACCGATCATCTGGTCGTAGCTACAGATCGGTTTATGTACTTTGTACTGTCATGGGACGCCGAGAGCCGGCAGCTGAAGACAGAAAAAAGCTATGTGGGTCTGGCCGACAAGTCGCTCAGGGACTCACAGACTGGAGATCGTTGTCATTTGGAGCCAAATGGACGTTTCATGACCCTGGAGTTATTCGAGGGTGTCATCACAGCCATCCCTATACATCAGGCAAGCAAGAAACGGACGAACGACGACAGGGTGGGAACGTTGGGTGACCCTGCGCAATTGCGGATCTCGGAGCTTTTTGTACGCTCGTCTGCCTTTTCATATAGAAGAATGCCCAACGTGCAGAAACCAAGGATGGCCATTCTGTTTGAAGATTCTCATGCCAAGGTACGGCTGAAAGTTCTGGAGGTCGAGTCAAAAGGCGAGCTGGCTATCAGCGAAGAAGAGTTCCCAGAGAGAGAAGTTGATCTCGGTGCGAGTCACATCATCCCGATCCCTGGACCTGCTTGTGAGTTGAAGCTCCACAAACTTGTGCTCACTATGACTTATCCCTATTCAGACGGCCTGCTCATCCTTGGAGAAACATCGATAACGTATGTCGCTGACGAAGACGGCGATGACGACATACTAACTCGTCCTCTCGAGGAAGCGACAGTTTTCGTAGCTTGGGAAAGAATAGACCCCCAACGTTATGTGCTTGCGGATGACTATGGCCGGCTATATCTTCTCATGCTCGTCATCAACGAATACAATGCCGTGGAAGAATGGAGAGTTGATGTCATTGGGCAAACCTCTCGACCATCCGTCCTAGTTTACCTCGATGCAGGCCATATTTTTGTTGGCTCCCATCAAGGTGACTCACAGGTGGTCAAGATCACCGAAAAGTCTTTGGAAATTGTCCAAACTTTTATGAACATTGCACCGATACTGGATTTCACGATAATGGACATGGGTGATCGATCGACAGAGGGCCAAAGCCATGAATACTCGTCAGGTCAGGCACGACTTGTCACGGGAAGTGGCGCCTTCAATGACGGTAGCTTGCGTTCCGTCAGAAGTGGGGTTGGCATGGAAGAACTAGGCGTTCTCGGTGAAATGGATCATATCACAGACATTTTCAGCCTGACCTCACATCTCATGAGTGATCAAGTGGATACATTGGCAGTGTCTTTCATCAACGAGACTAGGTTTTTCCGCTTTAGTTCCAGCGGTGACGCCGAAGAGTTGGAAGATTTTGCCGGGTTCTCATCATCGGAAAGCACACTTCTCGCCATGAACCAGATGAATGGTCGACTTATTCAAGTCACTAGTTCGTTCGTTAGAATGACTGACTCTGAAAGCGGCATGATCATTTCCGACTGGACACCCTCGAGAGATGCTTCCATCACCGCCGTTGCTGGAACCGAAGAGAATGTTGTCGTCTCCATTGGGGGACTGGAGTTACTGGTGCTAGACATAGCCGATGGCATCCGCGTCCGATCGCGAAGGACCTTTGATGCGGATGTCCAGATCGCCTGTGTGACTGTACCCACGGTCGTCGAAGGGATATGTGTCGTGGGCTTCTGGAAAGACTCGACTATTTCAATACTCAAACTGGATGGGCTTGGGAGCATTTATACCGAGAAAGTCGCGGAAGCGCTGTCGGTACCACGTTCTTTGCTTCTGGCGCCTGTCCTGTCTGGTCAACCTCCCACCCTCTTTGTTGCACTGGCAGATGGCAATGTCGTCACCTTTGCCATGGACCCGCTCTCGTTCCAGCTCTCTGGAAGGGAGAGTATAGTGCTTGGGACCCAGCAGGCCAAGTTTAAGGCGCTTCCTCGTGAAGATGGCCTCTACAATACTTTTGTCACCTGTGATCATCCTAGTCTGATATACGGCTCCGAAGGCAGGCTCACTTACTCCGCAATTACAGCAGAAGACGCGACATGTGTGTGTCCCTTTGATTCGGAATACTACCCTGGAGCAATAGCAATTGCTACGGCAGATGATCTTAAAATCGCGCTTGTCGACACCAAAAGGACTACTCATGTGCAGACTCTGTCTATGCATGAAACTGTGCGTCGCATCGCATATTCTCCAAAACTGAAAGCCTTTGGGCTAGGCACGATCAAGCGGACGTTGAAACAAGGAGTGGAAATCGTGCAAAGCCATTTCAAGCTTGTAGATGAGGTGGTTTTCAAAGAGCTAGATACCTACGCTCTGAATGAGGAAGAGCTGGTCGAAAGCGTAGTACGGGCTGAACTTGACAGCGGTGATGGTACTCTGGCCGAGCGCTTCATTGTCGGTACAGCATACCTCGATTACGACATGCCGGACTCAGTCAGGGGCCGACTCTTGGTCCTCGAAGTGACTGAAGATAGGCACCTGAAAGTCGTTGCGGAGCTCGCCATCAAGGGTGCGTGCAGGTGTCTTGCCGTTCTTGAGGGCAAGATAGTAGCTGCACTCATTAAGACCGTAGGTTTACTCGTGCCCCTTGAGACATTATATCTAACAGAACAGGTTGTCATATACTCTTTCACGTACAATACCCCTTCCACTCCATTTCTTGCAAAGGTGGCGGCCTTCCGCACAAGTACGGCACCAGTCGATTTGTCAATCAGTGGCAGAAACATTGCCGTTGCCGACCTCATGAAGAGCGTGTCGATTCTGCAATACAACCCTGGTGTTGAGGGGACTCCCGACACTCTTGAAGAAATTGCACGACATTATCAGACGTCGTGGGCCACTGCTGTTGCGGAAGTCGATGACAGCACATATCTCGAGAGTGACGCGGAAGGAAACTTGATGGTGCTATATCGAGAAACAAACGGCGTCACCGAAGCGGACCGCATGCGATTACGGGTCAATTCAGACATGCTCCTTGGAGAAATGGTGAACCGGATAAGAAGGATCAATACTCCAACGCCCGCCAACGCAGTTATAATACCTCGCGCTTTTGTGGGAACAGTAAGTTCTCCTTGTGCTGCTACCAAATCCGCGATCAGAGTCTGTTTCTATCGGGTATCCGCTCAGCTCTAGGTTTGTGTAATCTGTATGTCTGCTAATAATGAGTTCCAATAGGTCGAGGGCTCAATCTACTTGTTTGGGCTCATTCATCCCTCTAAACAGGATCTCCTCATGCGATTGCAAAGCAATCTAGCCTTGGTGATCCAAAACCCCGGGCATATCCCCTTCAACAAGTATCGAGCATTCAAGAATCAAGTACGTGAAGCCGAGGAGCCAAATCGTTTCGTGGATGGTGAGCTTCTCGAGCGATTTTTGGATTGCAGCAGAGAGATGCAGCAAAATGTCATCGATGGGCTTGGAGTTGATGTCAATGAGGTGAAGGTAATGATTGAGACGCTGCGACGGTTGCGTTGAGATACGCTTTAGACATGATCAGCAGCATGCATTATGCTGACTGGAAGGAATCTGATAATGTAATAATATGCATCAATTTGATGAGCATACATATTGTAGCGTTTCTTGTCCGGCCCAGTCACTCCAGTCACCCCAGTGAACCCGGCTTGGCACTGGTGCGAGTCTCGCGTCCACCCTCAACAGCATTATTATTGGACCGCGTTTGCCAAAGAATCTCCAACAGCAATGGAACCTCCATCAAGTCGGACCGGATGGATTACAGTTGCCATTGCGAGCGGCGCCTGTGCTGCTTTCAATGGCGTATTTGCAAAGCTGTACGCCTACCCTGCCACACTTCCTCCTCGCATTTGATGTCTAGGTTGAACGCTGACCTGATCTGAAAACGCAGAACCACTACTGAAATGACGAGCTCATGGGCTGCCTCTGTGGGACATATCCTTGGCCTTGGTGCGGGAAATAAAATGTTTGACTACTTGCTCCGTTCTGTACGTATAGTCCTCACCGGGGCCCAATTGCTAGTTCAGTAGCTCATCTCATTCGTACCTGCGAACCACAGGCTTTCTTCGGACTCAACCTACTCTTCAATGCTATCATGTGGGGTCTCTTCACTCGAGCTCTGACCCTCGCTTCCTCTACGGTGCGTGTCAGCGTCATCAACACTTCTGCCAACTTCCTCGTTACTGCGTTTCTTGGGGCTATGATATTCTCCGAGGCACTGCCGGGACTGTGGTGGGTTGGCGCCGCATTGCTAGTCGCTGGGAGTGTCATTATTGGAAGTAGGGATGAAAGCACACCGGGAGGGAGTGGCAGCACAGCTGCATCGGAGCCCGCTGTACGGCCAGATACCCCACCAACACAAGATGAATTTAGAGATGACCCAGCTACAAAGTCTCCCACGGGCAAGAACGCTTATGCCGCCGAGGACGAAGGCAGTCAGCGGAAGTCAGGGGATAATCTTGAGCTGCGGAGTGTTGACGGTCGTAATGAGACCGAATAATCCATGGATCTGCGTCTTCAAAGCGTTGCCACTGATGCTTGTCCTGGGCGCTTGCAGATTTAAAGTAATGCTCCATGTGAGCTCTGAAGCCCTTAGTTTGCGAAGCCACAACTGCCTGTCTTGTAAAATGCCTCTACGCTTTCATTCAACCGTTTAGCTAAAAACTCCACGAGCTTCTACTCTAGGGTTTGCAGTTTATAGTCTGCATAACTGCAGCTCTTAAGGGTCAAGTCGGTACTCAGCTGTATATATAATCGTGAAGTTATTGGTGGATTCTCGAAAGCATCTTCTTAAGCCCGTAATTGTTCGAGTTCGCAGTATGAGAATGTTAAAATCGCCTGAAGCACTTTAATAAGACTAAGGCTGCTTTGTTCTGATGACACGACGGAAGAGCGTGCGAGAGTCGTCGAATCGTTCTCTGATTGATTCATAACCATTCTGTGAAAGCCTTACATCCTAACGCGAAGTTCTATATCTTTAAGATTTCCAGCCTCATATCGTATACTCTTTGCCATGATTTTCGGTAATGAGATGAGTGCCATTTCCCCTTGCGGCGCACAACTCTGCTAGTGCACCCCATTGATAGCGGAGAATAGGGAAAGCCAAGGGCAGCTCCGCGTAGTGACCTTCTGTCCAAGCAGCAGTCCCGGCCAAATCCCCACGTACTTCTTCGAAAGTATGACGTGTAATAAACCGGCTTAAGGTTCACCGGCGCGTTTGTTGCTGCAGCTGACGATCTTGATCTTGTCAGCGTGGATGGTATTGGAGTTGTCTAATTTGAAAGTGGCGTCTTTCACAACAAACGTCCAGACGTCGTCACAGAAGCGGTATGTCGGCAGTTGACCCTATCAAGGTTGTAAGCAAGACGGACAACTGGGGCGTGGCTATCGCGTGCCTTGAAGCTCATGCGAGTCTTCACTTTCTCTTGAAGAACATCGGCAATGGCTCTGTCGAAGTGAGCCAGAACTTTCAGAGCAAGTTGGGGCTCTATCTTGTTGGAGCTTATCAAATCATCGAGAGTGTCAGTGAGGGACATGCCGATGCTGGAGCTACGTTAGCATATGCGGAACATGCAGCCAGGGACAGTAGGAACGCACGTGGAACGGCGGTAAAGCTCATAGTACTGCTTAGGCTGTTCACTCATGATGATTGCGAGTGACGGTGGCAGTGATTCTTATGCTGAGATTAAGACGATTCGGTTGAAATCCACCGATATCACAGCTGGAAGCCTTGAGGCAAAACTTCTCGAGCACCCAGCTACCATCCGGACAGAAAGGTGGAGATAAACCCGCTAGACTGAGCGATCGCGATATCTCGTCACGGAAACTGTGCTCTGCTAACGAATAATCTGGTGTTATGCTTCTAGGAGGTGATTTTCAACACCAAGTATAACCCAGTTGCCCGGTGCATGAACTGCTAAATCGTGCAATGACGTTGGCGAGAGGCGCAGAGGGAGTGAGTGACAGTATCGCAGTAGACGGACTTTTGGCTTCAGGCTCTCTCGTCACAGTCTGTCGATATCACGATGCTGGGCATCGGCAGAGCTAACAGAGTCTTAACGCGTTTTCTCTGATGCAGCGAATGTAGGTCTTGGATCGTCTTCAGGCAACTGACCCAATTTCCAAAGCCTATAAGTACCTAGGTACTTACATATCACTTACTAAGCACTAGGTACCGAGGTACCTCATCTCTTCCGAGGTGAGCTTTCTTCAAACGATTGATCGAACGGCTGCCTCTTGTCGATATCGCGAGTCTTCCTTTGGGCCCTGGACTGACAGGAAGTGCCTTTACATATATTCATCAAGCCGACCATCAGCGCTGCAAGCCTTTGAAAGGATGAGCCTTACCTATGGCGTGGGTGGTGCGGCGGTGGCACTGACTGTGATCGGAGGATGTAAGTTAGATCACGCATAGCTTTGGAGAGCTACTGATGTTGTCGTACTAGACATGCTTTTCCATGGCGAAGGGGAAGCTTTCAATGTGAGTTCTGGTGGATCGCATGCTGAGCAAGGGTTAACTAGTGGCGCAGGTGCTGCAATTCCTCGAAAGTATATCCCCGTATGCTTGGGCGGACATCGGGATTGGTCTCTGCATCGGACTGTCAGTGGTGGGCGCGGCATGGTTAGTATCCGCTGCTTTTCTGCTCCGGATATTGCTGATTCCTCAAACCACTAGGGGTATCTTCATAACCGGAACGTCTATACTCGGGGGTGGTGTGAAGGCTCCTCGGATACGGACGAAGAATCTGATATCCATCATCTTCTGCGAGGTCGTCGCAATATACGGTGTGATCATGTCGATCGTGTTCTCGTCCAAACTGTCACCCGTGCAAGGCGATGCCCTTTACTCTGGTGCAAACTACTACACTGGATTCGCTCTGTTTTGGGGAGGGTTGACGGTGGGAATGTGCAACCTCATTTGCGGCGTTTCCGTGGGCATCAACGGGAGCAGTGCTGCGCTGGCTGATGCTGCTGATCCAAATATGTGAGTCTTGAAAATCCTGCCGAACCCTGTGAATCAACATGCTGATGGGTTTAGGTTCGTCAAAATCCTCGTCATTGAGATATTTAGCTCGGTTTTGGGACTATTTGGACTCATCATTGGGTTACTTGTATCTGGCAAGGCACCAGACTTTGCATAACGTGTATAATCGGTGGTTTCAAGCGGTATCCTGATTGGTTCACGGGCAGCTTCGTGACTATGCACAGCGTGGGCAAGGCGTCTGGAGCTGGAGAAATTGTATCTGTGTAAATTAACTTGTCATAGATGTTGGCCGTAGGTGGGAATCCGCAGGTTCATAAGTCAGTGGCGTTGCCGTCACTGATTGTTAAGGTACTAGTGATTTATTTTCGACTTACTTAATGCATTCGAGGGCGAGATTAGAGTGCATTATCAACACTAGTGGAGGAGCGGAGGCTCAACTCTTAAGAAGCCGAGACGCTCTGTCCTCTGTGACCCCGGCATGAGCACAGTATAAGCAACACTCATTGACAACGAACGCCCATCATGAGCGAGAGCAAACTCAGAGCCGCAATTCTCATAGTCTCCGACACTGCAGCCGAAGATAATTCGGCGGACAAATCGGGTGCGATTTTATCTGAAGTTTTGGAGCAAGAATCTGCACAGCAATGGGAAATTGCCGACACAAAGATTGTCGGAGACGAGACTGTCGATATTCAGCGTGTGATTCTCAGTTGGACGGATGGACCGCATCCGATGAACTTGATAGTCACGAGTGGCGGAACTGGTTTCTCGGTCAAGGACCAGACGCCGGAGGTGGGCGCTGTTGATGGCTCTTCAAGTGGACAAGCCTGACGTATGGATCTGATAGGCTATTAGCCCTTTGATACATCGTCATGCGCCAGGACTTGTGTAAGAACAAAGCAGCAATCCCTGATCCAGAAAAGCTCTGTAGTACTGAGGGTTCTCCATAGTCATGCCATGCTTTCAGCATCTCTGAGTATCACTCCTTGTAAGCTTGCACTCCGGAACACTGTCCTGCGTGGTATTGATTTGATCCAGTTGCTATGATGGCTAGGCCTGTTGCTGGGGTGCGCAACAAGACGCTCGTACTCACGCTGCCCGGCTCTCCGAAGGGCGCGAAGGAGAACCTCCAGGCGGTATTGAAACTGCTGCCTCACGCTTGCATCCAGGCCGCAGGTGCTGATTCTAGAGCCATTCATGCCGGAGGGCTCAACCGCCTGGAGAAAGAAGCTGGGATAGATGGGAAGGCTGGTATGATCCAGAAAGCCGACTGAGATGGCATTCCTTAACTGTTCAATCAATGTGCATGTTTTCAATCTGTTTGAATTCTATCACTTAAAAGTTGTTCTGAACCTTGCGTCCTCAAATTTCGCTCTGACCTTCATGATACGCTGGTATAGGACCGAAAACCAGTCACCCTAGTCACCATCACGTTCTTCATCACCATCATGGATCTCATTCTTCGCCTAAGGCGCACACCAATTCAGCAATTGAGCCAACACGGCGGCATCGTACCTCACCGTATCCCATAAAGTCAGTGGGTGAGGCCTTAGGCTTAATCGCACAGCACACACCAGCACCGAAGCCTAAGAAAATGCCTGTAGATGAGAGGCTGATAGGGGCCGTATTGTCCGAAGACGTCTTGGCTGCAGAGTCGGTGCCTCCTTTTCGGGCTAGTATTGTCGATGGATATGCGGTGAGTTTCTATTCGTCCTATACGTAGGATCCTGTATGTCTAGTAGCCACTTTTCAGTCCATGTATCTTCATTCCACCAGCGGTAGAACTTCGTTCGGTTTTGCGTTGCCAATTTATTTCCTGCTATATGATTTCGCTAACGGCTGTCTAGATTCGGGTAGCAACATCAGGGACTAAAGGAGTGTATCCAGTTGAGCTCATCTCTCACGCTAGAGCAGGAGCCATTCAGAGTCTGCAACCAGGAACAATTGCTCGCATTACTACAGGCGCACCGCTGCCAGATGGAGCCGACGCCATCGTCATGGTGGAAGACACTCTCCTCAGCAGCACAACAGATGATGGCAAGGAAGAGAAAGAAGTCGAGATCCTTACTGCCGAAATCAAACCCGGAGAAAATGTGCGAGAAGTCGGAAGTGATGTCGCTGCAGGAAGTGTTGTGATGAGGAAAGGGGAAGCAATCAGTGCAATTGGTGGCGAGTTCGGACTTCTGGCGTCCGTTGGAATCAAGACCGTCATGGCATATAAGAAGCCCGTCGTGGGCGTTATCAGTACTGGAGATGAGATTATCCCACACGACAGACCTGAGGCGATACAGATAGGGGAAGTCAGAGATACCAACAGGCCGACGCTGCTGACTGCTATTCGTAACTGCGGATTTGAGGCTGTGGATCTTGGCATCGTATCCGACAAGTATGTGCCGAAAATCTTTGACCGCGCTATGCTGACAACTTACCAGAGCTGGAGCCCTTGAAGCAGCCTTACGTGATGGATTGAAAAGAGCAGACGTACTGATAACCAGTGGCGGTGTATCCATGGGTGAGCTAGATCTTTTGAAGCCGACGATATCGGGCCCATTAGGTGGCAGCATACACTTCGGTCGAGTATCCATGAAGCCAGGCAAACCAACGACATTTGCGTCTGTGGAGGTGAAGAATGACGTTGGAGAACGAGAGACCAAACTCATCTTTTCGTTGCCTGGCAATCCCGCATCAGCGATCGTGACATTTCACGTATTCGTACTTCCATCCCTTCATCAAGCTTCAGGAATCAGCCCAGCTGGCTTACCTAAAGTCAAAGTTACACTCGACCAGGACGTTGCTCCGGATCCCCAACGAACAGAGTATCACAGAGCCGTCGTGGTGGCCAGAGAAGATGGCTTACTCTATGCAATCTCCACTGGGGGTCAACGGAGCTCGCGAGTGGGGAGTTTTAAGAACGCAAACGCACTTCTCTGTCTTGATCCAGGCAGTATGCCTATACGAAAGGGAACCAGACTCAATGCCTTGATGATGGACAAGCTAGTGAGTGATCTTGGAAGGCACAACTAGTTTTCTGAGTTATTAGATGGACATTGGTTTGCACATTCGACCGCCTGTTGGTTCTCTTGGTTCTTTTCCCTTAGGCCACTGCTTAATCCCAGCAATTTTTGCCATCTTTGCGACCATGCTAGTGAAGGGGCGAATGGGTGACGAATTCCTCGCCTTTTCCTAGCTTGCTGAATTAAGACACCCCAAGTGGATTACGATTCCACGAGTCTTTATTTGCCCCTCCCTTGAGTGGTTCACAGAACTATTCCTTGATTTCTAGCCTCAACAGCAATACTCTCTCTTACCCGGCGTCGCCCAGGTTTCTCCGACACCCCAGCAGTTACCCGGCAAGTACCTCCTCCCTTGGGGCAGATTTCACTCAAGCGCAGCAGTGAGAACCGTGGTAAAAGAACAGTTGTTTTGTTGAAAAACTCTGCCAGACTTGACACAATACGTTATGGTCAGCGGAGCCTTGTGTGATTACGAGTTTCTCTTGCGATTTGCTTACCAAGAAATACATCGAGATCACCCTATATCTGAAGGTCTCCATAACCATGGCTGAAATAATAGGCTCATTAGCTTAAACTCTAGTGTACTGTTCAGTCAAGCCTTGGATGTCTGAGCAAATTACGCAGCTCTACCACGGTAACTTGACCTCGTTTTATCTTAGTTTCCTCGCATTCTTTTATATAAAGAAGAACGCTCACTCTTTACACATAGCCAGAAAGCTCTCACAGCCTCACGGATTCATTTTCACTGTTGCCATCTATCAAAGTCACTTAAGCTAAAGAAAGTTCGCACTTGACCAACCGCCACACCGCTGGGTAACTATTGGATTGCGATCCTTTGAATCAAACAGTAACATCATCACTATCTGATCTTGGATTGACTGTCCTCAAGCTCCTACCAACATACCATACAATCTGAAGGTGAAAACCGGACAGCATCACAATGGTGAAAGAGAAGTCTTCTTCTGGCGCGTCCTTATCGCCAACCCCCGAGCAAGTGGATGCTGTGGTGCCGCGCGGACGAGCGCGGACACTGGGAACCTTAAGGCCCCAACGCCAGAGAGCAACTGCAGCGCATACACAAAAGACAGAATCAAGAAAGGAATATCTTACGCTACCCAGCGTCTAAACTCTGTGCATCGAAAACCGCCTCCGAATACAGAAAGGATCTTAATTGTTTATCGAGGCGCGTATCAGAGTTTTCTTGCTGCACTAGCTCAAGGAGAAAATGAGCAAGAACTAAGGTATATCCTGCATGAAATCAGGGCTATGGAGTCGGACCTTTGTACAAAAGTATGGCACGAAACAGCAAAAACCGACAAGATTCAGGCGCTCCAGGAGGACATTTTGCAGCTGCGCCGTATGGTGTTCTACATGCGGTACGGCGACTATACGGCGAAAGTCACGCAAAATCTTCGCCCGGGTGCGCAGGCGTACAGCTTGGACGTTTGGAGGCCAATCTCTGACGCTTCCAAATGGACCCAGGTCGATAACGCCATTCGGGCCGAATGGGCTGATTGGGAGAAAAAGGGCACAAAGGCTCCGGACATTGGCGAGACCAAAATCATTGAAGCTGTTTGGACAGCCTGCAATTTGATCGGCTTGGATTTTGAGCAGATGCTGGTAGTGATCAGAACCTATGCCGAAAGGAATGTCCTCTTTGACGGTCGGTTCGCGGATCTGCTCGAGAAGGGAAAATCTGGCGCGCTAGCTCAGGCTATTCATGGCGATCTCGAGGATCTGTCGAAGGTAACGCCCACTGACATGATGGTGGAGGAAGACTACATCCGCGCAATTGTCGTCGAGCTCCGCGATCGATGGTTCGATGTAGACTTCTTTGAGACGCCTGATCAATCAGGCGGTTGGAGATCGACGCTTGCGTTGAAGGAAGATGCTGTTGCAGTTAGGGGGGCGAAGGAGGAAGGCCGGGAAATGCACGAAGAAGTCGTTGCAAAGGCAGCGGCAGAGCGCTTGAGAGAGCTGGAAGAAGAGGAGACGCTCACTGACCAGCTTCAAAAGATGCCAACAAGCACTAAATCCCTGCCGACCTTCGGCTTACTGCCAAAGAGCCCTATCAAGAAGGGGCAACGGAAAAGAAGTCAAGCAAGCGAGACATTCAACTCGGACAACAGGAGGAAGGTTTGGAAGCAGATTCACAGAGCACATGAATTTGCGCATGATGAATTCACTGAGGCAGAAGACAGGGAGAAAGAAGCAGAGAAGATGAGTCGAGCTGCTAAAAGGTTGAAGGAGGGCGCCGATTACAAGCGCAAGACATCACTGGAGATGCAGAGGCAGGTAAACCGACTGGTCTCGGAATATTCAGCATGATATGGGTTATCACCTGCATCATCATCTGATTCGGTGGATCTAGGGAGTCACTCAATCTTGAAATAATACATGATCATCCATTAGAGAAATCCCTTAGGCGTAAAGGTTCTTCGTTTGATGGTGTTGTTGGTGTGGCCCATGCTCTTTGTATATCAGTCAACAGGGGGTGCTAAAATTGATTGGCCACCGAGGATTAGCCGCACCATTTCCTTCATCACCATCCCCCCGAGCTATGTCACCATAATAGCAATTCCATAGCTCTTTAACTCAGTTCTTATGGAAATTCACCTCGTTGAAGCATCTCCGCTGTCTTGGATCGATTTTCAGCCGTACTTGTGGCCTATAATTCCTCCTGGTGCTGGTGACTGCAGATGAGACGGCTAATCTTCGGTGGCCAATCAATTTTAGCACCCCCTGTTGAGTGACTAATGGCATTCGACATCTGGATACTCCACTACGGCAGGCTTTTAGTACCTTCCCGCCACAATTCAATCTTCAATAATTTTGCATATCCCGTCACCGAATCGCCCCGATCAGACCTCAGGTGAGTAGAGCCAACAGAGCGCGATAGCGTTCTACTTAGTCTGATGCAGCCAATAGCGCAGTCCTGGATGCTCACGGGGTTGCCGTTAGGCAATATAATTGGATCGATGATGACGAGACACCCTCGAGCAGCGCCATGCCTGCTGCAGCGCCTTGCACGCGTGATTTAGAAGGCGGCAGCGTTATGATACGGTCTACCTAGGTATGCAAAGCCAACGTTATCTCCCAAGAGCGGTCCACTGATGAGCCTGCCAATAGCTGTTACGTCGGGCACAGAAACCTGCCCAATCTAGACGCGAACGATAGCGGCGCCGGAGGGTTCCCTTCGCCGTCACCTCGCATGAATTCCGTGCCCTCTAGATCGGACCAATAGATCACGCGTCTCAGCCAAAGGCTTCACTCTAGAGTGCTAACATAAAGCATGAACTCTTCCAACCTAGCTTCTCAAAACCAGCTCATTCTTTCTGGTGCTCTATTGTGACGAATTCTAGTGATCACTTCACTGCGAGCTCTGCCCCGAGTACCTAGACGTGAGGGCAATCAAATCTCTCAACTCGATATCACCTCGAATCAAGACAGGAGCTCATCGCCAATCATGTCCTTGACTTACACGGTCGACTACGTACTCGACCGCTGGGTACTCCGATGCATTCGCACTCCGACAGACTACACCATCTATTATTTCAGCGATGACGACACCATCGCTGAAGCCGCCATGAAGGAGTTAGCCGAAAGGATGAAGGCCGGCAATGTTGGAGAGTTCATGAACGTCATTTCCAATGGGACGACATTGTATACCAAGACGCCAGCAGGGACAATTGAGGCGATCACTACGGACGCCGAGGCTCAACAAGTTGCCGATTTGACGTATCGGGTCGCAACGAGGTTCACCTCGGATGGGGTTGCGGATTTTGTGGTTGAAGAGGGGACACTCTGGGATGATCTTGCGCGTCTTGGGGCATGGCTGTTGGAGTATGGACCGAAATGAAGATTGGTTGAGGTAGATGACAGTCTGGTCATGCGCAACTAATGACTTCTCATACCAATGCTACGCATGTATCTATCTCTACCGGCTCACGTCCCTGCCTCAACCGACGGCCCAATTTTCTATACTTTCCAAAGCTAATGACCCTATATGGAGAGGATGTACGGAGTATCGTGTTGTATAGTTGAGTCTTGACTAATATTGAACTTCACCCCTTCTCTACTCATCTATACGTAGAGAGAGAGAGAGAGAGAGAGAGATCATTTGAGTTCATCCAGCCTAGTAGCGTGTGCCGGGCTACGAAGCGAGGAGGACTAACTCATCTATACATAACAGTAGCTGTTTATCTTAAATCATTATAACAGGCCTGATAAGTTCAATCCGAAACCTCTTCACTTCGCTTTGGGCAATGAGCCAACTGCGATGGACAGCTTGAGTGTAG
>QQTW01000283.1_pt1 | contig 30864 bp, 33 predicted proteins | sample 1904831 | NCBI WGS metagenome assembly QQTW01 (sample SAMN09435610, study PRJNA476489) | Subsurface metagenome, whole genome shotgun sequencing project.
AAAAAAAAATCAAGTTTTAACTGCGTAAAAGTGAACAATAATTCAATTGATAGCTCATTTGATTATTAATGCAAGCTTTTTTTTTTTTCAAAAGGTCACAACTCATTTTAACAAATGCAACTTAGCTCAATCAACATCAAGCTGCTAGCCAATTTGTTTATCTTTATAATTCTTTTAGTTTGATCAAATTGATTCAGTCTTAACCAATGTGGATATAAAAGATAGTTGAAGGAAGAGAAAAAAAGAAAGAAAAAGGAATCAACTCGAGAGCCGATGAATATAGGTTTAGATGAAGCACCTTCCGTTGACACATCACACAAGAGGGGATTTCCCGTTCTATATTCACTGTGCGTCTATCTATCAATTTCTGCGCGTCTACCTAGTAAACCGGGCGACTCGCTATTACAACCCTTGACAAATCGGTCGGATCCTATTGATATGGTGTCCGAATACCCGGGCCCTTCAGAAGGTCCGACAAAGCTTGACTTTGCACGTTGTCCTGATGACGCAAGTCGAGTCTATGCGTCGCAATTGTGGCGAGGACAAATGGTCGTCGCAATAATGGTAAAGGTCGAGTCAGTGTTGCACTCGAGATGAGTAGCGGCCTTTCGCATATCCATATTCGCTGGTGAACCTACTCGCATCGCGAGAGGGCACACAGTGCTGCTGCTGTACGAATGTCGTCTTAAGCCACACCTTGTAAAGTATCGGCCTCAATAATTCACTTCGACAAATCATTCCTCGTTATCATGTGAATATCTCAATGCACGCGAAGCACCCTTGACAACTTCGAGGCATCCGGTCAAGGCGGTAGTGGAGTAACCGCAGCACGACACCACTCCTGCTGTACGTGCGCCATCGTCTTCATCTCCTCGTCAACGTCATATGAAGGCCCCAACCTGCTCCCGTGACAGACATGGGCGGAATGCAAAGCCGCAGTTCATCATCTAAGCCAGCCGGCTCTGAATCGTGAATATCCAGGCGATAGGATAGTGCTGAGTCTTACGAGTCGGCGCCGGAATTATCGCACCCAATCTCGTGCTCAAGGCAGCGGCGGAACTCATCGCAGCCCGCATTAACGGAGCACATCTCGTACGTTTTTCCTGGCCTTTCTCCCGGACCCAGTCGGATGTTCTGTCGATGTCATCCAACATGCGCCTTATCGAGTACCGGGCAGGGGCTTCTTATCCAGGCCGATGCAGTTCGAACTTTGCGCGGGATTTGGGTTCGTCTGAAGCCATTTCCTCTGGCGAACGGCCGCAGAGGGAATTCCCTCAATGGGCAACATTCCCATCGTATCCTGCATTCTTTAGGACATTACCTGGTTCGCACACTACCCCTTGATGCTGCGTTCTTGCATCAAAGATCTCTCCTATCTTGTACCACCACGTTGACGTCGCGCGGCTGACCCGTGGACCGGTGATGGACGACGACCCCATGACTGGGTCACTTCGCAAGTCAGCAGCAACCGGATCACTATACCCCCAGGTGGATAAGACAAGGACTGCGTTCTTTGTGTCTCAAGGGTGCCTTTATCCTTCAATTGGATGGAAATCGCTCGACCAGCGATCGGATTGGCCGAGGCAAAGTCGAATAGCAGATCTGAGGGGAAAGATTTCAACCCTGACGATCTGACACGCCTAGATCGCATGAGCCCCTACGGAACCTATTTGAAGAAACCGCGCTCGTCTCAACGTGCTCCGATGCCGCTTTACTAGCGATGGCATTCAATCCTCTCGTTCCACGTCGTGTTCATAACGGACCGAGCGTGGTCAGCTAGTCTCGGGGCTAATGACGGTCGGCGGAGATGCAGCGCAGAATGAGCCGACTACGGGTCCGGTCGTGTGGTCCAAGCGTCCCTGGCGTGAGGTTGATATCAGTCGGCCGTAGGTCTACAGCCGGATTGCTGCTCCGTACGAGCTCGGCTGCTGGACAACAACCGCGTCCGCAATAGCTCATGGAGGAAATATGGTCAGCGACGACGTCGAGCTGCATCGAATTGTTGAGTTGAGCTCGAAACGAATGGAGCTCCAACTCGTGGCGATCCGGAAATCCGGGGAAGTACAAAGTTCCGTATACCGTTTCGAAACATCCATCGTGAATCAGGTCCCGCTCAGGGACCTGACCGGGACCAGGTATTCAATACCGGGACAAGGCGTCACATGCAGGCTGAAGCCATGAGCTCGCCTCGTGAACACGAACGGCCTGGCTCTTGCTCCGATACGATGGGTCAACAATGCCTGGAGCGGGGCATCCGAGCGAGCAACGACCATCGGTGATAAAGACATCGACGGACGCCAAAGCGTCCTCCTTCTCTTCGCGGCCCTCGACCTGGTCTCGTTCTGCAGCTTTGCCCGCCGTGGTCGTGGGATACATCAGCCATACATCGACGTTGTCATGCATCTGCCACAGTTGACGACGGTTGTCCTCTTGGTTACTTCCGGATGGGCGCTCCCACAAGCGACAGGCAAGACTGAGAAAGTGCCGCCCAGCAAGGCCAACAATGGGAAGGCCGGGCCTGCCTCGTGGGAGGTCCCAGCTACCCCGGCGATCGTTGGTGGCACTTTGGCGGTAGCCGGAGCGGCGGTTTACGGGTCATTGCGGGTTGCCCAGTGGAGGAGAGATCAGCCCATCATCAAACATTACCTGTCCCTCGATAGACGTGGACGTCAGATGTATCGGGAAGACTACGCCTATCATTTGTACATGCAGAACGAAGGTCGAGATGAATTTGCAATGCTGCTATGCCTGACGGTATGTGTGTCGTGGTGTTGCTACAGCTCTGCCTCAATGTCGATCCCGATTCACTAACGCACAACAGGAGAAGATGTTCAACGATGAGGGCAATGTTAGATTGAATATCCCGAAACGGGAACTCAAGACCATTGTGGAGACATGCGACCTTGAAACGGGCATTCGCGCACCAGAGGCCCAGCGACGGGCGGCCGACCGAGCACAAGCAGCAGCAGCGGAGCGCTACGGCCAGCATGTTCCTTATCCTCGACAGCCTACGGGCACTGGCACCGGTCGTATCAACCGCGCCAGGGCCGATGGCCGTCGTGTCGTCGTCCAAGACTCCGACACCCCATTACGACGGATCAAGCGACCACCATCCGGCTCGGAGGGACGCGGCTCCAGTGCCACGCAAGACCGTGAGGACACCGACACGGACACGGACACCAATGGACCCTATTACTCCCGGCTCGATGATTTCAATCCGAAACCCCTCCTCAATAAGCTGGTCCAGACCGACTGGTCCAAGGTTCAGTTACCACCCATGCCGCCCATGCGAATGCCGGCCCTGAAACCTATTGCGATTCCGCGGGTTATCTAATGAGCAAATCATGGCTTCAACATTCGAAAAGGGGCGTGCATCGCAGCGAGGAGCTTGAGGAGTTTCACGGCGTGGATATTTCGGCGCGGCGCTTTCGACGATGTTTGATATCTCCTTGGTTCACGTTACGCTGGAATGGTAGATGGAAGGGACGGAAGCGGATGGGAGGCTGCAATCGGAACCCAGCAACGGTTAATCGATCGACCAGACTGTACAGGCTGCGTGGATCCTGAGGTTTGTTTCACTTCATGGCATCGAGATTTACTTTCGAAAGCTGGCATGCCTCTTATGCACTTACGTCGGAGTTGGGGCGTCGGTGATCTTCCTTCTTGCTCTTCTCTAGGGACCCTGGCTTTCTTTACAGGCTTCTATCCTCCTGGTCGAAAAGCTATCAAAATTGGAAAGATCGTCAAGCATCTCGTTCGCGGCAGTGCTACATCGTACGAGACTCTTCCCGCTTTTCCTATATGACCAGCCCGTCGGGATAGGAACGCATCCGAAAAACTCTGGCATGTGGATGTTCAAGAACGGCGGTTCGATTCGAAAATCGATCTTCGGCGGTGCTTATCAGCCGGTAGTTGGTCCCGGCGGCTCAAACGAAACAATTCATACGAATCGACGAGGCTAGCATACGATTGCGTTTGCCAGATACGGCGGTCAAGTCACGCATAGTAGGCTTTCACTAACTTAGCAGATTGCAAGCTTCATCTCAGTGAAGCTCCGTCGACGGGATAACCCTATGTTTCCAGGTTTCTGAGACGACGGATTGCAGTAATGGCAAATGACAGCAGTGTCAACGTTTCTTCCAATGTACTTTGTAAAGACTATTGAAGACACCAAACGGAGAATCTTTCTCGGAGTTGAAGAATCTAGACAGCGATTTCGAAGGGATATTGTGGATAAAATGCCTGCAAAAGCGTGACGGTAGCCTTTCCCTTGCAAGATGACAAGTCACGACCGCGTCAAAAAATGAAGATGTCCAATGCTCTAATTGTCACAATTATGGGGTATGCTCTTCGAGGTACGTGCATTCTGCTAATGGAATGCACACCGAAGCAACGGCCAACGGCACCTTACTCTGAAGACGAATGAACTCCTACCTAGTAATTCTCTATCTCAACCGGCTTTAAAAGAATCAAAACTTCGATATCTGCATAGGGAAAGGTTTCGGTAGAGATTCAAGGAACATGACAGCGTAGGAAAGTCGACTGAGATATGAACATAGTGTAGCTCATCGTTAATTACAATGGAAGTGGTATGATACGCTCTTCATTTAAGTTAGAGAGGATCTTACGCTATAGCCATTCAATTTTCTAAGTCTACGTCCACATCGTACAATACATGTCATCTCGACACTCTTCAATCGCTTTTTCCCGCCCATTACATGCTTCGCTCAATCAACTGCTCACATCGCTTCCCGCCCATTACTCGTACCTACATGCCTCGCTCAACCAACTCGCTAAATCACTCCAACTGCAACACCATCACGAGACACTATCTACACTCAAGAACGGGAGGTGCTATTTCCCTGAGCTGTTCCATTGCCCCGTGTCGCCAACCCGAGACAAGTGCTCATATGGAAGAAGACCTCGGTGGAGTCGTAGGTTCCTATGGATAGAGTCAACAGACAGACCAAACCTTGAAGTTGGGAGTGTTCTAATCCACAACATACCTCCAAAGATCTCCGCACACGGACCCAACGCATAGACCGGCACGTCGGTTAGGGAGTGCACGCCGACTTCATTCTCGACGGGTAGCGTCCCGTTAATCAAGAACCCGGTCGGGGCATCCTTGTAGTTGGCCGAGAAGTCCCGCGGACTGGTGAGATTGACGGTGGGTTCGCGGGGCCCATCCTTGTTGACGCGGTAATCCTCACGATGATCCGGGAAGGCGGCGACACCTTGGAACAGCGTGTAGCGCGGATCCCAGTTGGCTGGGAAGTGGGCGCCTTCGCTGTAGCGAATTGACGACGATGCATTGCTGGTGATGGGGTTGCTGCTGCTGTTGTTGTCGACGTACTGCGACAGGCCGCTGTTTTGATACACCCCAATTGCGTCGCGCTTGGCTCGCGACGAATTCTTGGAGTCCATGTACTGGGTGTCGACGGAGCCCATGACGTCAAATCTGCGGCAAAACATCAGTCGAGGAAGACGTAAGATTTCAAAATTAATAAATCGTACCCGTGTCCGTGGTCGGCCGTGACGATGATCAATGTGTCTTCGAGCTGGCCCATCTCCTCAAGCTTCGCAATCGTCGCGCGAACCGTATCATCCAGCTCCAGCAGGTCGCCCAGAGCCCGATCGTAGTCAAGCGCGTGCATCTGCTTGTCGATGCTGGCCGCTTCGCTCATGAGGAACCAGCCTTCCGACCGCGACCGCGCGTCAAGCACGTCAATGGCTTTCAGCGTCATCTCCTTCAGGCCCGGTTGGTCCGTAGCATCGCCCTCGCTGCCGTCGGGGCTGTTGCTCTGATTCCGCAGATTGTCGGTGTAGACGTTGCGGTCCAGCCAGGTCGCCATGTTGGAAACTGAGAAAATGCCCAAGGTCTTGTCTTCATTCGGCGTCGATGCCAGAGCAGTGTTGTTGAGAACGACGTTATAGCCCTCCTCTTGAAATGCGGCATAGTAGTCTTGTCCTTGGAAGGAGGCCGAGTTCGGGTAAAATTGCTCGGCGCCACCTCCGAAGAGTACGTCCGGCTGAACGGCTTCGACCCAGGAGTAGTTGGTGATGCCATTCAGGTACGAGTCCACGACGGCGCCGTACTGATTCCGGAGCCGGGTATGCGCACTGAGGGCAGCTGGGGTGGCATCCGCTGATATCCAAGAATGTTAGCGATCGGGCCGAAAGCGATGTTTAGGATCAAGACGTAAACAGATCGGCCAGAATGACGGACGCTCTACGCATATGCATTGGATATTGGGGGAAGCATCAAAAGCAACATACCGATAAAGGCAGTGGACACAATGCCAACACCACCACGACGAACCCGTCGGAACAGCTCTGCAATATTCTCAAACTTGGGATCGTCGGCCGGCGACCGCGACGAGTCCGCATAGACATTGAGCGCATTCACCGTCGTCTTGTGACCGCTGTAGAGCGAAGTGGCCGAGTTGGCTGAGTCCGTGATGAAGGAGTCCAGAGAGTGGGTCATCTATCACGAAAATGTCAGCTGAAATGCTTTTCATGACCTTGGATATCTCGCTCACCTGATGTCCCAGCACTGGAAACTTGTCCATCTGTAACCGGCTCTGATATTTCCCATTGACGGTGCGATGCGCAATCAGACGGGCAGCGGTGATCATGGCGGTCGTCATGCCATCGCCAATGAACAGAATGACGTTCTTAGCGCGACGCTGCCCGGCGATATTGCGCACCGTCCAAGTCGCCTCGGTCTTAGTGCCATTGTAGTACGTGAGGGTAGCCACATACTCGCCTGGCTCAGTCAAGGTGACCTTGCGGAAGGCCTTAGCGGCGACCTGAACAAGCGAAGGTCGGCGAGCTTCCCGGGCAAACAGATCTTCAAACCACGTGAAATTCCATCGCTCGATCCGAGGCTCCGATTGGCTGAAGAAGGCCGATGCGGACTGAGCTCGAGCTCCCTTCCTGCCTACGGTGAAGGTGAAGTTCTGGTCCGGCACACCCGCAATGGCGGGAGAAGCCTCAGAACCATTGACAGGCGCGTGCACCTCGAGTCGGATGTCGAAGAATGCTCCTGGAAGCAAGTCCACTCTGTTATGATCGCCTTGTCAGCACTTTCACCGTCCATACATGATGTTTCACGAGCCGGATAGGATGAGCAAGCTTACTGATCAGGAGGAAAGATGCAGCCCAGCTTCGGACATCCACCGAGTCGCTGAAAGGTCTGCGCCGTGGCAAGCGACAACAGCGAGGCGCCGACGAGCGCACAAGCCCGCATTGAGCCCAACATCATGATCTTGAAGACTGTTGAACACAGTTGAATCCGAAATCCTGGGATGCTTTGGAGCTCGACAGGGATGACCGTCCCAGGTACTCGTATAGATGCGATGCGGGGCGGTGCCTTGCAGCTCACTCGAAGCCTGCTCGTCTCGAGCTTCAATGAGCGGCCAAGCTGTCTTATACCAGGGCAGCTCCGGGGCGGATCCGTCAAGCAAGACAGGCCCTGCCCAGCTTCCAGCTGCAATTATCTTCATCATCGTCGTCATGGTTATGGAGTTCCTCGGCATGATGGTGTGGTCTTGAAGCTCGTCGTTGAATCAGCGGTCGTCGTCGAGGCACGTTTTCGGGATGGTGATGTCGGCTAGCGGCCCCAACGGGAAGGAGGAGGGGGGCCAGGCACAGCACGCTAGCTTTCCCCGCGGTGCGCTAAGTTAGTCCGGTCCGGAGCGATTGCCGAATCGGCGTTGGCGTCATGCGGTTCAACGAGCAGCCGGGCCGAGACCACGTGACGAAACAACGTCCTGCCATTGACGAATGAAGAATGGGCCCCTAAACCATGCTGACGAACGTTGGACGAACCTGAACGTTCATATGATTGGATCATGCTCGCTGCGTGATGGTTCATCTTCGGCTCAGATGGCAGTCTCTACAGCTCTTCAGCTGTGCTTGCAAGTCTTGGAAATTGGCGACGCTGAACTAATGGTCACGTGAGTGTACTGTCAAAGTGTTCCTTACCCCCATGGTCCAGTCCCTTGTGAAGATCTGGTATAGATGAGCGATGACGCTTATTTCGCGGTTGAGGACCTCTTAGATGACACCACTGAAGTTGAAAGACCATGGTGAAGGAGCATTGCACCTAGTGTGATGGGATTCCGCAACTCAATGCAAATCACGCACCGCTCGGCATACTCAGCTCTCGCAGAAGGCTGCTCCAAACTAGGACGAACCGACCTGCTGGAGACAATGTGTTCAAGTTTATTATCAAGGCTCTATCGACAGTAGTTCTTGCTACTGGAGCTCTTGCTATTGCTCTTTTGTTTGGAAAATGTGTACTGCACAGTATGCGCCAAACAGAGTCCCTTCTGTCTGTTATTCGTTTTGGCATGCCGGGTTGCGACGACTCGGCAAGCCGCGATCCTGCAGGTCGATACGGAAGCCTGCTCGTGATAGCGAAGCGCACCCAACGGTGATCCAGGGATCGCTGCATTGATGTATGTCAATGCGCTCTTACGCGGCAATCCCCCGTGTATCAGACGCATCCGATGCGACCCGTCAGGATTCACCCACAGTCAATACTTCCAGAACTTCTTTCCTGTTGGCGCGATATCATTCACGATATCTCTATTCTCCTTCTTCTCGAGTCTACTGCTCGAGTAACTTGTCCTCATCGTGGTCGCAATCATGGTCTTGTTCGGCGAGATCACGCTTTCGAATCCCTCGGTCTGGCTGGCCGCTGGCGCAGCTCTGTCGGTCTATATCGTCGGGGTAGCGGTCTATCGACTGTACTTCAGCCCCGTCGCCAAATTCCCAGGCCCCAAGCTTGCTGCCTTGACCTTCTGGCATGAGGCCTACTATGACCTCTTCCAGCGTGGCCGATACACCTGGGAGATTAAGAAGATGCACGAAAAATATGGTGTGTACAGCCGGGGTCACAGGCAGTCCGCGAGAACTCTGTTGATGGACTGCCGATACAGGTCCCATTGTCCGAATCAACCCTGAGGAGCTACACATCGACGAGCCCGACTTCTACGATGAACTGTATGGCACCTCACGCAAGCTCAACAAATGGGCATATAGCGCGCATGCGTTTGGCAGCAGAGACGCCATGTTCTCAACGGTCCCGCACGACTTGCACCGCATGCGCCGCGCGCCCTTGAGTCCGTTCTTCTCCAAGCGATCGGTCTCCCGGCTGGAGCCCATTATTCGGTCGGCCGTGGAGCAGCTCTGCAAGAGGATCGAGGAGTTCCAGCAAACGGGCGAGCCGCTGATTCTCAATCACGCCTTCTCGGCCTTGACCATCGATATCATCATGGACTACTCGTATGCCAGGTCCTACAACTGTCTGGCCGCACCGGACTTCTCGCCAGTGTGGTTTGACATCATGACGGGCATGACGCAAGTGACGCCGTTGTTGAAGCAGTTTGGCTTTCTACTTCCGCTGATGCGAAACATGCCCGAGTCGTTGGTGGCGGCAATAAATCCGCCGCTGTTGAGTATGGTGAAGCTCGAAAAGGTACGTTTCACGTCTTTCAACGAGGAAGAGTCTCGGAATGGCAGGGCATTCTGTCGCGATGCTACTTCGACGCAGCAAGTGACGTCTGTATATTTTCTTCAGATGTCACTAGCATCAGCGCCGTGCAGCAATCGTTACATCTAAAGCGACTAACTAAACTATCGCAGGATTCAAGAAAGCAAGCCCAGACGACCATTGATAACAAAGACAAACCGAAGTCGACATCGCATCCCACCATCTTTGATGAGATTGTCCACAGCAACCTTCCGCCGGAAGAATTGGAGATGGAGCGAGTGGCGGACGACGCAGGATCGGTGGTCACGGCCGGCACGGTCACCACGGCCCATTTCCTGAGCGTCACGTCCTACCACATTCTGATGAACCCCGATATCCATCAAAAACTGAAGCGGGAACTGGAAGAGGTTATGCCCAACCCTGCGGAGCTCGCTCCGTTGCACGTCCTCGAGCAGCTACCCTACCTTAAAGCCATCATCTCGGAAGGATTCCGCATGTCTTACGGCGTGGTCACACGTTTGCAGCGCGTTTCACCGGATAGTCCCATCAAATTTCACGACTGGGTCATTCCCCCCGGAACACCCGTGGGCATGTCGTCGTACATGATGCACAACAACCCGGACCTCTTCCCGGAGCCAAACGAGTTCCGTCCCGAACGCTGGCTGAAGCAAAACAACGCCAATGGCAACGGGTACGACAGCAGTAATAGCAACGAGAAAGGATCAGGAGGGCAACGGCTGGAAAAATACCTCGTGAATTTCGGTCGAGGCACCCGCTCGTGCATCGGTATGAATTTGGCCCTCTCGGAGATTCATCACATCTTGGCTGCTGTCTTTCGTCGCTTCGATCTCGAGGTCTATGAGACTACTCGCCGCGATGTCGATACCCAGCATGATTTCGTCATCCCCCTGCCTGCGCTTGATTCGAAAGGGGTGAGGGTGTTGGTTAAATGAGCTGGGTCTTGCTATACTGGGAAAGGAATTGGGGCATTTCCTTCAAGACTGAGTTGGATATGAAGCAGAGTTGTGCCACGTGGGAATTCTAGGAACGTCGATGGAGCAAGAAAATTTGGAAACATGCGGAGATTGTGTATAGTTCGACTGTAGTGGAGCTTGGTATGCTATTATATCAGAACCATCAAGGGAGCAGTCAGGCTGTCGTTGGATCGATAAGATGGATGTTCGCTTTCGTACCTCTTTTGCAATAACAATCAACTCATTGTCTCCCAGAAATGGACCTTCTATTTTCACATAGCCCGCTGCCCATGTGCTATGGTGACATATGTCTTTGCTTCGCCTACGTGCATATTCAAAGACTGTCTTACCGATATGTTGATTCACGCCACACTGAGTAACTAAAGCCAACACACAACTCTGAGGTGGGAAGCAGAATTCTCTCTAGTTCTAAAGACTAGCTGAGTGAGATGAGCCCTCAATGGGACTTCGATACCCCAGCAGAATGCGCCATACAGATATCTTTCACACGAGCTTCACAGCATTACCCATCTTCGTCAATTTGTACGACATCCACCATAGCCAGTTGCGAATGGGGTTTCCTGGCACATTTGATATCTCTGATAAATGCTCGGATTATCGCTCTTGTAAATTTCAGTCGATTTAGCCCCTTCCTCCAGCGGATTTTGTGCAGCCGGTTTGTGGACCTCTACCCGATTAGATGAAGGCATCGTTCAATGGTCGCCGTGTTAATAATTCTAAATATCCTTCTTGATCGCTGCACTAAAGAGGTTGAGAAAAGACCTAAGCAAGAGACGCCTAGCCGTACCAAGAATGACTTCTGTAATTTGCTACACTTCACAACCAACCGTGACATTCAAGTTATCTTCGATAGAACTCCCACCATTGACCATATAACGCCGACCCAATGATTTAGAGAGCTGCTAAATGCCACATAGCGATTGACTAGGGATACCGTACTGCCAAATAGATTTCTGCAGCGGCCACATTACTTTCACTACCGCTCCATACTCTACTTCCGGGTTATGATACTGTATCATCTGGATGTCATGCTAGCAATGGCAAAGCAACTGTATGGAGAGCGAGAACAATAATTTCAATTTACCATAAGCTAGAATCAACACTGGCACTACCGTACTTGTTCACAATGCTTGTTTTGGGAGAAGCCTATCGTGAAGAGGCACTTGGATTAAAGCCCTAATGGTTAGGTATCAGGTAGCTAGTCTGGGCAAGTTTTAGACCCAAGGCTTAGGGTATTTAATGGTTTACTCGGCTAAGAGCGAGCGGGGCAATTCGAGGGCCGTAACAGATCGCTATGTAGAAAATAGCGGCTCCCATCATTTGTTGCAATGAAAATTTGGACTACTGTCTACATCAATACTCAGCTATTTATTCCTAGGGGTGTTATCATTGTGATGAACCAAGAGTGCTGCTTTGGCTTTATCTAAATCCTTTGATGCGGCCGTAGTAATAGGAGAGCGCGATGAGATATGTGGAAAGAACGAGTCGCTTGAGAAACCAAGTCGGCACTAAAATGATGCAGAGACTACCGTAGATTCATCGTAGACACATGGGCATGTAGATAGACCGACTAAATCCTGCGGACGAATATATACATGAAGCGAAAACAGGATATGATGATACCAAAAAATTTGTTCAGATGGCCACCCAACCGTTCATTCCGTGGAGAAATCAAATTGTCTTCGTCGATTGATCCCGCTTCATGTCATGTTCCCCTTTCCTTAGTCTCGAAGATGTCCGATTCACAATTTGGCCCGCATCTCATCTCATCTTTCGAACGAGGCGGACTCAACCCGTCAACTGTGATCTTCGGCTGTTGAAGGATGGTGGAGCTCGAGTTGACTCGTTGGGTTGTGATTGTTCCTCTTCTTAAGGGACGATTTCTTCGCTCTTCTCAGCTGACTTGCCTGCGAGAGGGATTTGTCTTGGTATGCGTGGTGATGCTGATCTTTGGTTTCCTTCCCGTTGTACTCGACTCTTGATAAGCGCGAGCTCTGTGTAACAGCTCGGCCAAGTATGTTGTCAAATGCGATGATGATGAGGATGATGATGGTCTCGCCTGTTCCAGTGGCTCCGCCGAGCATCTTGACAACTGTGGCGGTGCTTTTGAATCGAGCGAGTCGCGGACTGAAATTCATCTCACACACCAAAATCTGCCCCTCCACATCTTCTGCTCGACACTGACCCTTTTTGGTTTGGTCTCCCCTCGATCAAGAGATGCATGGTACCTCGAGGATCGATCCTTCTTGAACCGATGTACTCCCATCTCGTCGTTGCCTCCTGAGCGATTCGCAGCGCGTGACCCAGCGAATGCCGTCAAATCCCCTCGGGCCACGCCGCACTCGCTCCACCACCTTCGTCGGACAAAGCGGGTGGGCTCTTTCTCATCGCCAGGCACCCAACCGGCCAACTAGCCCTTTGACATCATCACGTCCACTCAGACTAAAAAACCACCAACGGGCTTCGTATCGGCTTCATCTTCCCCAACTGCGTCGCAGCACTTTGCAGACCCGGTTTCGCATTTTCCGCAGCGTGTCTCATGGAGGTACCGACGGTCGACATCACGGTATCAGCATCCGGGAGATGCACCGATCGCGGATCCGGAATATTCACGCGGAGAGCAAAAGGCATGGACGGATTCCCCGTCGCCTTCTCCCCTGGCGAATTTGGGTTCCGTCGTTTGTCGGACTCACGGACAGGTGGAGGAGGTGTTGGGTTCGCTGTCATGTCCGTCGCCACTCCTTCTTCTCCATCTTCTTGTGCCGCCGCCGCTTCTTCGACATCAGGCGGTGGCCATAGTCCTTGCTCGATCTGATATCTGCAGATCGTCTCAAGACGTTGTTTATAGCTTGCTTCCGTTTCTCGTTGATCGGCTGGGACTTCTTTCTTCTGTGCAGTGCATTCATCTCGGTCAGTTCTGTGATCTCGAGAATGGCCCAATCATGAGGAAAACTTTCAATGGTTGGATGGAGAGTATGTGGAGAAGAAGCAGTCGAATGAAAAGAAGTATTCACCATCTCTTGAACACAATTGGCGATTCTCTTTCGTCGCACCGCCAATCGAGCCCACCTCTGTACACCCCACACTGCTCCACCGGCCAGGGCATACTTCAATCCCCCGACAAGCAGGTCAACCCCTTTGGGGTTCTCCAAGTCCTCGGCCCCTTCCGACGGAGGACGCACATAGTGAATCGTAGGGGGTTTGTTGTGATGTTGAGGTGACTGACGCCCACGACTGAAGGGTTCGAGAGGAGGAATGGGCATGGCAGCCGCGGTGGCCATCCCGACAATGAAAAATGCCAGAACCCGCATCACCTGTCCAGTTCTCGAAAGAGGATGATGAGGCTGGGTAACAGCAGCTTACTCCCACGTGCAATTGAAGATGTGGTCTCGTGAGATCAAGTCAGTTGATGGCGATTGTCGAGAGTATAAGTGATTTGATCAGATCATCGACCTCTCAGACGACAATCATAATGATTGATCTCGTGCTACTGGGTTTTTCCATGGTGTCGGCTGATCTCAAGGGGATGAATGAACGACCGATGAAGGTTCGTCCTCCCGGCTGATACCAGATCTCTCTCGACGCCATGGTGGTTCATAAAATCCCTCGTGGCAGAAAACCCCACAACGATCCTTTCCCGGAGTGGGGACCTGGTCTGCTGGACCCCTATCGAGCGTTTCTTCAATGCTCGTGCGCAACATGCGAGTACGAGGGCAGACCGGCGACTCAACCCTCCTACGGTATGTTGATATCGAATAACATCCCTAGGGTATGTAATGCAGTTGGAAGTCGAACTCGCAAGAAACAGCCGAGACAAAACACCGGCTCCATCTGAGACGTGCGTTGACGAAACATCTGTTCTCAGAAACGTTGTATTGTGCTCGTATGGAATGGAATGGAGCAAGAGCGTGCTTGAAGCAGAACTGACTTCTCGTATGTGTTGAACGTCGTGATGCTGTCCTCGACGAGGCAGGGAGGCTCAGATCGACGTTGGCCGAATCAATGGCGCCATTCGATTTCCCGGCCAGAGCAAACCCCGTCCAATCCATTTCGGGTCTGGTGGCATCTGGAATAAGCTTCGCGCTAGGGCTGGATGGTGGTTGAGTGGGGCAGCTGAGATCTCGAGATCGTGTTCGGCGCGCACGTGGGGAGGTTCAATGGGCGTTGAGAATCCTGAAGCCCTCGCGGTGCTCGTGTTGGCCGGTCCGGCGGCACGCGGATATGCTCTGGCTGTATCGTAGTGCCTAAGAGCCTCTGCTGGTGTTGGCCGCGATGACGAATGAAGTAGGTGAAGGAACTTGGTCGGCCGAATCATTGCGGTGCTGGTCTTAGCGGCGGCGATGACAGTGTAATGGTCGACAATTGAGCCGGCTTTCCATTCCCCATTCCCCATTCCCGGTAAGTCTCCGAGAAAGAGCCTTTGCATGCTGGAATACCGGGGAAAATACTGGACTGTGTCAACGAATCTCAAACCGTCACGCGGCTGAAAAGATAAATGGAACAGTTCAGCAGTGACGGCCAATCAAGAGAGATGAAAGATGGGAAGTCTTTATCATGAATCATACGAAGGAGACTATATCAACTTCATCAGTGTGATGAAGGTTAGGTCATCTGTCATAAGCGTGACAAAGATACCTTTGTAAGGATGAAGAAGATAATACCCTCCGCCAGAAGGGCGATGGCGATGATACCTTGGTTGTAAGGATAGAGATGATACTACCTTCGCTGTAAGGATGACAATGACCTTTGTCGTAAGGACGATGATAATGATACCACCGTCATAAGCGTGATGAAGTGGTTACTGCTGAGCTGTCCCACTTGTTTTTTTGATCCGCGTGTGACTGTTCGGAAGAACTAGGACGTCAAGGTACGCAAGCTTGGCAGAGCTGAAATCGTAATGGTTTATGCAGAAATGGCGAAGAGATATGTGTACCTCGTACGATGGAAACAGATCTGATAATAGTGTCTTGCATCATTTCGCTGCTGGAAAAGAACGGCTGATGTGAGGACAAGAGGTCGAAGAAAATGATTAGAGACGGTCATGCCCTATCCACAGGCAAGACGCATTAGGAAATAGGCCGGAGGAATTGCACGACATTAAGGAGATATTCCCACGTCTTCCACGGTTGTAGATCCAAGCAGGGAGCTCGCCGGATTGATGTCGAGATCGTGCAACGAGTCCGGTCAAGGCATTTGACTCCTCCCCAAGAACTTGGACCTCAACCCGGCTATAGTCGATGTGTCACAGACACACCCGACCACAGCAGGCGCGAAACAACTCCTGCAGCTCTCATCACCAGATCTTCCCCATGTCAATACAAGGATGGTCATCAGCCAGCCCGCGGCCGCGTGATCGACACCGTCTCTCAGCCGGGAGAATGCATGTTGGGAAAGATGCTATCTCCCAACCTTGCGGACGATGTTGAAGTAGGTGGTGGCGAGACCGCGGCAGTGGTGGCCCTTCGCGCCTTTCTGTTTCTTGCACATGGCGAAGAGGTCATCCTTCCAGTTGCTGTCGATCTTCTGGCGGTTATCCTCGGTGAAACGGCCTTGTTTCTTGTAGTTCTTGTAGCCAAAGTCGTGGCGGTAGCAGCTGTCGATGAAATTGTAGCCACTCGGTCGATCGGGTGACCAGGAGCAGCCATCGTCCTCCCAGATCAGCCCCTTGGGATTCTTGGCTTTCTTGGCCTTGAGGAACGCGGCAAGGGATGTGTTGAAGAGGAGGTCATCGGTTTGACATTTCGGTTGGCCATTGCAGTGGCTTCCATCGGTTGGACCGGGCATTGGGGCGGCAAGGGCGACGGAGAAGACCGCGACGAGGATGGCGAGGAGTCCGTAGAGATGCATATTGACGGTGGAGAGAGGTTCGAAACGAACTTGTAATCGTGAGGAATTGAGTGCTGTAAGCCCGCTTTGGGGTAGAGGAGTTGAGCGGAGACACTTGGTGCGGCAAGGCGGTCGAGGTGGTTGATCTGTCTGATAACCCGATCGGCTTGAGTCTGATTCGCTGGAATGAAGGGGAATTCGATGCCCTTCTTATAGACCACTCTGGCTGGGGAACACACCATCTTGCTCAAGCTCGCAAGGGAAAGTCAGATCGAGCCAGGCCGTCGGCTGAGTCGCAGTCATCTTGCGTAGCCAGGACGAATGAACCGGCTCAGCTCGGACGATGTGTGATGCATCCTTGGCGTTGGAGAAGCGCAATCTCAGCCAAGCTCGCTGTTGCATAGCGTGGTGGGCCAAGAGACACCAGAAATGACCCTGTCGTCGACCACTGTAGTTCTGGAGCTATAGCCAATGAACACCTCGGCAATGAACGTAACGTCCTCGGCTGCAAGCGGGGCCACTCAGACAAACGAATAGCCGATGGGATGGGCAACATACTATAGGAGCTACACCGCAGACTCCACTCCTCAGCTGAACTTTAGTGTTGTCCCCGACGGCAGGAGACGACGTGCAAGCTCGGTCGGTAAAGATCCAGGCTGGGTGTTTTGCGACTTCTCCCTCATTGTATGATGTAACGTGGGATATGGCAACTGGCAGAACCCTGCAGCAGGCACGAGCACCACTTTACCCCGCTTAAAAGTCGACTCGACCTTAGCGCTAGATGCGCCTCCGCCAAGAGATGATCGTTGATATCTGAGCCGCGCGGGCCGAGATCCTTTCAGTGAACGGACAGTGGCCCAGATCCAACAGGAACCATTAACTGCGGTCGCTACCAGAGATGCCAAGATTTTTGTTCTTTTGCAATTACTTCCCTGTTTTGTTTGGCCTCTCCAGGAACAGACGATGGTTCCCAGTGTCCGCCGTTGAGAAATCCAAGTCGTTGGCGATTGGGATATCGCATTTTCAGCTCTGAGCTAGTCTTTGCCAAGTGGATCTTCGCCGGCGTAGCAGCCTTCACCGTCTTCACTTGCAGCTCCTTTACGTACTGCAATAGGGCTAGACATCCTCCCCTTCAGCCCTGAAGACAGGAACCGGAAAGACGGCATCTTGAAACCCCGCTCTGCGTCGGCACGACTCCGCCGGACCATGGTTCATCGGAATCGTGGCTGCCGCCTCCGCCGCCAGCGACCCGAACAGCTTAGCATGCGTGAGGCTGAATGGTATCCATTATCCATGAATCTGATGTTGCTGGCTGCGTGGCTTGTCCTTGGTCTCGAACGTCTGGCGCACTCGATCATAGTGCTCGAGCTCTCTGGCGCTAACGCTCCCCACCAGCTCGCGTTCAGCCGCAAAGAAGTCGTCCTCGCTCACCACCACCGCGGTATCCTCCTCGGTAGCGAGGTGGTCCAGGTAGTAGGTGGTCGACATGCGTTGCCCGTGCGTCGCCTCGATTTTAGCCTCGAGAGCTGACACTCGTCTGGTAACCGCTTTGAGCATGGCGTCCGAGCACAGCGCGTAGATGTCGGCTCCGGAGTAGGTGAAGGGAAGAGTCTCGGCCACTCGAGACAGGAACACTTCCGACGCCAAGGCAAATTTGCGAGTCAACGCTTGTAGGATCTTGAGTTGCTTCTCATGCGTGTCGGGCAATCCCAGGTATAGCGTCTTATCAAAGCGTCCTGGTCGAAGAAGGGCTGGATCCAGAAGATCTGGCCGGTTGGTGGCTCCAATGACAAACACTCCGCCGGCGCCGCCATCATCACCGCTCATCCCATCCAGTTCGGCCAAGAGCTGACTGACAATGCGGTCCATGACCCCACCGCTGTCGCCCTGATTCCCTCGCTTGGGAGCGACCGAGTCGAGCTCGTCAAAGAAGACAACGCACGGCCTCGCGTCTCGGGCACGCTGGAAGACTCGCCGGACGTTGGCCTCCGACTCGCCAATGTACATGTTGAGAAGCTCGGGGCCCTTGACGGAGAAGAAGTTCAACGAGAACTCGGTGGCGATGGCCTTGGCGAGTAAAGTCTTGCCGGTTCCAGGAGGTCCATAGAACAGCACGCCGCTTCTCTTCTTCATTCCTTTGGTAAACAGTTCCGGGTGTTCGAGAGGGAGCTGGATGGTCTCGAGAACGGCTTCTTTCACGTTGTTCAACCCACCAACGTCTTCCCAATGGACTGTCGGTATCTTGGGAGCTCCAATGGAATCCGAGAAGTTCTTTCGAGCTGCTTCGATGGCATTGTTGAAATCGTCGTTGGTGACGCATCGTACCGAGTCGTCTCCAGCCAGTTCTAGATCTTGCCTGGTCATTGTTGGAGTTTCATCGCCGCTGTTCAGTTGTGCAAGCAGCTGCTTGATTCGTGTCTCCTTGGCGGCAATAGCACGGTCGACCACATCAACTAAGTCACCAGCCACCAGAGCCGCCGTCTTCAACGCCACCGACGAGAGATCGACATCGGCTGCAAGTGGTACGTCCTCATCGTCGATGATCTTTTGCAAGAGATTTGTTCTTTCTTGTTCATGCGGAACCGTTATCTCCAACTCATGCGTGAAGAGGGCCCGTAATCCAGTAGGAAGTTGATCGATCTCCACCGTTGTCGCAATGAGCACTCGCGAGTCGGCAATGATATCTTTTAAGGCCGTAAACACCCGGTCCGCCGTCAAAGCTTCGATATGCTCAATCACAATAGCGCAGTAGCTCGGACCACAATTCAAAGCTCTCTCGGCTCTTGCTCGCAACAGTCCTTCCGTTTTGACGTCTCCGCCTCCTCCATTGCCGGTCATAATATCATACGCGTCGATGTAAAAGACGTGCATGCCACGGTCCGTACAGGCTTGAGTGGCTAGTGTCCGTTTTCCCACCCCTCTTTGAGCTGAATGGAGTAGCACGGCAAGTGGTGGCAGCCGTAAAGCTTCTGAAGCGGGACTGATCGCTACCGATATCAGATCTTGCAGTCGCTTTTGAAGATGCGGCGGGAGCTGTTTCGTCGCTTGACTAACGTTCTTCTTTTGCTTCGTCGTGTCAGGTAGCGTACTCCCATGTCTTGATTTGGAGGCTTCCTTTCGTAGTTTGGGGTTGCTAGATTGCAAGTTGCCAGCCTGGACCATTCTTGTCGATGACGGGTCGACCGCCACGAGTCCACCCCAGATCTGTTCGGTAGCACTATGACCCGTATGATCCAGCGAAAGGTCACTAATCTTGAACCATGCAAGCTTTGATGTAGGGACCCGGCCCGGCTGCTGATTGGAGGTCGATAGGAGTTCCATGACCTCCGCCTGGTCGTCTATATGACTTCGAGCATGACAGATGAGGTCGCCCAGAGAAGTATTGATGCTGACGCCGACATAATCCCCTCGCTTGACCAATCTGACCTTCTCTTGAAAGTGGTCTTTCAAGGCAGTCATCAATAGAGCCTGGGAGGACCGTTCGGTAGAGAATGGCGTGGCCAGCTTCATCAGCGTGACCTCCCTAGCCAACGGGGGAAAGGCAGGCTTGAATGATGACGCCAATGGGGTATCTTGAGGATGTCCATGCTTTGTGCCCATCGAACGTGGAATCAGAGGAAGTATCCGTACGGACGTCGGATGATTAAGATTGGCAAGCAGAATATCAGGAGCAAATGCGATTGGTGAAGGGCGTCCCGGATGCGGCGTACCGTTGCGAATCGGCTGTCCATTCTCAGTGCTGGAATTGACAGAAAGTCTCCGGGCCAGGTTTTCTGGCAGAGCATATATCTTGACAGCTCTCCAATCCACTGCCTTTGATACATCTTGTGAAGTCATATCCTCACTGCTTTCCGAAGTTATCTCAACCCGACTCCAGTCTCCCGAGAAGCATCCAATCTTGATGAGCATCTCCGCTTTGACGAATATTCTTGCGCCATCATCTTCGTCCGCAGAGGGTGGAGGATGTAGTTTTGAATCTGGAATCCTGAAGTCCAGAGCTCGAATGATAAAGGCCTGAGATCCAGTTTTTCCATGTGCCAGAAGTATATTTCTATGCGGAGATCCAGAGTCTGCTGGCTTTAGTGCATCTTCCTGGTATGGGACAGAGTCGTTAACGCTTGGTGCGATGATCTTGTTGCCATCAGAAAGACCAGCCTTGGAGCTGAACAGCGGAGGACGAGGAAGAGAAATGATATCATCATCCGAGATATCGGATGATGTCGGACTGTCAAAACCGCCCATTTTACCTGTTGAGTAATGAACTGTTCTTCAAATGAAGTCCTCTTGGTCTTTTGTCTATCAGTCTGTCTTTCACATGTCATTTCTCTTCTGTCAAGATGCCACCAAAAACAAGGAAGCAGCCCCTGGTCCCTGCACCGCGGGGCGATCTTCGCTAGATCCAATTGGATTCCCACGCACGGCTCCCACTTAAACTACCGGCGATTGACTCCCGCGCCACGGGGGGGCCCATCGGTCTCCTTTCCACTTCCCATTTTCTTCACCGTTGCCCCTCATTAAACACCATCGCCGTTGGTCGTCGTTGCCTCCCTGATCACGGTTCAGTGTGATCGGGTGGCCTCCTGAGGTCTTCATTGCGCCTCTCAGGGGCTATCGGGTCGTCTCCTTTATATTCGACCCGGATCGCATTGAGTGCAGGTCTGGGCAGATAGTCCTATTCATATGCATACTTTAAGATAAAGAGCATCATTATCAACTCGACCAACTCGTTTCGCACGGGGTCTCATCTCGAGCAGTCAACATGACGACCGAACCGGTGCAAGACAAGGCCATCGTGGCCCAGGAATACACGCGTCAGGCCAAACGTCTCTCCTACGCGAGTCGACGACATACTGGCGGGACGCGAGCGCGCAACACGGCCGTCGAGGCCAAATTTATTACTGCCCACGATCCGGTGGTCGTAACGGCCAGCGGAGGGAGGCTACCGGTGGTCCCACTGGCCGAGGCCAAGAGGCTCAATCAGCTGAAAGAGAAGGTGAAGGCGTACGATCTCTCGGCCGAGGCGACGGCATTGATGGACGGCGTTACGTCGGCCGACGAGAAGCCAGGCGCAGGAGACACATCCGAGAGCAGCGAATCATCGCAACATGGTCCCAAGCGTGGCCCTAACGAACGTCACGAGTCCCACGATGCATCGGCACCATTACGTGGAGCGATTCCTCCATCTCGAACGACGCCCTTGTTCCCGCCGATTCCACTATACGGACCTCCAACCTACCTTCTCAAACTACAAAGTCTGTATTTCAGAACGATATCGTTCTTCTTATCATTGGCGTTTCTGGGCATCATTGTGCTGGGCTCCATCTTTACGAGCATACCAAACTTAGCGAAAGAGGGCGTGGTACGATTGATGGGAAAGGATCCGGACGTACAACGCCCATTTTACGAAGAGGAGCGTCGACGTCGAAGAATTCGAAGGGAGGCAGAAAAGGAGTGGACGACTCGATTGCGACGAAAAAACAGCCAGGGAAGCAAGCCTGACGCCAACGCCGAGGACGCGAGTTCGGACTTTGATTTCGAACCGACGGAGGGCGGACCAGATCCGGTAGTTTGTGATGTTCAGTACTACGCTCGACGTGTGGGCTTAGATGTGGAAGAGTATGAAGTGCAGACGGAGGATGGCTTCATCATCACGCTGTGGCACCTCTTTAACCCCAAGGAATACACGCCCGGGCCGGCTGAACACCGCCGGTATCGCAGCCCGGAGGTGTTCAAAGAGGATGAGAAAAAGGCAGAACCCCAAACCTGGCGGAGCTCCGAGCAGACGGACTCCAAGCAACGACCTCGTCGATATCCAGTGTTGTTGATGCACGGTCTTCTGCAAAGTGCTGGCGCGTACTGCTCCAACGACGACGATAGTCTCGCGTTCTTCCTTTGTAAAAGGTACTGCTCTCCCTCCCTCCATCTATATTGATGCCCGTCCTCTGACTCGAACACAGTGGCTACGATGTCTGGCTAGGGGATAACCGGTGTGGATTCCGTCCTCGACACACGATCCTCAAATACTCTGAGCCACGCATGTGGGCATGGAACATCCGACAGATGGGCGTCATGGATCTGCCCGCCTTCGTGTCCCGGGTTCTGGCCGAGACCGGATTCGAGAAGTTAGCATTGATCAGCCACTCGCAAGGCACGACGCAAGCCTTCGTGGCGCTGGCCAAGGAACAACGACCGGAGCTCGGCCAGAAACTGAGCGTGTTCTGCGCCCTGGCACCCGCCGTCTACGCCGGTCCGTTGATCGGCAAGGCCTACTTCAAATTCATGCGCATCATTTCCCCGGCTTTATTCCGACTCATGTTCGGCATCCACGCCTTCATCCCGTTCATGATGACCATGCATCGAATATTACCCTCTCGTCTTTACGGCGCCTTGGGTTACCGCGTTTTCTCATTCCTCTTCGACTGGACCGATACTCGCTGGGAGCGTGATTTGCGGGATCGCATGTTCCAGTTCGCCCCCGTGTACGTCAGCGCCGAGAGCATGCGGTGGTGGCTCGGAAAAGACTGCTTCGCAAAACATAAATGCATCCTCATGACCCACGATGAAAGCAAGCGTGAAGAAAAGGAAGACGAAGCATTAGACGGCAATGGGCATCTGGAAAATGGGACGGTTGTTGTCGGCGTCGACGGAAACGACGGAAGCAAGAAACCGCATGAGATGGCCCGTTCCAGCGGTCTCACAGCCTGGTACGACGACCAAGTCCCGCCGTTTGCGTTATGGGTCGCGGGAAATGACGATCTCGTCGATGGTCGTCGTCTTCTGCGTCGCTTCGAACGAGGTCGCGAACCACACGTCCGCGTCGTGCATGCCAAGGTCATTGACGAATATGAACATCTTGATGTCCTCTGGGCCATGGACGCCATCGATCAAGTCGGTCGAGAGGTGCGTGATGTCGTCTGGCGGACGATGCCCGAGGAGTATCGACGGACATGTGCTGTACCGAGAGGCTGCTCGGTGGAAGATTCATCGTTTGGTATATAGTAATCTTGATTTCTTTTCAAGACTTCCCTGTTTTACATCCTTCTATTTCTTTGTCGTCTTCTTTTTTTGTGCATCCGATATACATAATACCTTTGAGTCGCGCGGCCTGCATATAAATTTCTCTTTCCACCCTTGATATAAACTATTCTATTATTCTCTTCTTTCTAGTTTTCCTTTCTTGATGACGAGTCCTTGAAGATCTTCCTTAAAGTAACGAGTGGATCCTTAGGATTTCAAAGATTTGAAAGACTTAGTTGATGTAATCTAAATGTTTGGATATAGAGTGTGAATGATAAATGATTAAACTGATTTTGGTCTGATCGGAGTTTGGCTTGGTATGATATTTTTGGCATTCCGAGCAGCCACGGGGATTATTCGGTTGGCGTGGGTTGCAGGAATCGAGATGCAGGGCCGCTGGACCCTTTCTGAATGGCCTAGATGGGACATTTCGTCTCTAACGATACCGTGGCGAACATAGCGACACTGTTCTGAGGCTCGACCCGCGGCCGACAGCACGGAAATCCCCGGTGAAGTCCAATCAAGTCTTTCGACCACCCTTACAACAGGGACTGCCTTGATCTTTCACTGGATGACGAGGATGATGATGGTTCAGCCTCTTCTTCAATAATCTCATGACAACGATGAGGAATTCCAGTACCGGTGCTTGTACGTCTCTCTTCGTTGGCAGTTACTGCTGAGCTTCGCCCAATCTTTCTTCTGTTCAACCGCGGTTGCTCGAGTTGATCAGTCCGATGACAAAACAGTTGGCACTGGACTGGAACGCGGCGGGTTTCGTAGACGTCAAGCCCACGACGAAGGCCTTCTATCCTTGTCTCCGCGAAATTGGCCACTCTCCTTCTGTGTCGATATGGATAGACACTTCTTACGAAATCCTTCTTCCTTGGGCAGGCCTTCACACGGTTTTGTTTCCAGCAGACTCTTCCTGCTTCTTGTCACTCGAGACAACACCACTGAGCCAATCTTTCACCTCTGCGAGTTTTCCCAGAACAGAATGCCATATCTTCTTAAACTTGCTCTTCTCTTCTTTGATGATCGGCCGAGATGGAGCAGTCTCAACGGGATCGACTCCAATAACTGGCTTAGTCGCTTCATTCGAGTTGTTAGCATCTGGCGACGCCGCACCGTTTTCGGTGCCATTGTCTGAATGCAGCCCAATTGGCTTCAACGGAAGGCGAAGAGTGCCGTTGTTCGGTATGGGAGTAATAGACAAAGAGTCGCAGATGAGATTATACACCTCGATATTCTCTGCCAGTTCGTCAATACCGGCTACTCCTCAAAACATCCAGATTACTCACGGAATATCTCCAGCTTGCTGTTGGGTGCATGAGGAAAAGCAGGCCCTCGAGCCACGAATATAGCTCTCATCAACGGATCTTCATGATCGTACCCATGGAGACCCCTCGGATGGTAAATCTCGTCGTGTTCCTTAGCACGATGAACATCAAAGTCCTTCTTGGTCACAATCGCCCATCCCGCCTTGGGAACGATCCAGAGGGGAGCGATTCGATCGTTGCGCGAGAAGTGATACCGTTCCGGCATGTTTTCGTCTCGAAGGTAGACGTCGATGTTAGGATTCTTGACTGCTTCGTCGGACAAACGACGGTAGAGATCCGGTAGGTCTTTGGGATCCTTCGGTCGAAGTCCATACAATGGCCATCCGTCGATATGTTCAATAAGATCCACGTCGATCAGGTCTTCCAATTGAATCAATCGTTCCGTCGCGGTCGTTGCCATGCCGTGGTCGGAAACCACCACCACGTTCACAATGCTGGTCAGGTTACGCTCTTCCAGACCAGTAAACAGAGAAAGTAACATCTGATCCACGCTTTGAATGGTATCCCTGATTTCGGTACTGTTGGGACCGTACTTGTGCCCATCGGCGTCCACATTGGGCACATACGCAGCAATGAGCTGCGGTCGTTCATCATGGATTGCTGTTGCGTGTTCTGCTGGTCCAGGCAAGTCGAGAAGCTCCAGGATCCGATCCACCTTGCGAGAGAGAGCTTCCGATCCATTATATTTGTCGACGTAGGACGGGTCAAATTCTCCAAAATCCACCTCCGAGCCAGGCCACATGTGGATACCCGTCTTAACGCCCTGTCGTTCGGCCGTCACCCAGATCGGCTCTCCGCCCCACCATTTGGCTTGATAGCTGCTGGATTTGTTGGTGTAGAAAAATTGATCTTGCAGATCAGGATCCCAGAACGTGTTGCTGACGATGCCGTGGCTCTCCGGATACAGTCCTGTGACAAGGGTAAAGTGATTCGGAAAAGTCACGCTGGGAAAGCTCGGGAGCAAGTACGGCGGCGAGACGCCTTGCGCAATGAAGTCGTTGAGAGTGGGCGTGAGTCCTCGATTGAGGAAGTCGGCGCGAAACCCGTCTAATGAAACTAAGACCGTCGTGGGTCGGAAGTTGGATGTCCCGTTGGAGCGGAGGCCAGCTCGACGCTTCGACAGGTAGATGGATGGAGTTCGGGAAGTGGTGTAAATAAGGAATATAAGTAGGCCAAGGACCAGTGGAGGGACCCAGAGATACCGATACAAACGGCGTCGAGCAATCTTGGATTGTCAGTCTTCGTCGCTGCCGGGAATGCGCTGTGTGGCGCAGCTACGTACCTTCCCGGTACCATTGTCGGGATAGTGGTGTAGAGGGTCTTCTGCGAGCAGTTGCTCATCTTCGAAAGAAGCTTTGGACGCCAGCGAACGGGTATCGTCGAGCTCATACGCTCTGTCTTCTTCTCTACTGTCTGCCATGTCTTTTATATTCTATTGAGATCTTGATTGGCCAATGTCCAATGATTTGACTAAGAGTATCCTTTGTATATTTCCTGGTCGTCCCAGTATGAATCTTGATGATACGTACTCGTCCAGCGTTGAGAGAGTAGCGACTGTCGGGTCATCGGATGTTGCTGGCAAGTATCGACTGTGCAACATCTCTATGGTGGACCTATTAGCGAAAGTGTTTATCGCCAGAATAACTTGGGCCAAAAGTGGGCTCACAAGATGATTACAAGGTCACAACGCAGAAAGTGCGAAGCCAGTAATGCGGGTGGCAGGTGGTAGTCCCTGCTGCTGCTAACCCACCAGGGGCGTTCGTGACGCGTGGTTGGTGGTTTGGGGAACGTGGTCAAGCCACGTGATATCAAATGCACTTGGTGATAAGCACATGATTTGCCCAACCACCCTCACACTTCAATCCAGATATTCCTCAGAACAGCTATCACATACATAATCCCAAGCCACGCATTGCATTCATCATCATATAGCTTTATCAAGATGGCGGGATCAACTCCCAAGTCGTTCTCGACCGATCCTACCCTATACCTCTATACGTCCCTCACATCCGGATCATCTCACATTATTACAGCGACGGCGCGACTGGAAACAATCTTGAAGGCCAACAAGATCGCCTATCAGGCACTCGATGTCGCCACTGATGACCAAGCTCGTATGCTTTGGGGGCGAAGAGCCGGAGGAAAGAAGCTCCCTGGTCTAGTGAGGATGGGTCTGGTGATTGGAGTATGTCTCCCTTGAATGGACGGCATCGATCTCAACAACATGCTCGGAGCTTACCAAACAACGCAGGATCTTGAACAAATCGAAGAGTGGAACGAGTATGGCGAACTGAAAGAAAATGTCGGATCTGAGCCAGCAAAGGCGCAGCCTGCTACGCCTTCAGCGTCGGCAGCAGCAACCCCTACTCGCATGCCTTCTAAACACCCTGCCCTGCAAACGGAGGGGAAGCCGAAGGATCAAATTGAGCAGCCTACAAAGTCGGAAGAAAAGCCAGAAAAATCGAATAAGTCTTCGTCAACGCCCTTAACGGAAGCAATGCGCAAGATCGGTTTTGAGGCAGCTCAAAAGGCGGGTGAGAGCAAGTCAAAGACCGTTGGGAAGGAACCCAGCAGTAAGACAGAGCAAACCACAGCTGGAGTGGACAAGTCACTCAACAAGGCTGCAGTGGTGGCTCCACCTACAGGCTCGGCTGAGCCGGTTGATGCCTCTAACTCAGATACAACAGACGTTGGTCCATCAGAGCAGAAGTTGACTACAGCTACGGACACAGCGGATGCTGTTTCATCTGAGGAAAAGGCGACTGCCGATCGGGAACCAGCTGTCACCAAGCATCGTGGCTCGACCGTGTCAACAGCGTCGTCCGAAGAAATAAAAAATATTGAAGAAAAGACGGCCATACCAGAAGAAGATGAAGCAGAAGTGGATGATCCCGAGGACGAGACTAAGGTAGAGGTCGGTGAAGGGGCCAAAGAGGAGGAGACGAAGCAAGAGGATGCTGAAGAAGTTGAGGGAAAGGAGATCGAGTCAGGGGACGCTAAGGAAGCCGAGCAAAAGGAGATGGAGCAAAAGGACATTGAGGAAGTCGAGGAGAAGGAGACCAAGCTAGAGGACGCTGCAAAAGCCAACACAAAGAAGACGAAGCAAGAGGATGCTGAAAAAGACAAGAAAAAGGAGACGAAGCAAGAGGACGCCGAGGAAGTCGGAGAAGAGAGTGAGGACGATGCGGACGAGGAAGGAAGCAACACTCAAGACCAGCCAGCCGCTGAGGGCGAGCTTGCTGCAGTCTCAGTCGGTGATTAGATTTCAAGATGTTGGGAAATGACATGAAAAATCGATTTATATCTACAACAAGGAGTTGGTAGATTTGGGGAAACTGAGGCGCAAAGAACACATGCCGACGCTGCATCATGTCAGGGAGGTCCGGCGTCACATTTCTTGGCCAAAGCCTTTTTCTCCATTTGCAGGTTATTGTTCGAGACGAACAATCAGGACGTCCCTTTGCCACTTCGCTTTTCAACTGCAGACCTCAGGGTCTGGATTACAGCCGCCGGGTCGGATGCACCAAACACGGCCGAGCCGGCAACGATGACATTGGCGCCCGCATCAGCCGCCTGGTCGATGGTCCCTGGGCCGAGACCACCATCGACCTCGATGTTGAGTTCCGGGAAGCGATCGCGCAGGGCCTTGACCTTGGGGAGCTCCGACGCCATAAATTTCTGCCCTCCAAAACCTGGATGGACCGTCATGACCAAGACCATCTGTATGGAGCATCAGATCTGTTTCTCATCATGAGCGTGATCATGGCTTCAAACGCACGTCTGGCACTTCGGTGACATCAGAATTGTCCAGGATCTCCCACAAGACATCGACCGGCGTCTCGGGCTTGATGGCGATGCCAGCCTGCATGCCCTGATCATGGATGAACCGAATCAGCTCCTTGGGGTTGGTTTGTCGATCCGAGTGCTCGGCGGGATCCTCGGCGGCTGTCGACGCGATGGCGGCCTCATAGTGGAAGCAATAAAGGTTGCAGCCCGCCTTTTGGAAGTCCTTGACCCATTTCTTGGGCTACATTTGACATAAGCTGGAATCTTCTTCGCTCGAACCATGTGAAGTGACACGCCACGTCAACCTTTTCAAGTTGGGCGGCTCGAGAGGTGCGAATGCTCGGGATGGCGCCTACCTCGGCGATCATCATATGGCAATCGAAGGTCCCTCGACCGTTGATCTCCTTAGGAGATTCGACATGCGGCCGCACCTTTGCAACGACGGGTGCACCAAAGGTCAAATTGGGCACGAAGTGGCCTACAAGCTAAGCCGAGAGTCCTTCGTGAATTGGAACTGCTCGTACGTCAACCCACCATCCATGATGTCAATATGTAACCAATCCGCTCCATCCTCGATAGTCTTGGAGCAGGCCGCTCCAAGGGCACCGAAATCGGCTGACAATATCGATGGCGCAATGATAGTAGCAGGCGCCATCCTGAGCCTGGTCGTTGGTGTTGGTGTTGTCTTTGCCGGGCAGCAACCGCCAGGCACAAGTCGAGCGCTTCGTGCCGGCCTGATGGTGGGGCCGTAGCGGGATGACGTCCGAGCAGAAGCCGTGCGTCATAACTCTTCCCTGATGAACTAACGAAGGTGCCACCCCGGCTTTTCTCAGCTCTTTCGACTCACATCATTTCTTCAAAGGAAAGTCACGTGACATCAGTTTCCATATATTAGCTGAACAAAATCTGTTCTCTCTAGAGATCGACATATTTTACCGACTCATCTGAACAAATCAGAATGATTGTGAGACGCTTCTGATACCTTTAAGATGGAGGCACGCTTAAGGGAACATCGCTCTCCCGCGCCAAAATCTCATACCCGAAGCGGAGTAATTAGCTCGCATTTTAGCCGCTTGCGCTCCGAAAGCGGAAATCAAGCGGCTATCTTAAGAAACAAATTAGCATCAACCGAATATCGCGCGCTGGCGAGCCGCCCGGAGTGACCGGTTATGGCCAACCACCACGAACCATCGACATCCAGTCACCCTGCTTCCCACTTCTCTTCTACGCGCGAGTAGTCGCGCGTCAAAAACTTGTGATGGATCCCTATCTTCTAGCAGAGTCCAGAACTCTGCCATTTTCTTTACCGGCGAAGCCATATTCTCCTATGGCTTGGCATCCCTTTCTTTGATTTGGTGTGGTTCGTCCCTGAGCCAGGGACGAACGCAACTCCTCATGGACCACCAGGGGCCACTCATCTATTCTCGTTCAGTCGCTTCAAGCCGCTCCCGGTTGACGTGCAGTGGCGTGTGTCCTTTTGCTTTTCCTTTGGTGCTGGGTTGGTGTCGCCCGAGCGACCACCACCTTCGATCCTGGCTTCCGTCCTTTATAGAGGCCTGTGCCCCCAACGGACGATGGAGCCCTGGTCGCTCCACGCTTTTAATTTACTGCACCCCTTCTTCTTCCCTTTCCCTTTCCCTCGAGCGTTCAGCTTTCGTAGATCGAAGCTGAAGACATTCGTTGCCAGTCTGCCGGCACAGACTTTCTCTCACGTTGATCGTGATTCCGCTCGGACTTCCTGTCTTACTCCATCTCGCATATCGCCTACCGATCAGCTTACCTGATCGAGTATCGCATCGGTCGCATTATCTCCCGCAATTTCCGACCAGGAATATTCGCCGCGATGGAGCTGGATATACTCCCCGCTACGGTATACCAACCCCGTGCTGGGCCGGCCCCAGCACGGCAGCTTAATACTATAATGGAAGAGGAGGCCGTCAGTCGCACACGTCAGATCCGGCCGAAGCCGAACGTGGCATCACCAACAAGACTGCCCAAGACGACGTTCGTCCCTCAGAGGTCAGCTCCGCCGAAGCCTGCCGTGGCCGTTCAAAAACAGACCCCTCGGATCTCCCTCTCACCGGCATCGTCGACCTCGTCACCGCTGTCTTCGGTGGAATCGGCCTCATTGACGTGGGCGTCGTCCGACACCGGCTCGACGATTGATACCAACACTGATTTTGAAGATCTCTATGACGCGGGCGTTGAGGACGGTAACGACAACGGCAAGGACGACATCATCCAGGTCATGCTGGTCGAGCAGCCCACTCCGCAGTCGCTCGCTCGAAGCCGAAGTCGTCGCTCTCTGAGTCCGCCATCCAGGAAACCACGTTATCCGCCGCTGGCGATTCCCGCCTCCTGGCGATGGAATATCGAGCTGGCCCAGACGGAAGCGATCCGAGGA
>QQTW01000284.1_pt1 | contig 30859 bp, 37 predicted proteins | sample 1904831 | NCBI WGS metagenome assembly QQTW01 (sample SAMN09435610, study PRJNA476489) | Subsurface metagenome, whole genome shotgun sequencing project.
GGTCTCGTTCGGCTGCGATAATCGCGCAAGCCAGACGCGCGCAAACGTTCCTGCTCGTCGACGCCAGCGTCGCACCACCTTAGCCCATCTGTGCGAATGGACAGCACTCTACTCGTACAGCATGCACGAGCGTTCCAGACGCGTATGCACGCCATGCCGGATGGCCATCGCGATGCTCGACGTACCAGTGCCGAGCGTTCGAATCAGCTCAAAGTCATTCAGTCGGAGACCTCTCGACATCCTTCCCACCGCCTTCTCCGCCGGATCCTTGACGATTTCTGATGGTGGCATTGGTTGGTCATCCTTGCTCGTGGCGTCCACGACGAGCTCGCGGTCTTGCTGTTTCTGTTTCTCCACTTCCTCGGCAGGCTTCTCGGCGGCCTGTGTGGTGGTGGTGGCTGCTGCTGCGGACGACGCTGGTTCATCTTGCGTCGCCGGTGACTTTTTCTCGCGCGTCAACACATCTCGTCCGACCGCCGCCACCTGGTGAATTGCAGTCATCGCCGCCATTGCTTTCGTTCGACCTGGCTCTCACGTTGGGAAGCCGACTCCTCGAGACCTGCCCAGAACCAATGCCGGAAGTCCCCTCGTGGTTCCTATCATGGCCGGACGTCATACCCCTGATGCGCTGCCCGCGGCGCAGATTAAAGAATGAGCAGGGTTGACGGTTCCACGAGCCCCGCAGTTCGGCCGTTGGTGGTGGTGGGGGGTAGAGTTGCTCAAGAACGGCCCAATCGTTGGCTTTATCGTGTTATCGGACCGCCGAGGATCTCGCCAACCATATAAAAAACTGCCGAGGAGCGAAAACCTGCCCATCGGATGACGCACATTTTTGAACCACTTGCAGATCGAGTGTACTGTACAGAGTACCGATTCGGAACCATATGCGGTCTAGTACCACATCAGCAGACAGCTTCTGGAGATCGCAGGGCTGATATGCACGCTGTCGAGGCTCTGCGAAGTCGTAGAATAACGGGAGAAATCAAAAAGAAGGAAAATAGGAATGCAGGAAGCCCATTTTGGGCTCAAATGAACCCATCGCACGAATATCAACAAACCAGACAGTTGCCAATTATCCAGTAATTATTCGCAATGACGGGGGAGCGAGCAAGGCTTTTTCTAAAGAAGAGGATAGCTGGCTAGCGTCAAAGGAATCGCTAGCAGTTGATCGAGCTTGTAGACTCACCTTTCGAGATGCTCTGCGACACCGCCGTCGTTCGCTCGAAGCTATGCTCGACGTCAACTCGAACTTGTCCATCGAATCGAAAGATAGTGAAGACAATCTCTGCCAGCAATAATTTTGCCCATGAATCAAGCATGCATTTTAAGAACGATATATGATGTTGCGTCCCCATCATATCTGACTCCGTACGCCTTGTTACAAGCTTGCTCGCGGGGCAACATGTAGAAGCAAACAATGCAATGTGCAGCAACGATACACGAAGAGACAGAGGGTCCCAAGAGGTCGTAACGGCTTGTTCAACCCCGACTCTTGGTATTGAGAATTAATGCAACGATAAGCCTAAAGATCAGTCAGAATGATCCAAGCGGATGCAAAACGGTCTTTGGCTTGACATACCCGTAGAGGCCCAACACTTCCCCGAAAATCAAGATGAGGACCATTCCAACGAAGATCCTCGACTGCTGCATGTATGATCGGACGCCCTGAAAGTTGATTAGTGTTTTGTTCGTGATCTCTACCAAGCAATGAGAATGCTACCATATCGCCAACCACGCCAATGGCATATCCGGCCGCGAGCCCCGTCAACCCCACCGAGAGACCACATGCTAGATGCATGAAACCACTGATTCCGTGAGCAGAATGAACCATCTTGGAACAAATATACATACGCAAATAGACTGTACGTCTGGCCTGGTGGTGGACTGATATCTCCTGCGATGAGGACCGCGATGACGAGCGAGTAGACGGCAATGATACCAGACATGACCACGGGAATCAAGGACTGGTGGACACCATCAGCCACCGTTTAGGATCTTCAACCGACACGGACTGATCTACCCACCTTCATGATCAGATCTGGTCTAAAGGTGCCCACACCGGCGATGCCGATGCCTGATTTGGCCGTGCCATATGCCGCGCCCACGCCTACGAATTCACTTCAGCTACATGATCCCATTCAAGTTCTTCAAAACAACTTTCATACATCCGAATATCATCTGCCTTCTGATTAGCGATCATCATACATCTTGGAGCCAGCGGGCCAACGTACTGCGAAGGCGATACCACTCTGCCAACCGTTAGCTCAGTAGTCTTCTCTGGCAGGCTTCTCACTGTAGACCACTCACCATGCCCACGAAAGGCGCAAACTTGGGCGCCAGCTCGGCGTCGGCCATCGTAACGTTGTTAGATTAATCCCTTGGTTAAGCTGGTGGCTGTTGGACACTAGAACAATCACTCGCTTCCGATGGCGAAGGCGATGTCCGGCCTGGAGATGAGCACGTGACGAGGTAACGTTTGGAGCGTGAACACGCTCGACTGTATGAGACACGGCGAGTGCTACGACAGCAGATGCCAGTCGGTATTCGACCGGTGCACGAAAGAACGAAATTCACGTCTTGAACGCAATATCACGGTGCTGGCCACTGATGGTGATATATTCATCTTCCGAGGCCGAATAAGTCGCTTAAAGCTGCATCTCTCATTTTTTGCTTTCTCAACGGCGCAATTCCCAAAGCAGATCAAGCTTCCAGAGGGGCAACGACGGGCCATCAAGATACTTTCGTGGTGATTGCTATTCTTACAGTGACACTGGCTCGCTGCCAAGGCACTACGACTACAGGTAACCAACAACATATGGGACCTCAGGTGAACATCAGCCACAAAGAAGAGAGAAGAAGCCTCAGCAAGGGCGTCGTCATGAAGGAATCCGACGCCGAGCGTTGAGGTTGGGCTTATGTGATTGGGGACGACAACACGCGGGTACCTGCGCATGCGATTGTGCCCTGGTACCACGCCTGAAAGAGCCTCTGCGGACTGCGACCGTTGCGGTGGCACGCTTCGAGCAAAACATCATCACGTCCGGACCGTCGGCATTTGGACCACCGCGAACACATACAGAGTAGACTCGTCTGCGGCACAGGCGGAGGCAGGGACGCTTCGGCGAGCAAGAGCCACCCGACGACGGACCAGCATCGATACGCTCCCTCCACCTGCTCCCGACTTCCCTGGTAGGGCCATCAGGCCGACCAGCTGCCTTGGTTCCTGCAGCGCCAGTGACCGGACGGACCACCGCTCCTCATCGACACGATGGTCGACTACAACCCCCAGCAGCAACGGCGCGAGTTTCGGCCCAATAATTATGGCCATGCGTCCAACTTCCAGCGGGAGGCGGCCTTCTCGTCCATCTTCGGCGCCGATCCGCCCCCGGGGCGCACGCAGACGATGACCTCGACGCCCGCGCCCATGTCCCAGGAGCGGGCGCAGACCATGTCGTCGCACGTCAACCCCATGATGCAGCGACCGCTTCCGCCGAGGCCAGGGCCAGGGCCAGGACCGATGGATTATGGCCCGCCTACACCGGACGGCTACTACTCGCCCGTGCGGCAGGACAGTGGTGGCCAGGTGCAGACCCAGCCGCAGCCACAACATCTGCCGCAACCGTTACATCCAGATCGCCGACCGTATCCGCAACCGCAACGCGTGGATCCTCGCCAACCCCCTCCACAGCACTACAACCAACCGCCCATGAACCGGTACTACCCGGGCCACCCGAGCACGAATGCCGATCCCTACCGATCACGAACCATGGCGAGCATGCCGGGACCGCCGCCCATCTACACCAACAGCTACTCGCAATCGTCGGCGAGCGCGTTCCGACATCATCCCTACCAGGCCTCCATGGCGCGGACGACGGCGCAAGGTCGCGTTGTGCCCGAACGGCACGACGAGCGGGCCATGTCCATGACCTCGTACTCGTTGGATCGCGATCATAGCCAGACCATGAGCGGTCGAGTGATTCCGAACCGGGGACGGGAGTCGGAAGCGCAGCGCGCCTCGGTCGAGAGCGCCGCGACCATCGACTACACCCCCAATGGAGCAGCACATCCGCCGGCCCTCAATGGACGGACGCCGAGCCAGATGAGCGCGCGGTCGATGACCATGTCCTCCGCCTCGACCATGATCGCCTCCCCGGACCGGACGGACTCGACGGAACAGCGGTCGTCGTTGCAGAAGTCGGGCAGCACGGCGGCTTCGGCGACGGTGATGACGGCCCAGCGAAGGGCGCCGTTGATCTACCCAGCCCTGCTCTCGCGTGTCGCGGATACGTTTCGCGAGCGGATCGGCGTCGGCGAACGGACGAAGAACGAGTTGACCTATAAAAATGCCTTCACGGGCCAGGAGGCGGTCGATCTGATCTCGTACATCATCAAGACGACCGATCGGAACCTTGCGTTGCTGCTGGGGCGGGCCCTCGACGCCCAGAAGCTGTTTCACGATGTCACGTACGATCATCGATTGCGGGACTCGTCGCAGGAACTCTATCAATTTCGAGAGACGTTGATGGAAGACACGTCCGAGGTGAATGGCGTCTTCACCCTGCTGACCGAATGCTACTCGCCCACCTGCACGCGAGATCGACTGTGTTATTCCATCGCCTGTCCGCGGAGGCTGGAGCAGCAGGCGCGGCTGAATCTGAAATTGCAGCCGGGTCTCAAGCGGCAAGAATCGCGCTCGAGCTTGCACGGGGACGAGAACGATGAACAGAAGCTCTGGATCAATACCGTGTCGAAGGAGATTGCGGACAGCGTGGGCGAGAAGGAGAAGAAGCGACAAGAGGTCATCTGTGAGATCATGTACACCGAACGGGACTTCGTCAAGGATCTCGAGTACCTGCGAGATTTCTGGATCAAGCCGTTGCGCTCGACGAATCCCGCCAACCCGTCGCCCATTCCCGAGCATCGGCGAGAGAAGTTCATCCGAACGGTGTTTTCGAATTGCCTCGAGGTGCATGGCGTGAACAGTAAGATGGCCAAGGAGCTGACGCGGCGACAAGACCAGAATCCGGTCGTGCGGAACATTGGGGACATCTTCTTGAAGTTCGTGCCCATGTTCGACCCGTTCATCAAGTACGGCGCGAGCCAGATCTATGGGAAGTTTGAGTTTGAGAAGGAGCGCGCCTCCAACCCGACCTTCTCCAAGTTCGTCGACGAGACGGAGCGCTTGAAAGAGTCGAGGAAGCTGGAGCTCAACGGTTATCTGACGAAACCGACCACGAGGCTGGCACGGTACCCGCTTCTGCTGGAGAATGTGGTCAAGTACACCGCCGACGACAACCCCGACAAGACCGACATCCCCCGAGCGATCCAGCTCATTCGAGACGTGTTGTCTCGCGTGAATGTGGAGTCGGGCAAGGCCGAGAATCAGTTCAACCTGGAGCAGCTCACATTGCAGCTGAAGTGGAGACCCGGCGAATACGTCGATCTGAAGCTCACCGAGGAAGGCCGACAGCTGCTGTACAAGGGCCCGCTCAAGAAGACTCCCACCGACACCAGCGATATTCAGGCCTACTTGTTTGATCACGCGCTGCTGCTCGTTCGAGTGAAGATCGTCAATAAGCGCGAAGAGCTCAAGGTGTACCGAAAGGTAGGTTCGAAGATGTCATGGTCTCGAGGCCCGTGTTTTAACATCCATCTCATAGCCGATCCCACTGGAGCTTCTGGTCATCTCGCAGATGGAGGAAGTCTTGCCCAAAACCGGCATCTCCAAACGGCCCTCCTCGAACCTGATTGGCGCCAAGACGATACCCGCCGTACCCCGACCGGAGCCAACGGCCAAGCAAGGATTTCCCATCACCTTTAAGCATCTTGGTAAGGGCGGCTACGAGCTGACGCTCTATACCTCGACGCATGTGCAGCGTCGGAAGTGGATGGAGTACATTGAAAATCAGCAAAACACGCTGCTCAGCCAGAGTCATTTCTTTGCCAAGTCGATCCTGTGCGCCGGATACTTTACGTCTACGAATCGGATCAACTGTCTCGTTCCGATTGGTGAGTGGGGCAGTTCACAAATCCTTTGGGATCGATGCTGATAGCGGATAGATGGCGGCCGTAAGTTGGTTTATGGGACCGACCACGGTGTGTACGTCTCGGATCGGAAACCCAAAGAGGCTTCGTCGAAGCCAAGGCGGGTGCTCGAGACGGCGGGCGTGACGCAGATCGAGGTGCTCGAGGAATATCAGCTGCTCCTGGTGCTGTCCAACAAGACGCTCTTTTCGTTTCCCATGGAAGCTCTCGATCCCAATGAGGCACAGTCACCGCTGGCCAAGCGACCTCGGAAGATTGGCCACGCCAACTTCTTCAAGGCGGGCGTGTGCCTCGGTCGACACCTGGTCTGCTGCGTCAAGACCTCCACTCAATCCACCACCATCAAGGTGTATGAACCCATGGACTCGATGACTAAAGGCAAGAAGAAGCCGGCCTTTAGCAAGATGTTCCAGGGCGGGCAAGACGCTCTCAAGCCGTACAAGGTGAGCTGATGCATTTCGCTCCCCACGCTCTCAACGCACCCAGACTAATGGCTGACCCCACCACTTTCGATAGGAAATTTTCATTCCCTCTGAAGCGACCTCGGTCCATCTCCTGCGATCGAAGTTGTGCGTGGGCTGTGCGCGCGGCTTCGAGGTCGTCAGCGTCGAGACGCTCGACCGGCAGTCGTTGCTTGACCAAGCCGACACCTCGCTCGATTTCGTGGCGCGCAAAGAGAACCTCAAGGCGATCCACATCGAGCGACTCAACGGCGAGTTTCTGCTCAACTACAGCGAGTTCTCGTTGTTTGTCAATCGCAATGGCTGGCGGGCGCGATCCGACTGGATGATCAACTGGGAAGGGCAGCCGCAAGCGTTCGCGCTGTCCTATCCCTACATCCTCGCCTTCGAGCCGAGCTTCATCGAGTTCCGAAACGTGGAGACGAGCGCGTTGGCGCATATCATCACGGCCAAGAACATCCGCATGTTACATTCGTCCACTCGCGAGGTATGCTCTCATTATTATCCATCCGTTCGACCGTATCGATCGTGTGGATAGACACTGACACACCCCTCCGCAGATCTTGTACGCGTTCGAAGACGAGAACGGCGAGGACGCGATTGCCAGTCTCGACTTCTGGAGTCGATCAATGTAGCGCACGCAGCTTTCTTTTATCATCGTCATTATTATCGTCATCATCGATCGAGCGTAATGTACGAGTGAGAGCACTTTCCGATACCCTCTCGAGGAGCTCTATCTTTCATGATCCCCCGACCTGTTCTATTCGTACAGCTTTTCTGACTACCGCCTGATGCTACGTACTGGTGCTGATCGTCTCCTTCTTTCCTCGTTTTTCTTCACTGCATACTTCACGGTGTCACTGTTTCGTTCGGGTGCTGATCGCTAGTTTACGCCTCGAGCATCTTCCTTTGTTTGTCCCTTCTTCTCGACCGACTTCTGTTTCAATGGCTTTTGCACTCGATGAAGAGGATCATAGACGCTAGCACTATTCTACTAATGTAGTGAATTGATATCACGCACACGCATGGGGTAGGTGTGATTTCTAGACCCGAACATACATTCTACGGGAGCGATGTCCTACCCGTTAAGTCAATCCATGCTCCATAACCTTGACGTTTCTCGATCTTTTCGTGTTTCATGTTGTGGGATTCATTCTCATATCCTGTCCGCCACCTCGCACCTGATATCCTTTACTCTCGTGTCTTGTGCGGCTTCACTCTATCTCTTCTCTCCAATTTGCCAAATGAAATGGACGTCGGAGAAAGAGCTGTTCTGCTCCGAGAAGTTCGTCCTTTGATATGTTTCACTTTGTCAACGAGGCCCAATGTCTCCAGCTTCTTCATCTTCTGATCGTTCTTTCCGTCGACGTTGTGGGTTTCCTTTTCCTTTCCATCTACTCCTTATTTTGCTTACGCGTCAATGGATAATAGATGGCATACCCGCTGTCCATAAACCTGATTAAAGCCGCGCGAACTAGACAGCAGCCAATTTACCCTGGCTCACTTGCTCTTAGATCATGCAGTAAGTCAGCTATAGTGCCTCAAGGGAATAACGACTGGGATATCTTCTGCCATAGGATGGGATGTGTCTGGCTGATGACTCAAGCAGAACACGATGAAGAGCAGGTTCAACGGATTGTCTAGCAAATGCGATGCTGTCCATCACTCGTACACCATGTCGTCACGACTCCGGATAACGATCGATCCGCCGTCTCATGCCTATATATGTCATATTGCTGTTCAGACGATGAGTGAAGATTGTAAGTCACTGATGCTATAATTGATGGCCGTGCTTTTGCTCACTTCGTACTCCAGCTCGTTATTCACCTTCCGGGTTCTTAGCCTAGCTTCACATTGTGTAAAAACGTCCATGCGGGATTTTCTTTCGGAACAGACGGCGTCGAACTGGTTCAAGATCTAATGAGGTCACCATCTAGCCCTTCGTATTAAAGTCATATCATCCAGGAACAATCGTCCTCCGCGTGGTGCTCCTCCCACGCAGACAACGTGTGGCTCAACATGCAGTGCTTCTGGACGGTCAATGACATGACCATCTCGTACTGTATCCGTCAAGTACGAGCTGTGCTGCAGCCATGACTACTAGAGAAGCACTAGTAGTCATTCTACCGTTGGACCGGCCTCGGAACGAACATATAACCAATCTTTATGATGGATCTGGAGCAAGCGCGCGATTATCGCACGAAAGCTTGAAAGCACGCATACCGCGTACTAGAAATACCCATGGAGAACGAAGGCACCTAGGACTTCGTTCTGGACCCATTCCAAGCACCCTGGCATCACTCTGACGAGGACTCTCCTTGAGCCTGGAGCTTTCTCTACCTTGCTTGAGGCGTCGGTCTCTGCAGCCACACTCTATTCTCTTTTGGATTCCCTTCTCTCTTCGCGCCCCATGACACCCATCATGGCATGAAAGATTAGTGGCCTATTTTACGTTCTCTTTTGTCGCTGGGGAGTCTGGTATCTTGACCGTGCAATCAAGATGCGCTTGATGGCCGTCTTAATGATCTGGGGCAGCTTCTCCTGGTCGGGATTCCGTGCAGTAGGCGCTGCTCCATCTGGCTCGCTGTCACCGGTCCCGGCGCTGCAGGAATCCCACGCTGCGCCGGTTCTATCTCGACGGGATGACACGCGTACCCCTCATCTACAGGCTCGTGGACTCCCCTCGCCCAAAGGTCCGGCCACTCAAGACGCGATGGATGTTTGTGCGATCCTCTGTTGGGGTCGATGGGTGAGTGGAGCTGTCTTTTTTCCTCTCCCCTTATTTAAATACGTCTCATCGGAGAACCTCTCTCAGCTATCTTACTTGCTCGCCACCCCTTGAAGCTCACCGCTAATCTGTGATTTTGATCCTCCAGCTCTTTGATCGCATCAACTTAAAGAGAATGGGATACAGTGAGGACTTTCTGCAGCAAGAAGATGGGGTCCGGGACGAGTTGTGCGCGAACACATGTATTCGCCGACACAGCACACCCATTGTACAGTTGACGCCATCGGGACCGCCGTCAGAATTATGGGGCAAGAGGCAGCGCGACAAAGGCCAGGAGGGCCAGGGAGGCCAAGAGCCTATGATGTCCCGTATGTGTTATCTCCGACTCTCATCATCCTCTTGCTACATCATATACGCATCATTCTCGTCGCCTGGCGATGTATGGAGATTGGCCATATCTGATGCTGCCTGTCTTGGCCTTCTTCACTCGTTGTCTTCACACTTATTGGAGCTCACGAGTTGCTGACCCCGTCCAGAAGCGACTACGATCCGAAGTAAATCCTCGCTCTCATCGCCATGGTCTACCGACTCATCGCCGTCCATTTCCGATCTTCAAAATCATCTTGCTCAGCTCTCACCGTCACAATTCGCGGGTGAGCTGAGCGGTGCGGTTCAATCGCTTGACTTCAAGATGCCTAAGTCGATCCCACCTTCGCTACGGAGAATTCTTCGGCCAAAGCTAGCTGTTGTATAACGATCTTGGGCAATGGCCCTAATGCCCTTGGGGAAGACTCAGTTATTCTCGACCAATTCTCAGACGATCCGCCAGCCTCTTACAATCAGCTTCCGAGCCCCATACGGTACCCGTGCTGGTTGCTGGACGGTCTCTTCATGTTATCTCTTCAATAGATACACCACCACCACCACCACCTCCTCGTGGTGGGATTAATTCTTTGAGGCCCCAAGAGTATTAGGTCCGAGACCACCTCCCTGCATATCACCACAAGAAGAACCAAGCACAGGTGCCTGTGGAAGAAGACAAGAATGTTAAGAAGAGCCTCTGATGGCGTTGCCAGTTACATTCTCCAGAGACTCTATCAACGGGCTAACTCATCAGCTGAATTGATTCCAAAGGCCGAAAGGGCAATCGAGATCTTTGCGGATAAACGGCATTGAGAAGCGAACTCGTCCCTCAGGAAGAGGTGGGGAAGTTGTTGGTTTCTTGAAAAGATACCTCATGCGCAGGGCCATTGAGATACTGAAATTGTTCCATTAAAACCACCGAATTCATGCCCCAAGACGTCAACTAAATTAAATGAATCTAGCAGTCATCACATGTTGCAGCTATTAATTAGAATTGTCACCATCTGCTAGACCAGGCCGAGGGCTACTTCCATCCCATGAATTGCTAGCTGAGCATTAGGATTGAAAGAGTCCAGTATATGGTCTGCTTACTCTTCATTTAGCTTTATTACGGTACATGCCAGTGTGATCTCCAACCAACTTGATTTCAGCTGTCAAATGTAAAGCCAGCACAAGGGCTTGTCTCCAAACATCATGCCTTCAAGTGCATTGGGAGCTTATTCTCAAGGTTGAATGGAATGCTCAGTGGCAGATGTTTGGTAGGGCAAATTCAGTCTCTCCATGGTCTCCCCGTCTCAAATGCCCTCCGGTATGGATCGCACGGTGTCCTAAACATCAGTCAAATGTTGGCAGCAACCACCAAAAACACTCGACAAGCAACATCCTTGAAAACGACGAGTCCTCATTCCGAATCATCCAGCTGTGTTCCCTCCCCGACCAATCTGATAACTTAGCCGCCCGTCCGCTCCGAAGTGGAGTGGTGTTGTGTTGTCTGCATTCTCCCTTCGCTTGAGGAGGTTTAATCTTGGCGATGCCGGGCGAGCCGAGTCTCGCTTGTGCCCTTTCGTTCTCGAGTCTGGCGATGATGCATCTTTATTTCTTTCACTTCGACTTCTTTAGGGATACTATACGACCACACGAAATGATACTGCTGTATCTCCTCGTCGCTCTGTTCGACCTGTTTGTTTGTTTGTGATTTGTAATGGTGGATCTGACAACTGACTGTTCTCTTGAGATGGACGATCTGAGAGCGGCAGACGTCGATCAGATGTGAAACTCTGGCATCGGGCGGCAAACCACGAGTTTAACGACAAGGGAAATGGCGGGGATTTATGAGAGATCAAATCTCCGATTCAGCACTGACCATTTTCAAACTCCCGGCGGGCGGCTGAGAGATGAACATCGGGGGTCAGGATCACCATCAGCCGTCAGCTTCGATAGGGATAGAGTTTTGCTGGATGTTGATCCGCGACAGATCAGTTTACAGAACGCTCGGACGGAACACCACAGAACAATCCATGTCATCGTCAAGATTGCCACGGGGAACATTTCTTCCCGCCGAACAGGGCGAGACGCGGAATCAGAGCCGATATCAGTTCGTCCGCCATCCAGGAACGCCTCCGATTCGCAACTGGACCTGCGAACATTGTTTATTTCTTTCTTTCCAGGATGATGGACCTCATCAAATACTGGTTTGAGGGGGTTGCCGCCGGCTAGAGCGCCAAGATGTGCGTCGTTACCAGGATGTCGCCGCAAAACAGGGCCGTTTATATTCATCTCTTGCAGCCGGACTCGGGATAAGGAGTACAAGTACTCTGCCTTTGCTCTTCTGTTCAATTTCCCACCTCTTTCGTCCTCTCTCCAGTCGCTCTTTTGCCAAACAGTCGTTCCTTACTGTGTTTCTTGTCTCTAGCAATTGGATCTGGTATCCATCTGTTTACGCTCATTTCTCCGCTTGATCGCGTGAGCCTGTCTATCTTTGAAACTTCCGTCGTCGATCCAACAGCTCGGTCCCTATCCTCGAAATGCCTGCCCTACGGTCTCTTCTCCTCCTCGGTGCTCTGAGCGTCTGCTCCCAGGTCGCTGCCCATGGCTTTGGCATGATCCGAGCCATCGACAAGCAGCCCGTTCCGTGGGTTGCCCATCATAATAATCCATCGAACCAATACCGACACTAACGACGTGACTAGAAATGACGAAGGAGAGAAAGTTGGCTGGTATAGCAAAGAAAACCGCTATCTATTCGTGACACCCAAGTTGATGAACACCTCCATCATCAACTGTCGCAATGACACTCCCCACGCTCAAGCCAGCCTCGATGTCGCGGCCGGCAGCACGCTCAAGATCTGGTGGTCCTGGCCTGTGGACCATTTCGGGGGGATTCTGGATTACATTGCGAACTGCAACGGACCCTGCGAGTCGGTCGATGTGAATAAGTTGGAGTGGGTCAAGATTGCCGAACAGGGACTGGTTGGTCCCAATCGATGGGCCGTCAACGATATGCTCGAGAAGGACCACACCTGGAACATCACGATTCCGAAAACGCTCAAACCGGGGAATTATGTGCTGCGGAATGAGATCATCGCGCTGCAGGAGGCTCATCGGTTCGAGGGGGATGGTGCCCAGATCTATCCGCAGTGCTATAACTTGGTGATCAACGGGACCGGCACCGCCGAACCAAAGGGCACCCATGGAGTCGATCTGTACCAGTGGGGCGATCCCAGCTTCGAGGTGAATATTCACGAACCGGTGTCGAGCTGGAAGATCCCTGGACCGCCCGTGTGGGATGGAGCGTCGAGCAGGGGTTCGTCGAGCTCTTCGTCGATTTCTGCGTCCAGCACTTCGGCCAGCTCATTGACCTCGACCTCGGCTGGAACGTCCTCTCCTTCCGTCTCTTCCACCTCTGTGGCAGCGCCGTACCCAGCTGGCAATGCAAGTACGGCAGCTGGTCCAAGCGGATCTGGTACCGCCGCCACATCTACGCCAAGCATATCATCCGTGGCGAACGGCAACGGTGGCTCCGGAAGCAGCGAATGCACTCGCGTGCGAGTAACGGTGACGAGCACACAGACCGTTACGGCCGATGAAGAAGAACCCACCTCGACCTCTTCTCCTGACGCCAGCAAGGAAGAGAAGAAATCCGGATTTGGGTCCGGTTTGAGCGACTATAAAAACAAGGCCAAAAAGGACGACGATGACGAAGGTGAAACGGAATTTGGTGCTGGTGCTGACTCCGGGCCATCATCATCATCATCATCATCATCATCATCATCATCATCATCATCATCATCATCTTCTTCTTCTACCAGCCTTTCGACCACCCCCACCGCTTCTCCAGAGTCTTCTAAGAAAGAAGAAGACAAGTCATCAAACAAAGACACCAAATCAATCGAAAACAAAGCGACGAGCAGCGAATGTAAACCCGCCGAAACCAAGACCAAGACCGTGACCGCCACTGATACGGTGAGCGTCACTGTCTCGAGCGTCATGACCGTGGTGAGTCCCTGCAATTCTCCCCTCACTCTTCTTCTTTTGGGCCTCCTTCAACCTCTAAGAACTGTTTGGCTGATAATACTGAACAATTAGACGGCCACCGTATCTGGCTCATCCACCGCTGCGCCCCTAACGACCAGCAGCACCGCGCCATACGGTCAAGGCAACTCGACTCTCCCAGGTGGCACCGGTACCGGCACCGGATATGGAACGGGGGCTAGTTCCATGATCATCGCCATGTCGTTGGCTGATGATGTGGTCACATCCTCGACAACATCCTCTTCTTCCTCTTCGTCTTCCACTGCGGATGCGAGTCCGAGCGCAGGGAAGGAGAAGGAGAAGGAGAAGGAGAAGGAGGCAAAGGGGGGATATTATAAAGCCAAGCGTCGATTCCGAATTTGATTGATTGCCACAATCGATCAAATCAACCCGGTCAATGGACTGCACTAGTCGGTGAGCTATCGCTGGACCATGGTTGGGTCCCTGTTGCTTCGCTCAATGCAGAGCTCAGGCGATGCATGACTTCTGTAGGAAATCTCAATCCCAACATTCTGTGAAACGCTTGAAGAAGTATCGAGATTGGATCTCTACTTCAATTCAATTCAGTTCAGATGTGTATATTATACAAACACGGTCAATCAATCAAATGATCAATCCATTCTTTGTTTGACTTACACACAATAAAGATGATATATGAACATCGTGGCCTACTAACTACATGTACAAATGATAACGATCCCACACAGACCTAGTCCGACTACCGCACTCACAACCCCAAGTCAACCGCATACAGCACAGCACAGGGCGAATCACCCCGTCAGACATACATAACCCAGCTATCATAGCTAGCTAGGTTGACTCACCACCCCGACCCGAAGCCCAACTCGTAAAGAAGGAGCGATTGAGAAGGTAACAGGAGGAGATAAAATAGATAAGAATCATTGAGATGAAGACGTAAACATAAACACAAAGGAATGGAAAGGCAGGCAAATATTCAGAGATGCCTGAACTAAAACCAAGATGTCTGGGACGCAGCACCTGATGAATTAAGCGCCCTTGAGCTGCTATTTGAACACCCTTTGAAAGACTCCCTTTGGTACTACTTTCAATGACATCCCATGGCGACCACCCTACCAGCCATCCATCGTATACAGAACCACTTTGACACTACCCATCCATCCACCCACTCATCCAATCATCCATCCAACCAGCTAACCTACGACCTCTCAAGCGAGATACAACGGCCGAAGAAAGATACTTGCTGAAGCCGCAAAAGACAAGATGAAGATATAAAATGAGTTACTAAGACGTCAAGACCAAGTCAAATAAAGAACCACCTGAATGTCACCAGATCAAGATATCTTCGACCCCGAAGCGGCGGCGGCGCCCTTAAGTTGCCATTCGAACACCCTCTGAAACACCCCCTTGCACCACTCTCAGTTATACACATCTCCATGGTCACCAATTAATCACCCATTCATCGTATTCAATACCACTCTGACGCTACCCATCCAGCCAGCCAGCTAGTCAGCTACCAGTAGTTCACGACACCCAAGCGAGACACAACCGTCAGTGAAAGGTATTTCATCGAGTTTCAAAGATGAAATGAAACGACTAATAGTATATCAACCAAGACATGTAAAACAAAACAAACCAAAAAGAAGATCGTCAATTAATCATTCAATCCTCAATTAAGACGTCTTCGACCCAGCAGAAGCGCCCTTAAGTTGCCACTCAAACACCCTCTTGAAACACCCCCTTGGCACCACTCTCAATTATACACATCTCCATGATCACCACGCAAACACCCATCCACCCCATCCACTATGTACAGTATCACTCTGACACTACCTATCCACCCAGCCAGCTAACTGACGACCCCCCAAGCGGGACACAACCGCCAAGGAAAGATCAAAAGATACCTAACAGAGCTCCGAAAAACAAGAAGAGATATAAGAAGATGATTTACCAAAAATATACGTACATAAGAGTAATCAAAACAAAGGAAGCTGCTCAATGTCCCCAGCTCAAGCTGTCTTCGACCCCGAAGCGGCGGCGGCGGCGCCCTTAAGTTGCCACTCAAACACTCTCTGAAATACCCCCTTTGCACCACTTTCAATAACATCTCCATGACAGGGCACCACCTTCTCAAACTCCCAACCATTGATCCGTCTAATACTCTCTTCAAAGCTCCCTCTATCTTTCGTAACACCATACCAAATAACCCTCTTCTGCACCGCTACATTGCCCCTAGTATTCATCATATTAACAAACATCTTCGTAACCAATCCTGATTCCGCGCCCTCTTTTGTTTTCGAGTATTGTTCCGTAGCAGGGAGATTAAAAAACAAATCTGCCTGAATGAGAGTTTTATCAGGTTTATATAGGAAGACTAATTCCTTGTTGGCGTGGCCGTCAACCATCTCGTATTCGAAATCCCGGTCGAAGTCGGGACTAATAGAAATGGAACGTTTCGTTGGGCCGGTGAAGATCGTGGAGAAGTGTAGTGGGGGTTTCTTTTGAGAGGCCCGCTTCTCGGGAAGGCCTTCGGGACAGATTAGATGCGCGTCGGGGAAGGCCTGAGCCCACGGGTCGAGGAACATGTGGTGTTCGAGGTCGGGGGCGGTGATGTATTGAATTGTGTTCCCCGGGCTGAGATTTTGGAGAGTGGAGCGCACTTCGGAGGTTAAGGCGACGGGGGAGAAGACGGCGAGAGCACCGGACGTGAGACGCACTAGAGTATTGAAGCAGGTTTGTTAGTTGGATTGTCATAAACTTGTCATTAAAGAGCGCAGGCAGTCGCCAAAGGTGTGGGCTATAGTGAAAGGAGATGAAAGGAGAGAGGAATGGACGGATATGTACATACCGATGGTGGCTCGTCCTCCGACTTTCGCAACTCCGAATCGAGCAAATGGTAAGGAAACGGTGGTGATGTTTGGGGTGACGGCGCGGATGACCATTTCTTGAGAGGGATCGGAGGACATGATGCGTTTTATTCTTGGTGGTGAGTATAGGTATATTGCGTTTCTAGAGCTGGGATGATGAAGTAGCTGGCGGCGTGGTGGGTGTTGAAGGAGGAGGGTAAAGGATATCAATAGCTGGGATGAAGAAGCTCTAATCAATTCAATGATATCATGCACGACGTGTTGATTGAAACGCGCTGTTGCCGAGGAAGCGAGCGCAGTGCCGTAAAGATCCGGTGAGAGCCGAAAGCTTCCGATTGGTGGGCGAGAGCTGTCAGGCGCTTATCTCGCTTGTTAATGCTCTGTAATCTAGAGGTAGGATGGGCTGAGAGTAGGCTGCCTGGTGGCACAAGAGACGTATAGTGCCATGGCGCATCGGAGTAGAAAAAGCTAGAGAGGTCAGTTAATCTCCGGGACGGCATGGAAAGGGGCTCAGGGGACTGGAACCTGGTCTATAAAATGTCCCGAATCATGTTCAATTCTCTTTCTCTTCCGATGCAAGACTCTCTCGTCAGTCTTGCACGATGTCTTCTTTCACTTCGGCCTATGATTTACCACACGATATGGTGAATCAGTCCAATATCACGTCTGAGATGAATTCTGTGCCCAATCCTCGTCCAGTCACCCCTCCGCGTCCGGAGTAACTCTCTTACCGTCAACGCATCCAGATTTAGACGCTGCGAGACTCAGCTGGATGGGGTCTTGCCCGCATCGCCTCCCATTTGGGCACATCGGTGTCTACGGTCTATCGAGTCACTAAAAACCCTGCCACGCCTCAAAAACCTTGTGGCAGGCCTTGTCTCATCAACACTCCCAAGCGACAGCAATTGATTGATCTTGTGACTGGGTCAGCTGCAGGCCGGCGCATGTCGCATCAAGAACTAGCGGCAGAATGCAACATCCGAGCCAGCAGTCAGACTGTCAAACGAGCCCTCGAGCAAGAAGGCTTCCATCGATGCGTTGCTATCCAAAAACCTTTTCTCAACGACACGGCCAAAGAAGCTCGTCTCCAATGGGCGCAACAATATCAACACCTCTCGGCAGACGACTGGGCTTGAGTCATCTTCACTAATGAATCAGCCATGCATGTGGGTGGACCCACTCGCCACCATGTCACACGCCGCGCTGACGAGGCTCATTAGTTGGATTGTCTCTCTCCCCGCTTCCGGAAGCTGATCTCTTGCATGGTCTGAAGCGCTATCTCAGGCACATGCAAAGGACGCTTAATGCATTGGGATAAGAAGGATTGGGGTAACATCACGAACTTAGGCTACCGAGAGCACATCTTCTCTTTACTCGAGAGTTATTAGCAGGAAGTCCAGTCCCAGCACGGATGGGAGGACATCATTGTCATGCAAGATAATACCCTGGTCCATAAGGGCAAAATAGCAATGGAATGGTTCAGGCAGCAAGGAGTGCTTTTGATGGACTGGCCACCCTCCTCACCAGACCTTAATTCCATTGAACATGTGTGGGTAATCATTAAGGGTCGCATTTTTTGTCGCCCCCAGCGACCTTCTACAGCTGCTCAGATGCGTCAAGCGGTAGACGAGGAATGGGAGCGGCTAGATCAAGAGCAGATTGCTGGGATCATCTCGTCCATGCCTGCTCGCATTCAGGCCGTCATCGACGCAAACGGAGGCCCTACTTGATATTAGAGGGCCCCTGTGTCTCTTTCCCTTCTTTCGCTCGTTATATTTCATTCGTTACATTGTAATTATGCACTCTACTCAATACATTTGACCTCTCAAGTCTCATCTACCCATCGGCATAGTTCCGCTTCTGCCCGTTTCTTTGCTGTTTCTATTCTGATGCAATACCCCTCTGTATCTTATATATATCATCTGGTCATTCGATGCGTGGAACAAGTAGCCAGGTGTCCATTCCAAATTTCGTTCATCAGGCCACGTTGCCTTGTACCGGCGGTGAAGCGGATGGACCGGAGGTTCGAAAAAGGAGACAGTCGTCCGATGGAGAGTGTTTGGGAAAGCGAGTTTGAAGCCCAGACGGATATATAGCCGCCCGGACGAACCTTCTTGGGAGAAAGTGTAGACTGGTCCAGCTGATACTGGCTGGCTTGCACTTGAGAGAGCGAGCCCGCTTGAACATTGTTTTCCCCAGGTTGCATTGCATTGAGTATAGAGTAACGGCAGCGATATCTGTCTTTAGCGGTCGGTTGCTTTTCCACCGATGATACCGTCGCTGACGTTGTCCTGCAGGGGTCGACTGACCTTTTGGAACTCACTTTGATTGGAAGGTATACCAGCACGGAAGGTGACACGCCAAGTGCTGGAAGTTATCCGCTGGGAAGAAGATGGCAAATGGCAGTCGGGATTGGGAGACAATTGCCATCCAATGCTAGCCATACTCAGAGGCTCTTGCGTGCCTCAAATCTGCACTCAAGGCAAATTAGGGCTTGGAGAGGGCTTGGAGCTGCGGATCCTCAGGTAGATGTCATTGGCATGACCAGCATGCCTTGAACTGGCGTGGAAGAAACTTGTAGCTCTGGTACTTCTGTATCGTGACCTTCTCAACCGATTCTTTTTGTCCATAGAGATTGTACGCGCCCCGGGAAATGGCGTCCCGCCGTGCGACATGAGAAGATTCTTCTTAATTAATCGAATATGTCGATTTTAGTGTTCATCCACTGGATGAATAATAGTAGTACCCGCGTGATCGATGCATGAAAGTTCGGCCACGATGCAAGGCTGCTTTTTCTTCTTCACATCCACCTCAAGCCGTCTTGACTTCAAATCCTGAAAAGCTCACCACCAGCTCGCCCGACCCCTTATGAGGCCTGCACGCATATGCACCCACCGTCATCGTGCCCTCGTTCGTCCCTCCCTCTTCAAACACCCAAGTAATCTCCCTGATGAGACTACGTTGTTCGCCCTCGACCACCCACACCCACAGCTTCGGACCCAGCTGACCGTCTTCATTGATCTGCCTCTGGAATTCGATCGTCACCCTCTCCCTCGAGTGCACCTGCAATGCACAATCGGACCATCGATCCGTCGCCACGACCGCCACGCGCGGCTTGCCATCCATCAACTCCACCCCACCCTTGATCCACTTCGTCTTCCCACCGTCTTTCTGCGGAAAGGTGATGACCAGCCCGCCTTGGTCGTAGAGGTGGATCCACTCGCTTTTGACGCTTACTCGAGCGCTGCGGAACTCCGACACGGACATACTCCGCTGGAGAACCGGCGCCGAAAAGACATCTCGAGAAGGCGGGGTACGCCAGATATCAGTATCTGAGGGGGTCGTGATCTGGAAGGAGTCCAAGCTGGACGGGACCGTCTGGGAGGTATTGAGGAACCGGTAGCTTTGAGACATGTTGGTTTGGTTCGAGCAGGTGATGCTGAATGGAGGTGATCTTCGTATGGAGTTTCTAATCCCAACTGAAGACAGGGTATCGAGTCGATGCGTCGTAGTGGTTTGGGACAAGTCGGCGGGAGTACGAGATGTCGGATCCAACCCCGCCTTATCAATGCATCAGCCCCGCATGACCTGTTCCAGTCGGCTAGCTCGAACCATGTCGCCAGCATACAGTATGGAGCTCTATTGCAGCGTACCGCAGCAAAGCTTAGCGTCGCTTCTGACAGACTCGTATATCGTGTGGAACACTGCCGAACGATCCATGCCACGTTTTTGTCTTCTATGCCATTCAAGAAATCCGAGGACGTCGCGTGGCGCTTCTTCTTTTAGCTCTTGTCCCACCCTCCCGAATCATGTCTTGAAATACGCTCGGGGATGAACATGGCGGATCGGCAATCTCCCAACAGCTCTTGGAACCCATGTGGAGGTGACACGGCATTGTGTGGCCAGTACGAGATGCCTGGTTGCCTGACATGGATAGCGAAGACTGAGGCTAGATTGAATTGACGAGCGAGGGAAAGACACTATCAGACGATAGTGCAGTAGAGCGCTGCAGCCTCGCCCACGATCAGATGGGGATGCTTAGAAACCAAGCTGTGAAGGAAATACAGCTGGGAAACAAATCGGGTCAATCAATCGCCTTGAGAGGAGGGAATCTTCAATTACTAGCGCAGGCGTTTCGTACGCAAGATGGAGAGACATAGCTTTAGTCGGGAGGTGAGGAGTATAGTAGGACAGAGGCAGACATGAAAAACCGCTAGGCAAATAGCAGAAGTAAAAAAGCCATGATCACCGGGAGAATGCTATATTGAGAATCGAAAAGGAGAAAGCCCGTTCAGAATGCAAGTCTTGAACTTGATGAGTCCATCTCGAGCAGCCAAATTACGCGCCGGCGTAATGTGAAAATCGTTAACAGAACGTCGTGCCAACGAAAACCGGAAAGCGTTGGGTCTGGCCTAAGCATAGATAATGCCGACAGAAGCGGAGGGATGGGTGATTCGATAGAGAGCTTCCTTGGTGATTCGGTAGTCCTTACACGACTTTGATCATCCTCGCTCCGGCTGGTAGTCGTACATTGGGCAATTGAGGTATAGGAACTGCAGGAATTGGCGGCATCTTCACATCGGACATCTTCACGTTCGCCACGAAGGCTGATGCATCCCTGGCGGCTCTCCAGAGATCTGTTCCCAGCGCGTTGAGCCCAGGGACCGTCTGCTGCTCTGACTGCTTCTTCTGTCTCTTGTCGGGCGTATTGTATCCGGAACAATCGTCCGGCTTCCACAGTGACGGCCGATGTAGTGCACCTTTTCGGTTGACGTTGGGGCAGGTCATCCCGAGAATCAAGCTGCAGCGAAGAAGACAACTCCGACCATCAAAGCACTATGGCACCAGCGAGGTCAGAACGATATCTCCCACACCGGTGCTGACCGAAGGACTGGTCGTCTTACGTGGAGACAGCCACCTATGCAGTCGTCGCACTTCGTCATCTTCATCCTGTTAACTGGATCCTGTCCAGGCCGCGGTTCCGTTTCGGATGTTGATGGGTGTCCCGAAACACGTTTGCCGGTTTCAGGATCAACGATCGTGGGTGGAGCTACTCGTTGCACCACTTGGTGTTGGCGTGGGACTGCTTCCGTGCCGGGTTGATCTGGAACAACCTCCGGATTGTTTGGGACAGCCGCCATCTCAAAGGCCGGTGGAGGGGCGGCCAGCACCGTCGTGGCGCCGATAGCGACTGTCAGAGGCCAGAGTAGCTTCATAGTGTTGTGATGATGGTTTTCCGAGGACGGTGATCGACTGTGACACGTTCAAGAGCAAGCTGTGGTCATCGTAATCCACCACGAGCTGCCTCCAAACCCGCCTTTATATCTTCGCATCTCTTCTCCTTCGAGGGCAGCAGCCGCTGGGAGCTCCCACATTGCTCCCGTATCCGCTTTTCGTTCGACATCGCATTGACGAACCCTGACACCTGGGTCATCTCGTGGCAGGTCAATGGCACAGCCAAGCTCGAGGACAGCCCATGCCCAACACAGCATGTCGGATAGCGAACTAGAATTCTAAGCTTACCGTAGCCTCGTTGTTTGGCGCAACAACGATTAACCTCGTCATTCGTACGACGAAGTACGAGATTTTGATTTGCGATGCTCGGACGACAGCTCCTAAACGGACCCCACGTCCAGCAAGGGTGTAGTTTGTCCAGACCGGGGGATAAACGATGGCCTTGATCCACGCCCTACCCGACGCATGTGCGGGAGTGCGGGATGCTGCATTGCGGGTTGCCATTCGCAACCTGCGAATGGCAACTTGCGAATACGTCCTCGAAACACGAGACGTGTCACGAAACACGAAGACGAAGAGAACCGCATCCTGGCACTCATCTGGAAGTTGACAACCTGGTGACCTCGTGTTGTACTGCCTCGATCACTATGTGCCAAGCAAGGAAAGTTAGATCGACCGCTGCGAGCTGTCGGTCGGTCAGGTCGGTCATCGGAAACCGTTGGTGGACCATGGGCTCGTCGTCAACTCGGAAGGAGTTGACCACCAACAGTAACGGGCGACAGAATATCGAAAACAGTGAAAGAAATATTGATGACCGTAGACATCAATCGTGATAGAAGCTCCTTGGCATATCCGGCCAGCTAGTGTGCTGCATGTATTTCGTGATCCATTGACCATTCAAAGGTCCCAGGTGTTCGTTTTGAAGCACAGCTCCTCGGCTCGACTCGTGGCCAAGGCCGATAGAGGCTCGAGGAGGCTCAGCTCATATCACGTGCATTAATCCCTGGCTCGTGCCAAAACCTTCACATCTTTGTCGACCATCGTTGTGACTGCTAGCATAAGCTTATTAATCAGCTTCTTTGTCATCAGATCTCCGAGTCACGTGCGATGGTGTCAACGTCGTTGATGCGGCTCTGCTGAGTTCAGATGGGATCACAGTCGACGACAAGGGACCGCGGCGATGGCCAATTCCATTCCGCATCGGTGCGCCCTCGGGCGGAGAGGCGATTGCTGTGCGCAGGATGAGCTGCAACGTGACCGGCATGGCCAGCTTCAGCAGCTTCATCAGGACCTCCTGTCCACGTCTGCGACACCTCCCAGGTATTCAGGGAAGGTATGCAAGCTCCAGCGTGGTGCGCTCAAGCCTCTTGCCGGCCCATCATGGCAAGGCGCAAGGACGGCCTTTGCACGTCGGCGCTGTCCATCGAGCGCAGTCCGCCGTCGCCGAGAGTCCAGCTGCGCCTGAACCGCCGCTAAATAACCTCGCGGACATCTCCAATCCCCCCATGAGGTTTCCATGTCTGGATGCGCTGGAGAGCAAGACGAAATCGCTCAAGGATCGCTCGCTGTCAAGTGGACCCGAACCGGACTATACTACTGGACGTCACTTGCGGTTCCATTCGGACCAGCCATTATTGCTGGACTGGGGCGGGATACTGCCTCAGTTCGATCTGGCCTACGAGACCTGGGGAACACTCAATGAAGACCGCTCGAATGTGATTCTATTGCATACCGGCCTCTCGGCATCATCCCATGCCCATTCGACTCCCAGCAATCCAAAGCCAGGCTGGTGGGAGAAGTTCATTGGATCCGGCCGTCCTGTGGACACCGATAAATACTTTGTCATCTGCACCAATGTCCTGGGAGGTTGTTACGGCTCGACGGGGCCTGGGAGCACTGACCCCACCACCGGAGAGCCATACGCAACGCGGTTCCCGGTGCTCACGCTCCAAGATATGGTGCGGGCGCAGTTCCGATTACTGGATGGGCTGGGAATCAACAAGCTGTACGCCAGCGTTGGGGCCAGCATGGGCGGCATGCAGAGCTTGGCTGCTGCCACGCTCTTTCCCCAGCGTGTGGGCCGGATCGTGAGCATCAGTGGCTGCGCTCGCAGTCATCCGTACAGCATCGCCATGCGTCACACTCAACGCCAAGGTCAGTCGATCGTAACGATTTCGATTGAAGATCTTCAATTGAACATGAGGCTGATAGACCAACAGTACTGATGATGGATCCTAATTGGTCACGGGGATTCTATTATGGTCGTATTCCACCACATGCCGGCATGAAGCTGGCACGTGAGATTGCGACCATCACCTATCGCAGTGGACCCGAATGGGAGCAGCGATTCGGACGACGACGCGCCGACCCCAGTCGTCCGCCGGCGTTATGTCCAGACTTCCTCATCGAGACGTATCTCGACCATGCAGGCGAGAAGTTCTCGCTCGACTTTGACGCCAACAGTTTTCTCTACGTGAGCAAGGCGATGGACCTGTTTGACTTGGGACACGACAACCAGCGACAGGCTGCCGATCGACGACGGCAGAACGCACGGCGTCTGTCATCCGCCTCTCAAATTCAAGACCTGAGGAGTTCAGCCGATCTTACGCTTCCGGAAGAACCGTACCAGGAACAACCATCGAGCGTGGAAGGATCCGCGGACGGCGCAGCATCATCATCCGGTTCCGATGGGCCACCCGCGGACCTGGTTGCCGGTTTGGCACCCGCGCGTCACCATCCTACGTTGATCTTGGGCGTCGCCAGCGACATCCTCTTCCCAGCCTGGCAGCAGCGCGAGATCGCGGAGACGCTCCGTCGGGCCGGCAACGAGCAGGTCACCCATGTCGAACTGGGCGAGGACGTCAGTCTTTTTGGGCACGATACCTTTCTATTGGATCTGGAGCACATTGGCGCGAATCTGCGGTCATTTTTGCGATAATTTGCCCATGATTGATTTCCGAATTTGGGAGCTCTGTGTCCAGCATTGCAGCATTGAATGGGCGTTGATATCCCATAGACGCCCTTGAGCATGTCATATGCAGTTTGGGATAAGGGTCAAGACACTATAAACCTCAAGAATGAATGGCTGCCTCTTTCTCGAAGACACAGCTAGTCAGAGGATGGTTACAGTCCGCTGGCAGAACCGCAGATCATCGAGTGGAGAGGTCATCCTCTCGAATACGCCGCCAACTCCGTCACTACTACCTCCATATATGGCATGTGAGGCAGGCGGAGCTGCATCGATAAAATGAATCCAACGAAGAGGTCACCTGGGCTGATAGAGATAGTTGCCAGCAAAGCTTCGAAGCAGTTTTTATATACCTTCAATTCAACTTGAGAACTAGTTCCACTAAGATTGTCCGATGACCTGTCTTCGTCCATATCTCGGACCATATCTTGAGCAAAACATGTTTAAATGAGTTGAAGGCGTCTAACTGCTACGATAGTCGCCTGAGATATTTATTATCAGACTACTAGAACACCACCCGTGAAATCAAATCAGCAAGGATCAAGTCGGGAAACAAGCAAATAGCCTAAGATGCAATTTTTGGGCTTTGGGCAATGTGGTACTTGTATTGTGCTATCACTAAATCGACTGCAAGGTGGAAAGGTGTTTCACACGGACGTGGAAGGCCATGCTCGATCCAAACATGCCATATATGAATCATGATCCGTTCTTTGTCCTGTTGCTGCTCGGATCGCTTCGTCAGGATACCGTTGATCTTCAAGCGAAATTCATATTTCTACAATGTGCTGCCTGTATACAACACTGTCGTAGAGCTCTTGCCCACAATCTCTCGCCAAAAATGTTATGGTGGTACGAGCTGCTGGCTCCAATAATCGACATCCTGCACCGGTATATGTTTCACAACGCGAGCCTTTCTCCGAATGTCCCACCAACGAGATTGCTTCAAGGGAATCGAAATTATATATTCCATATTGGAGTCGCGATATGAACTCGGTCAGTTTCAGCATGAACGAAGAACAACTTGATCTCTTGAGCTCAGAATTGATTAGGTATATCTGAAACCAAACCCTCAACATCCTCCGACTTCCGCCGGGCTTCTGGATGAACTTTCCCATCCCTCGAATTGAAGCCACGTCGCGGCCCGTTCTGGCACACAACATCCGCCGCCCAGTAGCCGCCCATCTTCCCCCCTTCCCGGCGCTACAGCAGGTCAGTTTGGTGTCCCCACCGAGGAAAAAAAACACAAATTCCCGTGCTGATTGACGCACTCAGACCTGCGTTCCACCACGCATCATATAATTGCTCGCCTCCAGCTCCCCTTCGTTCCGTCCAACGTTTCACCATTCAGCTTGCGACGGTCCGGACGGAAAGTTCGCCTCTCCCTTGCGGGCGGTTGTGACAGGTCGCCTCACTGGCGATCTTGCCCACCATCGGCTGTCCCACTACACGTGTACCCAAGCTCACATCCTTTTTATAATACAAGGACTAAGTCACTTCTGGACGCTGGTGTCGATGTGGGCCACTGGCACGATTGGGTGGCGGTCGACATTCAGGCTGTTTCGGTAGTTGGCCGGAAACTTCCTTTATTATTTCTCGTCGACCTCCCTCCTCAACCCGGAATCAAAGAGGCACAGGGACAGGGCTTCATCTCGTCTGCTGTGTACCCGGTTCATGCTCAACATCTCATCTCCTCCACCCCAATCCTTCTTCCTTGCAGCTGCATCCTCTAGACGGTCCAACACCACTCTCGTTTCCTCTTCTCAATTCCAGTTTACCCAAGCGGTAGTCATTCGTGCCCTTTTTCCTCTTCACTATTTTGCCCCTCTCCAACACCGCCGCAAAGGATCGAAAACGTGTGAATCGCGACTGCGCCTCATCGTCCACGTTATTCTTTTCGTAATCACGACAAGAATAACTGGACCACACCACGCAGCGCATATCTCGTCCGTCACTACCCGCGCCGTACGACTTGGACGACAATCACCAGGCGCACCCGTTTGCGCCTGAGTCGACACAACATTCGTCCCATCCTTTCATTCGTCGCCCATCATGCTTAGCTACCGACGGGCGTTGTTGGCCGCCGCCTTCGTGCTGACCTGTCTGTACCTGTTGCGATCACCGTCGAACGTGGCATCGCCATCACCAGCGACGACGAAGACCACCGAAAAGTCGCTGCAACCGGCATCGTCACAACCCGACTCAGCAGCCAAGGAGCAGACGACGGGTCGTTCGGCGCACAATCCAACGTCGGCATGGCGCGCCAAACGACCCAAGCGACCGAACCAGCAAGCGCTCAACAACCCCGGCGCGGGCTCGCTGCGGGACCAGCTCGAGTACCAGTTCCCCTACGACGTCGAGGGCAAATTCCCCGGCTACGTCTGGCAGACGTGGAAGGACACGCCGGCGTCGGGGGCGTTTGACGAAGAGCTGCGACCCAAGGAGGCCAGCTGGACGGAGCAACATCCGGGCTTCGTGCACGAGGTCGTCACCGACGCCGCCGCCGTGCCGCTGATGCAGCATCTCTACGCCTCGGTCCCGCTCGTGCTCGAAGCCTACCACGCCCTGCCACTGCCGATCCTCAAGGCCGACTTCTTCCGGTATCTGATCCTGCTCGCTCGCGGGGGGATCTACAGCGACATCGACACGACGGCGCTCAAACCGGCGTACGACTGGGTACCGGAGTCCGTTCCCCGCTCGTCTTTCGGCCTGGTGATTGGCATCGAGGCTGATCCGGATCGGGAGGACTGGGCCAAGTGGTACTCGCGACGCGTGCAGTTCTGCCAATGGACGATTCAAGCGAAATCGGGCCATCCCGTGTTGGCGGATGTCGTCGCCACCATCACCGAAGAGACGTTGAAACGGAAAAAGGCCGGCACCCTCAGTGACAAGGCCGGCCAGAGCGTCGTCGAGTTCACCGGTCCGGCGAGGTGGACCGATAAGATCTATCAGTATTTCAATGACGATCGGTACTTTGATGCCCAGCCGGGATTGGGAAATATCACGTGGGCCAATTTCACGGGGATCAAGGAGCCTAAGCAGGTGGGCGATGTCGTGGTCTTGCCCATCACAAGCTTCAGTCCGGGAGTGGGTCAGATGGGGGCGGGAGATGTCGATGATCCCATGGCGTTTGTGAAGCACGAATTCCAAGGTATGTCAGATATATCACATTATCCCCATCCTTTCCTTCCTTTCTTCGGAAAAAGGACCTTCCCAAAAGTGGGCGTTTTGGACTGACATGATATCGAACGATAGGAATCTGGAAACCCGAGAGTGAGCGACACATCGGCGAACCCAAAACAAGCTAGATATGGCGTCCCATGACGTCCTTCTGCTATTTTTCAATAACCACTTGCTTGTCGTAGCGTCAGCGTCAGCGTCAGCATCTCGATTTCCGTTTACCAGCATTCAGTTTCTCTCCTTTGACGATGCCTCTCTCCGAAATCCCCCCCAATGCTTCCAAAAGCTATTGCATACGGTATATATCCTACTGGAAACAGCTCACTCACTACCACGCTCCCGCTCCTTCTCCCCACCAATACCAATCCTGAGCTCAACATGGACTCACTTTCCCTTGATGTTCGTATTTGTTCAGCTGTCCATCCAGGCTTAAAACATCTCTGCATTTCATACACATGTTTCCAAGCGCTGGATCTTGTGTTTGTCTCCATCTTGATTTCTTACAGTCCTACCTGCTCAACTGTCCTTGTACTTTTCCATTGTTTTCGTCTTGCACTATCCATCTCTTGATCTGTCCGTATACACCGCTGCTGCTGAAGAGGTGGGCGGAAGCATCCCGACGAGGCAGATATCTATGGTGCTTAAGGGTAGGGTATATCTAGGTTGAATGATAGAAAAGGTTGGGAAGGAAAAGGCAGGAAGGAAGGGAGGGAGGGAGGGAGGGAGGATGATCATAGAATAGCGTGTACAACCTTGCTCAGTTGCCCCATCACCCTATCAGTCCGTTACCGAGTCAGGACCTACAAGATCGAGACCGAATCAATAGCAGCTCTGTCTCAATTTCGCAGGGCATTCGTCCGGTGCACGAGGCGCTCACGCTGGTGACAAAATGAATGGAGGTGCTCAGCAGTAACTGCTGAGATCCACCACCGTCCGTGAGATGAACATTGCCTTTGACCTTCATCACAATGATCACCTTAACTTCTCCTGCATCCAGAAGGAGGACTAACTTAATCCCCATGGCAACGACGATGTTGACTATCGGCGTTTATTACTGAGCATATCCATTTATTCTGTCACCCTTGTGTCCCTACTCTCCTTGAAGGACAACGTATATATCACCCACGAGCGACAGGACGAGAAACGCATCTCCCCACCACATCTCACAAGATGAATCAACACGTACTTCTATCAATGACTGCAATGCAGCCATCAAGCCCAACGGACACCGATAGACAGACCTTGCAATACAGAAAGGAATCGAAATCGAAATCGAAACAGCAATGGAAGCACAATATATATATATATATAGAAAAGGCCCTCAGATCAGCTCCCCACAGTTCTCATACCCAACACTTATCCCCATCTTCTATTCTCTCTCTTCCCTTCTCCGTTCCATCCCATTCCATGCCATCCCCCACCTTTCTCCGCTGTACTCCCTCCCTCGCTTGAACTACATTTTTGCTTCTGCTTCTTGACTCCCTCTTTACCCCATCTTTCAGGGCTGGCCCGATGCCCGCGGACCAAGAGGGAGATTGAAACAGAGACATGTGTACTGTCCAGCGAGGGGAAGAGCGGAGCAGAAAAGATGAGGATGGACGGATGGACGGAAACGGATGGGAAAGAAAGAAAGAAAGAAAAAAAGATAGATGGGGTAGGTTGGTGATGCGAATTTGGCTTTTGACACCTTTGGGCTCCTATGGTAGGAGGTATCCATCATTGGGCTTTTGTCTTTCTTTTCTCTCTTCTTCTTAATATTGCCGCAGATCCCGTCGATAAAATCCCTCTGAGGAACAGCCTACCCGCTCTTCTCTACTCAACCACTGCCTTAGAACAGGGTTATGAAGAGGAAGAGGTGGAGGTAGAATAGAGTGGTGTGTAAAATAGGGTGGAGAGGTACCCCAAAATGAAACGAGTCTCCGATTGAAAACTTTGATCAGCCACACGGGGCCAAATCATCCCTCATCGGCGGCCGCCATGAGAAGATCCATCCAGTCTAGAAGCATCACCCAAGCAAGGGTTTCCCACAGAGCAAAGAAGATGAGGAAATCGTCCAATATAGAACCACAACCATCGAAGGGAGGGTTCTTGTTGGGTATTTCAACCGTTCATCCTTTGCTCCTTGGTTTGGGAAACCACCCGCTTCGAGAGCATTCCAGAGCTAGAGATGTCTTCTAAACTGCCGTGACTCTTCGGGAGGTGCTTTTCGTCGTCATGGACTATTTTTCTTTTAGGGTCCCTTCCGTTCCTTCTCCCTCGCTCGCTCTCGTCACTGACCGACCATATGTTACCATGGTTGATTCAGTGCTAAGTCGAGCTTCAGGTGACTCTTCGACTGCCCCATTCGGTACGTGAGCTTTACACCGCACGCACTGGAGGTTCAGAAGTCGAGTCAACGACAACAACAACAACAACAACAACAACAACATCGCAGTGACATCGTAGACATCAAACAACTCTTCTCAGATCTCTGTTCCTTGTTCTTTCACTCATTGCCTTCAGTTGTAGTGAGCAACTGAGAGGACTCATGAAAGCTCGGGTGAAGTGATTGTCTGCATTGAAGAAGTTGTCTGAGCCGCGTTGTGTGCGTGTGTTGTCGTAGTGAGGAGGATGGAAGGATGGAAGGATGGAAGATTGATATCAGGGCACATGGAGGACGCGTTGGAGTGGAAGAACGCGTCGAGAGGTCGGAGGTCGGGAAGCGCCGAGTTCCGACAGTTTATGTAAGCTTATCGCCACCGATGTCCGAGGTCGGGGTGTAAGATCGATGGAGCAATCATACCAGACGTCTGCCACTAATCCATCCTCGCAAGGCGTAATAGCTAGCTCAATCAATGAGGTTACTAGTGTAAAAGAGTAGGAATACATGTCGTCCTGGTTCTCGAGAACAACATCTTCTCATCATGTGCACCTTGCGGCCACGGCAGTGCTCTCGGGAGTACTGGTCGCCGGGGCCATCTTTGGGATCCAAAATGCTCGACGACGACTCCAGCTGGAGGATCTG
>QQTW01000285.1_pt1 | contig 30790 bp, 40 predicted proteins | sample 1904831 | NCBI WGS metagenome assembly QQTW01 (sample SAMN09435610, study PRJNA476489) | Subsurface metagenome, whole genome shotgun sequencing project.
GTTGGGATTTCTGTCTTTCCAATTTATTTGACTCGATGCCATATCAATAGGAGCAATCCACTCTATATCTTTCTTGAGCCTGCTCCGATTTGCAGTGGTTTGGATGTCATATCTCTCAACGGTTCTCCCCTCCAGCATGTCCTAGATGTGCCGGATGATCCGCCTAGAGAATCCTTTGGGGCTGACTCTATCAGGATCGTCGATTTCATGCTCCAAGACGCTGACCAGTAAAATTTGGCCAACCATAACATATTGTAGCTATTACTTGGCTAGCAATCTTCGTCACTCCAGACCAGGTTGAAGCATAGTTCCGAATCGAATGTAAATATCGTTCATTGGATATGAATATTGGAAGATTCTATCTAGTACTCGATGCAGGAGTCCTCTGCTTAGCCTTCATTGTACGCTCGGTGTGATCTTCCACTAATTGGATTCTAGCTGTTGAATGTAAGCAGAACAGTATGATATCTTGTTTCAGATGTCATGTCCACAGATACGTTCGGAGCTCATACTCGATGTTACAGTCAAATTTGGATATCAAGATACCGGCTATAAGGAAATCCTGGCTATAGCGATATAGTCCACTGGTCCCAGTGAAACATGTATGGGAAATAACGACATCCTTTGCACACCGATGTATCGTTAGCTCCGCTCAATTTTCACTAGGCAATCGTTATAGCGAGGTCAGTTTACATGAGACAGGGTTAGCGGGATTTGAAGCAAATTATCCTCATACACCTAGATTGGATTAATTTGACATAAGAATGCTATATTCTAGTGGCACCACCTACTGGATTATGTTCACGTGTCTTTGCTACAGCGATAACCTGGCTATGTCAATAGCTTCTTCCGATCCCAACTCTATCATTATTTTCAAGTTTCACCACACAATCCACAGGTCTCGGAGGGTCACTTCCATCATCACGCAACGATTAAGATAGCAATTGAATGCAGTATGCTGTCGCTGCTCCTTCTCCTTCTTTGGTCATCATCCAAGCCGGACCCCGCCCAAGGACCTTCTAGACTACTCAATGCAACCACCCCATCGGCAGGCTGCAGATTGGTTCTACCAATGCGTCTCCCATTGCAGGCAAGAGCGAGACCAGGGGATGATGCAGTATAGTACACGCCCCTACTGTGCTGTACTATGTATAGCCCCCCGGACAGGCTGGAAGGAACCTGCTCCATCGTGAGGGCCCACATTTATGAGGATTCTGGTCTTCCACTGGACGGAACCATCGGCCAAGGCAAGCAAGGAAGCGGATGAGCACTCTCATCCGCACTTTCCCATTTTCATCTCGAATATTATAGCCACCATGGAGGTAGCTATGCCTACGGTCGTCACCCATGCTCCTGTAGCATGCTTTCCATTCATTCATCTTCCTTTTGTGGTTCTACAACTCGCATGTCTTGCATTGTGGTTCGGCCACCTGCATTCTCTCCCTAACTTGTCGCATAATCATCATGACAAGCTCAAGCCCGGCTTGAGCTTGAATATCTACCTTTACAGCAGTTATGGTCGGCGGATGGCTTCTGGATCCTACCAACCGGTGGACGCGGGACGAGCGGCGGGAGTTCGCCAAAGTGGACGTTGAGAAAGAGTTTCGCAGACAGTTGCCGCCGCTCGTGGGGAGGGTGGCTGTCGTTACTGGGTATGATTTGTCTCATATTTTCTACGTGGGCCTTGGTATGACACCGTACAACAAGTGGCTTCACTTTCCATGTGGTCCGATATGAAGTGGGGCCGTTGACTGTGCGGTGTGATACTGTTGTCCCCTATAAAGACCTGGAACATCCTGGCGAGGACGCTGATCCGACGGACTAGCGGGACCAGCAAGATCGGTGTCCAGATCGTCCTTTACCTGGTTCGTTGCTACGCTGTCGTCTTCGTCGCCGGACGCAGTCGGGAGAAGTACGAACGAACGGTGATCGCGGCGAAGAGGAAATTGCGCTCAGAGGAGAATCTCGGCTTGTTGTACTTCCATCATCTCGACCTGTCGACCATCCAGGGAGCGCGAGCTTCAGCCGAGGCCTTCAAGCAACGTGTCTCCCGCCTGGATATCATCATCTGCAATGCCGGCGTCTTCTCGAGCTCGCCGAGCGAGTTGACGGCCGATGGATACGAACGAGCTTTTGCGATCAATCATCTTGGTCATTTTGCCTTTGTGACGGGTCTGCTTGGTGGGTGGCTTCGATCGACCAATGCCTGACGGCTATTATGATCTGATAGTATCCATCTAATTTGGCGACAGATCTGATCGTGGCCACCGCGCGATCGGTCGTGGGTGGCACCCCGCGGATCGTCGTGGCCAGCTGCGAGGCCTATCATTTGTCCGACCGCGGGATCAACTATTCAGCGCTCAGGAAGCGACAGATGGACTCGCCGAAGCGTCATCGAGCCATGCGGGCGGCCATTCAACGCTTCGCTCGATCCAAGCTGGCCAACATTTATTTTGTCAAGGAGCTCGATCGACGATTGAGGGGGCAGGGCGTTACCAACGTCCTCTGTAACGCTGCTCATACTGGTGGGGATCGACTGTCAACTTCATATACAGGATGGTCATGCTGAATATTCTCATATCAGGCCTGGTTCCATTCTCGCACATGGGAGTCGAGGAGCACCTCCCTCTTAATTCTTTTGGGAAAAACTGCGTTCGGTGCTTTCTACTCCTCTACGCTAACAAGCCTCGACATGCAGCCAAAACGCCAGTGTGGCTGGCCGTCAGCAACCAGATCGCCGACAAAAAGGTCCACGGAGAGTACTGGAGGCCCGACTGGGCGTTGTGGGATCTGCGGTACCGGGGCTGCTATCCACCGTACTTGCGGGCGTATGTCCTCGATCGGAAGGCGCATCGTAGGTGTTGGGAGTTTAGTGAACGGGCCGTGGCCAAGGCGTGTGGAGAACAGTTGCCTCGAGATGACAATCCACCACTGGATCGGGGATGGGTGCTGGTTGAGAGGGCCGATGAAGTGGATCATTATCGCGAGGAGGCGTTTTCTCCACCCCCGACGTTGTATGAATACCAGTAGCGATGCTATACATGTTACATATTCTACGCCATTGTCGGTCATGATTGACAGCTAACTCCTATCAACAGCCATGTCGATGATTTATCGCTGCTTGGAGATTTATTCCATTCATATATATGTATCTGATCGGCGCATGGATTTTCCTAAAATTGAATTGAATTTCGTAACGTCGGTACTTGCGCGTTGCGAAACCGTAGCCGAAGCCTAAGCCACTGAGCCGCAGTCGGACAGAGTGTGTGTGACACCAGCTTCGTCGAAACGATCCCAACTTTCTGATGATTGAATGTCTGTATACGGAGTACACAACGACGACGACTTCGACATCAACATCGGATCTTGTGTTGTAGTAGTTGATGCCTCGATATATTCTCTCGCTCGCATGAGGTCCGCCGTCGCCACCATCTGACGACCGTGTCTGTCTATCTGTCCGTCGCTACCAACACCTCGCACCCCATCATCTCCATTACTACGCGCGTCGGAAGGTCGTCCGACCCACGTCCCGCATTCAACTGAACGAAACTCGCATCGCAAAGATCCGACAGGGTATCTACTAGGATAACACCGTCGCCATGCTCCTCCCCCTTGCCAAGGGCGGGGTGACATGGAAATCGGCCAAGGCGCGTCTACCGCCGTGGCGGGCGGTGATGCACGTGCTGAGTCGACCGCGGGTGATCATGGCCATGGTGTTGACGGGGTTCATCATGTTGGTTTGGCGAGGCATCAGCAATTCCGCGTCGGAGATGCAAAAGTCTGTATATATATCTTTCTCATTTGCGCCATCTACTTTTACCCATTCACTGACGGGTTCTGCCTTTTACACTAGATTCGTCTGCTTCGGTCCATCCAAAGCACCGATGGACATGACTCCCAACGAACTCGCCGACTGGACGCGACAACGAACACCCGTGATCTTCAACCACCACGCCCCGCTGGAAATCAACTCGACGACGATCCAACAAGTGGACTTGAACGGGATCAAATCGTCCGCGGACGCCCTCAAGGAACAACAACGGATACTGATTCTCACGCCGTTACGCGATGCGGCGCCGTATTTGAGCAAACACTTCGACCTGTTATCCCAGCTGACGTATCCGCACGATCTGATCGATCTCGGGTTCTTGGTCGGTGATTCGACGGACGATACCCTGGCGACGTTGGCAGCAGAGTTAGACCGGATTCAAAAACGGACCGATAAAGTGCCCTTTCACAGCGCGGTAATTGTCGAGAAGAGCTTCGGGGTCAGCATCGGTCAGAACGACGTCGAACAACGACACGGATTCGCGGCCCAGGGTCCGAGGAGGAAAGCAATGGGTCGAGCGAGGAACTATTTACTGTCGGCGACTCTCAAACCGGATCATTCGTGGGTGTATTGGCGCGATGTCGATATCGTCGATAGTCCGAATAAGATCATTGAGGATTTTGTTGCGCACGATAAGGATATTTTGGTGCCGAGTATGACCAACCATTCTCTTGGCTGTTCTCCCTTGGGTGCACTGCTTTCAGGGGAAATGAGCTAATGCGTGAAATATAGATATCTGGTTCCATCGATATAAAGATGGACGGGACATTGAAGGGAAATGTAAGTCGCTGTTGTCCTCTCTGCTAACTAACTTTCCGTGAATCGTTTGGTTAATTGTGATGATATAGTCGACTACAATTCTTGGATCGAATCCGATAAAGGTCTGAAATTGGCTGCGAGTTTATCAAAGGATACTGTTCTTGCAGAAGGTATTTCACCAGTCCAGTCAATCTACTTTATCAGTTCTCGCCCATTCCTCCATTTGTTGAATGGATTGATCTTTCCCATCAACCAGTCTTCAGTCGAAAAGGGCTGCTAATTCCCCCAAGATTCAAACACTAACGGGTGATATCATCAAATAGGATATAAAGAATACGACACGGGAAGAACACATATGGCTTTGATGGGCGACTGGCGGAACGATAAAGACTGGGAAGTCAATCTGGATGGAATCGGTGGGGTCAATATTCTGGTCAAGGCGGATGTTCATCGATCGGGTGAGTTCAAATATCTTCATAACCCTCTATCCTTTTTACGCACACTCTTCTGCCTTCTCCGTCCATCGTTACTTCTTTTTGCCCCATTCTCCAGATGATCAATTCCTCCATTTACCCCTCCTTTCATCTGTCTCCTCTCTGTTCACCTCCCTTAATCGAATCTCAACCCCTCGTTCATTTTATACGCTCAGTTGTTCAAATGTTTCACTACGCCCTCTATTCAACCCTCTCTCCCTCCTCCCTCTCCATCCATCCATCCAATTATCCTGATTGATTCACTCTACCTCTCTCCCATCCATCCAAGTATCAAATCATGCCCCATATCCACCTAGTCCTCGCTCCCTACCTTCTTTGCCCCTCAGTTCACCTCCCTAACTCTCCCCGAATCATCTCCGCATTGACTATTCCTGCCCCCTCTCATCTTTCCCTTCGTTCTCTGAACTCTAATATACCACGTTATCCCCTAGAGATTAGTTTACTAATGAAAGATGATTTAGGGATAAATTTCCCATGCTACCCCTTCGAGAACCAAGCCGAGACAGAAGGATTCGCGAAGATGGCCAAAAGAGCAGGATATCAAGTCGTCGGTTTACCGAATTATATTGTGTGGCATATCGATACGGAGGAGAAACCGGGTAATGCTGCTTGATTTGATTCTTTTCTTTCTTTTCTTCTTATGTTACAGTATCTTCTCATACCAAATCATTCGTTTCTCTCTCTCCACTGGTTCCTTCGTTCTCCTTTTTTGGGAGGGGGGAGGAAATAAAGAAAGCCTTGATTACCTCCCACTTCTGGAGAGGGTGCCAGTTCTCGTTCGTTTGAAAGTGGGTTTCTTACTGGTTTCCTGTTTTTATGGTATAAATGTTGTGGGTTCAAGACACAATTCAAATTACATTTTTATCTCATTTCATCTTATTCTACTCTTTTCTTTGGGGTCCTTGGGGTCTTTGGGTGTTGCTGCGATAGGCAGGGAATTTGTGATTAGCCCACAAATGGTGAGTTCTTGGGCTACCTGCTTGTGCGTGCGTATGTTTGTGCAGCTGCGGTACTGTTTCATGGACGTGGAGGCTGAATTGCGTGCGTACGTGCATGCGTATGATGGGATGGGATGGGATGGGATGGGATTGAGTCTTGGTACCATACCAGCAGAATAACAGAGCAGAACAGAGCAGAGCAGGACAGAGCAGAGTAATAGAGCAACGAGGAAGGAAAGGAAATTACCGAACTAGGGCGGTCGATTTTCCTTCCTTCGTTCTATATAGGACCACGAGGGATAACGAACAAAGTACGGCCACAGATGCCACGCAAGATGGATGGATGGATGGGATGAGATGGGATGCCACGCGGGTGACAAAATAAATGGAGGTGCTCAACAGTAACCGCCAGCAGTCATCATCATCCTTATGACGAAGAATGCCTTAACCTTCATCACGATGATAACGACGATTAAAACTAAATCTCAATGATATTTGCAACAGAGATTTGCTCCACCATCGTCATAATGACGACGATGATAGTTGGCGGTTACTGTTGAACACCTCCATTTATTCTGTCAACCGCGTGGATGCATGTATCAACAGTTCAGCACCGACCTAACACAACACAACAGCAAAAAAGTAATACTCAGACTATGCCAGTTGCTCCATGTTGACCTCCCCACGCTCAGGCTAGAGTCTCCATCGGAGGCCACTTGATGACGATGGGGGATCGAATGAATGGCCGATTGTCATCACATCCAAACCGTGCCTTCAACGAGCTCAACCTTGAGGGTATCTTGTCCGTGTGCTCGGCATAAATCCAGCACCGTCTGTCTTAAGGCGGTCCAAGAATGGTCGTTTGATCATTGAGCAGTGATGATGATCGTGGTATCGTCCTTGTCTTTGTCGGTTGGTTCAACGGTTGAACGACGTCGCAGCACCTCCAACGCGGACCAGACAATGGTCGAGGCTTCCAGGGCCGCCTCAATTTCGCGACGTAAGGCCTCCCAATGAGGGATCAAGGGATGGTCGGGCTCGATGGCGAACGAACGAATTTCTCCCCGGACCACCACGGGCTCTTCCACCGGTCGACCTGAGCTTGGCGAGCGCCAGGCATATCGTGGCTCGAACGACATGTTATATCAAGCCCGATGAGTTGGGTTCAGCTGGCTGGGCTGTCTGGTAGGTGGTGGTCGGCCGAGATGAAGGGCTTGTCGAATGGCTTGGGAGGCCCAGTGAGAACGATCAGTGCTGACTGACAGACGAGGGATTGGTTTCTTCGCTTGGAATTCGTTGCCATCTACACAGGGGGACGAGATGGGCGAGGATTGATTGAGATGAGACGAAATCTGGCGAATGTAGAGTACTCTGGGATTGCTATTCCGGCGCGTGTCATGGTCAGTTATGTACGGTAGGTCAAGACGACAGTGGGAAAGGAAAAGAGAAGAAAAGAGGTATTGTATTAGATGACTTGCAAATGGAACCCGAATGCATGCCTAACCCGATGAAATTAACCAGTCTCGTTGGCAATATCCCATATTATATGGGATACGCACTTTCCTAATCCAGCTCCATACCTTCCCCAACAGCGCTCCAAATAATGATTAGAAAGGCCGAGTACATATCTAGGATGGGGAGCACAAGTATGCTCTAGCAGTCTGAAAACCTTTGATGCGTTATGTACTTCACCGCACGCGAAGTTTTCCGATGTCGGTAAGTCATGCGTTGTGCTGGAGAGGAGAGCGGGAACTGTCAAACTCTTGAAGAGGCACTGTACCCGTACTGTACGGTAGGGCTATTCAATCAAACAGAGCATGGGAAGGAAGTATCCACAGCTCCAATCAATCAACCGAGCTATAATAACTATGGAATGACATAAGGAATGCCAAGACTAGATAGGGTAAGGTAAGAAAGAAAGGCCCACTCACCCAGCCTTCATCTATCTAGTCGTTGTTAGGCTAACTAGATAGATACCTGACTGATTGGATGGACGAAGCTGCTAACTGAACAGGGAAGGAAGCGAAGTAGAGCAAGAAGAGGAAGAGAGGGGAGTCAAGAATACACCCCGTCTTCAAACTTCTCGACATCATAGAATCGAGCGGAGATGGTGTTTCCGTTGAAGATCCTTCCTTGGAGAGCGTTTACCGCCTATATCATTATATTAGTGCTGTGCTGATGCATGCATGATCTCGTTCGTTCGTTCGATCAGGTAGGATGGCAGGGATCAAGTAGGGCGATGGAGGCCGAAAGGAGGAAATTCGAATTGGTCGAGAAGGGGAATAAAGAAAAAGGAGCACGACCCAAAACGAAAAGAGGAAGAAGGGAAAACTAGTCGAGTGAATGACTGAGATGGGTAGAAAAGAGACATACCCTCAAAGCAGATAATTGACTGGTAAACTTGACGAATACTCTTGGTCCTCCTCGGCCGGACCGTTTCTCGCCCGATGATGGAAGAGGGGGTTCGTTAACGTCGCCCCCGTCGCCGTTGCCGCGGTAAATGAAGACGCGTTCGACTCTTCCGTACTATTCATTCATTCAGTATTAGCATGTCTGCTATAGCTTACTAACCACGATTGAAAAAAATTCATATTCGCTCCAACGTCACGACTGAAATGCAGCGAACGAACAGTCGAGCGGACGAGCAAGGTTGGAAAACAACAAAATAAGTAAAACAATAACTGACCTTCTCACTACACTCCTCTCCAATCTCCTGCATCAACCCGCCACCATCCCCATTCTCTCCCCCCTCATCACCATCACCACCCAACATCTCTTGATCCAAATCCATATTATCCACCATGCCCTGCAACATCACCACTTCACTCATTTTACCAAACATGCCCCCTTCTTCATCATCGTTTTCGTCTGCGTCACCTTTTTTAGCCTTCTTTTTATTGCCACCGATGATCTTCCCTCGTCCAGCGATGCTAGTCTTTGTGGATTTCGTCCCGCCTCCATCACCGTCGGGATCAAATCCAGTATGGGTGGTGACTTTCTTTTTGGATTTATCGACCTGCACACGTAACGGATTGATAATCCCGGAGTTGTTCGCTCCTAAACCGGTTCCTTTGGTCCAGCCGTATTTTGACATGAGTCGTTCCGCGAAGCCTTTTTGACCGGGGCGAAGGGAGCGGGGTTCTTCTTCTTTCCCTTGGGAATGGTCGTCGTTGAATGGTTGCTGCTCGTGGTTTGATTCAATGGCTGCCCCAAACTCGGCTTCCGAAGGGATATCAGCTGGTGCGGAAGGGAGGTTATACCGCACTGGAGCTCGCGAAATGGTTGCTTCCGAATTGACATGTGAAGGGGGTGGAGGAGGTGGTGTAGGGTTGGATACGGCAGGTTCAGGTGGATGTTGGCCGGATTGGAGCTGACTCAAGCGTAGACGACGCATATACGCATCTTCACCGGTTGGGTCATCTGGTATGTCCACTGGCGGAGGAGGAGGTGGTGATGGGGAAAAAGAAGCTGTCTCTTCAGCCGGTGGTGGTGGCGCAAACGAGTACGCAGCCGGTGGCGCGAATTGATCTGTCATTTGAAGGTAAGCATATTTGTCCCACTTGAAACCAAAACATATGATGCTACTAACTCCGCATCATCGTCGGTCTCCCCCCATCATCGCTCCCGTCACTCGTATCACCTCTTCTCTTCCGCATGCGATGCGCATACAAGACATCCTTCCAGTCCCGAATTTCTCGAATCTTTTCATCGCTATTCTTATACTCTTCGTAATTATTCGGTCGAGAGGGATCGTAGATATCATCCCAGTCTTGTGGGATGGTCGTCTCTTCTTTGTTACCGGCATTGTTCTTCTTGCGCTTCTTCCGTCCTGCTCGTTGACGCTTCTCACTCCCGTAGAACCCGTTGACGTCCTCATCGTCGTTGGTCCAGTCTGCTATTGTCGTGCGGGTACCTGGTTGGAGTGTTGATATGTTATTGGCTTCGAGAGAAGCTTGGTTGGGAGCATTGATATGGCCGGCCGGTGGTTTAGGGAAGGCCGGCTTGGTCTTGGGTTTCTGGGTAGGTAACTGGGGTCGCTTGGTGGGCTGGAATCGGAGGGCGGCTGGATATGTCTAGTTAGCGCCTTGCTCGAGGAGTATTTTTTGAGCGGTATGTATACCAGAGCTAATGGGCTGCTTCCGCGCTGTCGACTCTTCTTGTGAAGTCTCGCTTTGGCCGGTATTGAACACCACGGGCGCCCGAGAGATGGAGGCAGAGGAGGATGCGCCAGGATCGAGGAGGTTGGCGTAGACGGCGCCCAGACCTGAGCGGGCCGGTGGAGACGACGTTGGACCGGACGACATCGTGTGTGAAGCTGCTGATGTGGATCTCAGCTCAGTTGGTGATCATGATGGAGTTGTTGCACCGTAGCTGTCAGCGGCTAAATAGATGTCGATGTCACGCGTTTAATTGTCGCCATCGGCGCTTACAGCATGGGGGTTAGACAATGGCGTCACGGTCGGCAATTACCTTCTTCCCATTGTCACAATCTATACAAAGTATCAACAAACACAATGGCGACTCTGGCCACTTCCATACACCAAAGAAATCAATCAACAGCCATCGTCGTCCCCTCTCAACCCAATGCGCTCACGATCTCCTACCAATCCCTGACCAACGAGGTCACAAACTTCCAAGTCAAACTCGCAGCACTCGGCATTCGTCCTCAATCCGCCGTCTCCATCGCCCTTCCCAACTCCTACGAATTCGCCGTCGCCTTCCTCGCCACCTCCTGGCAACGGGGCATCGCAGCTCCATTGAATCCAGCATACAAACAGGATGAATTCGAATTCTACATTGACGATCTCAGTTCGGCCTTGGCACTGGTTCCCAGAGGATCAGTCGAGCAGAATGCGCCTGCTGTGCGCGCGGCAAGAAAATATAACGCTGCGATTGCCGAATGTTTCTGGGACGATGTCCAGGGCGAAGTAGTGCTGGATGTCAAAGATCAAGGAAAGTTGAGAAATGTAAATGAGCAGAGGGTTGAAGAACCCCTGCCAGAAGATATCGCATTGGTACTACATACAAGTGGAACGACGGGGCGACCGAAAGCTGTACATATCCCTCCATTTATCTATGTGCGTGCAACGTGTTCTAAGCTATCTTAGGTCCCATTGACCCACCGTAATCTTGTCCGGACAATGAGTGCGTCCGACTCACATTCTACTTCATCGAACCATGACTAATTCGACTCCAGACAACATTCGGCGCACCTACGAACTTAATCCATCCGACCGGACATTACTCGTCATGCCCCTCTTCCACGTCCACGGTTTATTAGCAGGCTTTCTTGCGCCCCTCCTGTCGGGTGGCTCAGTTATCATCCCCCCTCGTTTTTCCGCCTCGGAATTCTGGCGAGATTTCACCACCCACCGCGCGAATTGGTACACTGCCGTCCCGACCATCCATCAGATCCTTCTCAAGAACGCGCTTCCCAACCCTCTACCTACAATCCGCTTCATCCGCTCCTGTTCTTCCCCCCTATCCCCGTCCGTGTTCCACGCTCTCGAACGCACATTCGCCGCACCCGTCCTCGAAGCCTACGCCATGACCGAAGCCGCACATCAAATGACCTCGAATCCGCTTCCGCATATTGGATCTCGAAAACCAGGGAGCGTAGGGATAGGCCAAGGCGTCGATGTGCGCATCCTCGACGTGGAACAAGGGAAAGAACTCCCTCCTGGAAAGGAAGGCGAGATTTGCATCCGCGGCGAGAACGTCACGAATGGATACTTGAATAACCCCGAGGCGAATAAAACGGGGTTTACGAAAGACGGGTTCTTCAGAACGGGTGACCAGGGAAAAAAGGATGGGGAGGGATACGTGTTTATTACGGGCCGGATAAAAGAGCTGATTAATAAAGGTGGGGAGAAGATTAGTCCGATTGAGCTGGATAATGTCCTTGCCCAGCATCCACAGGTGGCGGAGGCAGTGAGCTTTGCGATGGAGGATGAGATGTATGGTCAGGAGATTGGTGTGGCGGTGGTGATGAAAGAGAAGGAGGGTGCGTTAGATGAGGGACAACTGAAGAGGTGGATGGGGGAGAGAGTGGCCAAGTTTAAGATTCCGAAGAAGGTGCGTTGAGAATTATATATTTCTCCTCGGCTTACCACCACACTTTCGGCTTCGAAATGAGTGTGCTGGGAATTTTTAGGATGGATGGATGTACGTAAATGATGGACAATCAGCTGACGAGTTATGTTATGTGGGCAGATTTATTTTACGGATCAAATGCCCAAAACAGCCACGGGGAAAATTCAACGCAGGATGGTCGCTGAAGCGATGTTGAAGCGTGATGGTAATCAAGCGAGCGATGCGAAGACCAGCAACGGCGTTCCACGATCCAAGATCTAGATACATCTATCTAGAGAGATATATACATTCCCCATATATAACCCTCTTGTTTTTATCATGATGTTGATGATATAGAGCTATACCATCTACTGTAATCTTTCATCTTTTTCTCCTTTTTCTCTCGACTATCCATTCAGAACAGAAGCCTCTTCTATTCATATTCTCCGCCTTTCAATTCGAATTAGAGGAAGTATCGTATGTGAATCAAGTCGGTTTATCCCTGACAGCCGTGCGGAACTATTCGTATAATGCAACGGACCATCATCAGTCTCGTTCTTTTCGCTTTCTCAACACCCCCACTTCGCATTACTGTTCCCCTCCCGGACGAAGGAAACGATGGCACGCTCAGTCACCAATAGAGAACAGAACTTACTGGATAAATTTGCACCTAACACCCTATATCAGCAGTGGTCCAGTACATCACAATCACGCCGCGGTACTTCCATCCATCCCCAACCCCTCCAAGAAACATCAACCACCCCACAAAACAACAAATGAGAGAAAAAGAAAAATCACATACCCGCTCCAAATCCCAGACTCCAGAAGTGGAATAGACATCCTCCCTCAACATCTTCCTCAAGTCCTCTTCCGAATCAGCAACAGCGAGCATCACACTACCGGTCATAGACGGTGTTTCGCCCTCGGTGGAGGGGTGGACGGATAACGTTGCACCTATTTCTTTTAAAAAAATAAATCAGCAACGTCGGTTTTGTTGTCAGTGGAGGGAGGGAGGGGCTTGGTTGGGTTTCCAATTTCGTGAGGATCATGATATACCCCTTGTAAAAAGGGCGATGGGGACGGTGCTCTCCCGGACGAGATTGTGCGGACCGTACAACAGAGGCGAGGTAGGAGAGGATCTGGGAGGGGATCTCAGTAGATACCTTAAGGGATGAACAGCTAGCAAAGGGAAGACGGCGAAAAGAGGATAAAGAAACGAATGAACGGACGGACGGTTGGATGAAGGGATGGACTAGAGAGAAGAAATGGTTGATAATTACCGCCGAGTTTCACTTCACCCCTATCGACGAGGGGTTGGATGTTTTCTAGATGTTTACTTCAGGGGTTGTCACCACGTTAGCTCTCTCTCTCTTTTTTCTGTAACTTCATTCACTCTCTTTTACTGTCCAAGACCATCGTCGGCAAATGAATTGTTACTAGGACTCCGTTGACGGACGGATCATGTGGTCAAGAGCGCTTCAAAGGGCTTCATGAAGCTATTGATCACAGGAATCTTTCAAGGAAAAAATGCTGATAGACGAACAAATGACACGGATGATACTCCTCTACACCATAAATGCAGTAAAGAAAGACTATTTCATGGGTCCTGCGAAAGGAGGACTAGACAGAGGGAGGCAAGAAAGGTATGGTAGGCGAGATAGGATAATCAAGGAAGGGAAAAGGAGGAAGAGGACAGAAGAGATGGTGGATCAACTCAACATACTTCCTAACCTCAAATCTCTTCTCAAGAACACCTTCATGATCGGGGATGATAACCATCCATTCTTTCCTTGAGAGATCTTGAGCGGAGGCTTTCACTGGTGTTGTCATCTGCGGTGTTGCCGCTGCTGATGTCGTCGTCCGAGTAGCGGTAGATGGTGAAGTAGTGGTAGCTCTAGTAGCAATTGTCCTCATTCCTCTTCCGTTTTTGTCCAATGATGGCTTTGAGGCAGATAATGCGTTCCTTGAGGTAGAACAAGAATATAATATAGAACCTGATTGAACAGATGGTCCACGCCTGGCTAGCCGTATCGGAATCGTTAGTCGAGAAGGAAGCTGTGAGACGAAGCTCAAGCAGTGAGGAACTCTGACTGTTCGTGAAATGATGGAGGGATGAAAAGAGGAGAGGAGAGGAGACTGCATCTTCAGATGCCTAGCTAGAGGACTAGCTAGGTATGTTTTTCAGGAGCTGATCAAAGAGAGTTCCGGGAGGAATATGTACGAGTACAAGGAGACTAGCGAGACGAAAGGGCGTCGGATAAATGGGGCATATGTAGATGGGGATCATGTCAACTAAGGGCGTGCGGGAGAAAAGAGTAAGAGGGGTGTTGATGGAACATGGCAATGCAAGGACATAGTATGCACGGACAGAGTAGCTCTTCCTCTATCAACCGTTTGTCTGCAGTGTGATGGAGGGGAAGTGGGGGAAATTGCTCCGATGGACTTGGACGTTGCAATTCATTGTAAGCGTAGAGTGCCCTTGCAAAGTCCGAGTAAGATGCACGTCTTATAAGCCTATCTGCTAAGTCATGCGTGAACACAAACGGTGCCGTACTTGGTATGCTTGATATGGCCGTTGAAGCTTGGGTTCGCCAGCGTGACAAGGCCACTTTTGTTGCATAGCGGTGAACGGTACGAAGCTACAGATAACAAACGTTCAGGGTATCTATCGAAACTATTGTGCTTCTGACGGGCCTCAAGCTACCGCAACCTGCAAGATTTGAGACTCGAGCTTTGGAAGAAAATTGAAAGGTCCTCCTCGCGAAAACGCCCTCAACGTAGACTCTATCCGACGTGACCCACTTACCTTGCGGGAACCCAGCTATCCGCTGATGACTTTGCCGGCTGTGACGACTCGCCATCTGAAGATACCCGCAAGTCATGCATGAGATCGTAACATTCCGCTAGCAGATCATTGACCGTTCCTTGTCCTTCAGGGACGTCTTCACCGATCATGAATTTGCCATTGACACGCATGTTTTCGATTGAAGTGAGCTAAATTGAGATTGGTCAATTGATGAACGACGCATGATAAAGTCTGGTTTAATACTCACCTTCATGGTATAGGGATACAATTCGCGAGGAGACGAAACTCCACCGGACTGTTTCACTTCCACCAGACACTTCCGCAGGGTCTGCAGTTGGTTGTAGATGGGAAGCAAAGCCTCCGAAACGGGTTCTGACGAGATGATCAAGCTGTAGATATAGGCGTAGCTTCGCCGGAGGAGATAGAGTAATGTCTACTACTGGTCAGGTCTGAAAAGGAGATGCGAAATTAGGGGAGATTATTACCCGCTGGGTATACATCTCTGCCGGTTTGCCGTTCTCGTCGACGAATTCGCCATTCACTCTCGCTTCATCCTCCTTGTCCAGCTCCCGCTGGTAGCTGAACAGATCCGTTTCACGTAGGGCCCATGCTTTCAAGAGAGTCAACTTCTCCAGCTGATTCCTGATGTTGAGCAATTTGGCGTAACGGGCTTGGAATGCTTCACAAATGCGGCCCTTCCTGAGACAGAATCAGCAAATGTATCACATCTGGTACTGATACTCGGGACGGACCTCTCTAGGATCTTCTCGGCCGCCTCGAGACATCGACCGAGCAGTGTTTCCACCCATTCCATGCCATTCTTCTCTTCAGCGTTCAGCTTGCTGAGATCACCCTCTCTCAATGAAGCTTCCACTTCCCGAAGCTGGTTTTGGAAGTCCTTGACCTCGGCAGTGGGGAACTGCAGAAATATTTAGGATCGTCGAACGTCTAAAAGCACATGCATTACTCACTTGCTGCCGCGTATTGGCGGCCGCGATGGACCTCAAGATGGAAATGAGCTTCTCGTGAACGGGAGCCAGTTGAGGCGACAGCTTGGCGATCGCCTCATGCAGCTGTGACAACAGAGAACGGCATGTCTGCACCCTTGCCTCGAGCAGCTTGAGCACATCTGGCGAGTACGAGTCCTTGCCACGCTCGACAATGTTATCGATCCTATCCAGGGTATGGCCAATAGACTCCAAATCCTTGGCCGAATAGAAGGTGGCCTCCACCAGGTGGTCGAGCAGTCGCTGGACGGAATTAGAAGGAAGTTCTACATAATCTAATCGGCCTTAACATGCCTTGATGGTGGAAGTAGCGGCATAAACGGAGGGAGCTTCATAAATCCTTCCCACCCTGAGGAAGAACAGCGAGATCAACTGAAAGCAGTCATCCAAGACCCGATCCACTAGACAATCGTTGGTATCAGCTTATGCTTAATATCTATCATTGGACGCAATTAGAGGTACATGCCCCGATTTTGTTTCTTGTGCTTCTCGCCCCGAACCACGTTCAGCAGGTGGACCTGCTCGACCACGGCATCATGCAGTGGAAGGAAATCTTGCGACTTGATGTATGACGAGGTGTCTTGCTTGAGGAGCAGCAGACTACTTCGTAGCTCATAGAGCTTATCCAAAATTGGCTGCTCTTGCGGGTCGTCCAAAGGAGCTTGTATCTTTGGAGAGTCCGTCATCTTACATGCAGGTGTCTCGGAAGGTCGGAGAAGATGACCAAACGAAGATGAACGTTGGTCTGAGTGGAAGTTGAGAATCGTTAAATTCACCCTGGACGGACTAATAGATTGGGAGGTACAGTAGTCTCAGATTGATCCCATTAATTTCCTATCACCATCAACTTGAGCATTCCCTTGCCAGCTGAGCGTGATTTGCAATGCCATCGCCACTCCCTGTCCCTGTCCTCGAGCTCTCTCCAAGCTCCGGCTGTATCCGCGATGCCGCTGCCCCACTATCTCCGTCTCTACCACCGGTGAGGCTTACAGCACGTGATAGAGAGGATTGTGAATCAATCCTCTGTGTAGCGAAATCTACAAATCAACTAATGCCTGCTGAAGGTGAGAAAACCTAGAACACTATCTCTTTGGATCACTGAGAAGGTTGGTGTGGCTGCGGATTGGTAAGGGTATCACCTGACCTGGCGATGTAGCTGAGGTAATCAGCGAGACGGTCTTAGGGCTAAGCCCTAAGAGCACCACACCCTGCATCAACCCCCACTTCGGAATTTGGGTTACTCCTTTGAGAACATCATTTGAAGAGCATCAGCAACCCAAAAGCTACGGAGTAAGTCTCTTCACCATCTCCATTATACAACTACCGAGCGTCAAAGACTTACCTGCATCAGTTTCGGACTTCCAACATGTCGAACGCTGAACTGGCTGCGTCCTACGCGGCGTTGATCCTCGCCGACGACGGAGTTGACATCACTGTACGTTCTCCACTCCCGACAGATGAGCGCTTCCATCTCCAGAGTAGATACTGAAGTTGTACAGGCCGATAAGCTCCAAACCATCATCAAAGCAGCCAAGATCGAGGATGTCGAGCCCATCTGGACGACGCTCTTCGCCAAGGTAGGCATATCAGTTACGCGTCAAACAAGCACTTGGAGCGACACGGAGGTGCTGAGATGAACGATATAGGCGCTAGAAGGCAAGGATATCAAGGACCTGCTTCTGAATGTAGGCTCGGGTGGTGGAGCGGCTCCAGCGGCGGCAGCAGCGGCAGGAGGCGCTGCGGGAGGTGACGCACCTGCAGAGGAGAAGAAGGAAGAGAAGGTCGAAGGTGAGGGCAGCTCGGTCACTTTACAATATGTATCGAGGTGTGGACAGCTGACAGATAGCAAACGTGCAGAGGAAGAATCGGACGAGGAACTCGGTCTCAGCTTGTTCGATTAGATCAATTGCATTCTCTTGTCTTTTCAAGCGTTATCACAACCTTTGTTGCTGTCACTTCATTCGCATTCTTTGATTCCGTAAGCTGTTGAATTGCTATCGGTGCCGTGGATACCTTTCTACTTGATACTTTTCTGGACTCAGTAAGCCAGTCTCAACCTGGATCGTTACTGGCGGTGGTCAGCTACACTGGCCCCAGCTGTGTGATTCAACGGTCATTGCCCATCGATGCATACGGGGTCGAGTGTGTTGACTCGATGGCTAACGACTCTGGTCATCATCGCTCTGGTCTTCACCACTGGAAACACCTATGTCTTCTCTGGGGGAGGGTGACGAGCCTTGGAAGAGCACCATGGGCAGTTCGTGCCAATTGAATTCCCCGCCAAACTGGTCGTTGCCCGAGAGCCTAGTCCCAATGGTCCAAAGCTCGCAACCCAGGATGAGGTCCGGATCGATGAGCGAGGCGTGGCCGTCTCGACTCTAGATCAGGTACGTTCTGCTACTAGGGATGTTCCATATTTTCGACATGACTAATATTTATGGTTCTATAAGCTATACATTCTTTCTTATCATGCTCCGATGTCCTTTACTCTAACGAATTGCAGTGTCTTCGTCGTGCTTGCGGTACAAGCGGAACTGTACGAAGATGGCGACGTCCTCAGCGATGGTTCCAAACGATCCAATCAGCCAAGGCGTGTTGACGATCAAATACTCGCGATCCAAGGAATGGCACAGGATCTACGCAGCAAATCATCAGTCAAGTACGTTGTTTGCTTGCAGCTGGTGAGGAGGACATACCCCTAACCCGTAGGTGATGTTTCCGAACAAAGAGAGAATGAAAAAGAGTAACGAAAGCCCTATTAACCACCGAGTTAGTCGATAACCGCAACATGCGTCTGATTGACTACTGACCCTCGCAGGATTGATCTTGATAGTTCTTGATGATCTGAGGTATTCGTGCTCTAATCCATTTGATCAGTTCGATACTTCAGTCAATGATAAGGAGCACCCACCCCAAGTAGCAAAGCGCACTGAAATATCCGAGGATCTGCGGTCCCACCGAGTTGTTCACGTCCGATTCGCTCTTTCCCGGTTGACCGGCGGGTGTCCACGCTCCCAACTGCCAGGCCATCACCCAGCCTACCACGCCGGCCGTGCAGATGAGGATCACGCTGACGGTGTTCCGCACGGCTGCTCGCCTCCGGCTTTGCTTGTGGCCAAGGATGGTCATCAGTGGGTCGTCACCTCCATCGGAACCCCGTCGATCGGCATGCGAACGGGCGGCCGACGAGCGGCGTCGTGAGCCGGGCAGGCCCAAGCTGTTGCTCGTCGTCCGACTCAGCAGGGGCTGCTCCGAATCATCCTCATCGTCCTCGGCGGTGCGGGCTAAGATGGCCTGCTCGCGCGCCTTGGCATTAATGTAGTGATAGTACAGACATTGACCCAGCAGAATGAGGTCGGCCGCGCAGAAGTAGATGGCCAAGGCAATTACAGTCGGGACCAAGCCCGCTCCCACCGCACCTGCAACAATACAGCGTCAGCATCGACTTTGATACATGCGATCTCGACCGGCAATGAAGCGCTGTCAATGATATAGAGAACTGCCCCACCTAGTAAATTCGTCACATCACCAATGAACCACACGCCGATAAAGGCCAATGAGACTCCATCCGCGCTGCCCAACTTATAATTTTCAAGCAGCTGAGGCACCTAATGCGAATCCGGGTCAGCGCAGGCTCCTCGAAGCCGTCCATGGGATCTGGCGGGTCCCCGCCGCAGCAATCACATACTAGAAGAAAGATCCATGCCGCGAGGGAAATGGATCCAAACACGCCGGATAGGGCCTCATGAGCGGGCAGACTCGACTGCGTCGACGTCGTCAGCAGTGCATCCCTGAATGCCACCATCGCCGGAGGATGCCAGGGCCCGATCTTGGTCGATAAGCCGTGAACGAATGAGCGGCGGGGAGGACTTTTCCCTTGTCAAGGGTCTCGGTCCCGATTAACCGCACATGATCGATGATTATATCAGCGGGATCGGTCGATATTTAGTCCGAGAAAGAACTTCCCAATTCGATCTCATGCCAGCCCGGGACAACCGAGCAAGCAAAGAAATGATCCAATATTTACCGAATGGGGTAATTCCTCTTGGCGAGGCTGTCAATGAATTTCTAAATTTGTCATTGGCCGGGATGTGGCTTGCTAGTCAGCTGTCGCCTTTTTTCTTTCTTTTTTGTGGATTCTTCCTTTTTTGCGCGACGCCCGAAGCCGACTTCTCTCCTCCATCCCATCCAACCATCCCCTTCCCTTCCACACCCTCGTCTCACATCTTCAGCAGCCTCTCTCTTCCACTTCGTAGTCCCTCCTTCCCGCACTTCATCTTCCGCTTCATGCTTACTGCTCTTCTTCTTCTTTATTATTGACATCCTCACCCCGCCTCACATCGCTCGTTTCTTTGACCCGAGGCAGTCCCATTCACCTGCACGCAGCCGCGTCTCTCTTCATCGACTCTCGCTCCTGCTCTTTGTTCGTTCGTTGCACACATCAAGTCCGCTTCAAACTTGGAAAGACGCTCGTTCTTGTGCACCCTGGAGTAGATCTGCGTTCTGGTGTCGAACACGACCCCACCAAGACGAGTTTGATATTGACTGGCCGTCATGATTCCCTCACGAGCCGCGCGTCGGGCGCTGTTGCTCGTGCTCACCGTCTTGATCGTCATCGCCTCGGCCACGGACGTTGATCATGCCCTGCAGCGTCGACAGAATGTCCCCGTCGGCACTGGAGGCCAGCCCGGTCCATCAGAGAGCAACTCAGCCCCTAGTCGATCGGCGCCTCCTAGCCAGCCGCCATCACCAAGCCCTTCATCCAATCCGCCTACCAATTCGGTGACCCCGTCGACTTCAGAGCGGACCACGCCGACCACGCAGCCCACGCCAACGTCTGAGTCCAGGTCCGAGTCGACCTCCGCAGCACCGTCGAGCAGGCCGAGCTCATCGGAGGCCACCTCGGCGCCATCGACGTCGCAGGCACCGTCCACCAGTCAGAGCTCTTCTCAGCCAGCGCCCTCGACCACCGCGCCCGGATCAGAAAGTAGCTCGCCTCCACCTCCTTCGACACCCAGTTCCACGTCGGTCACCGCGCGCACGACGTCCATCTCCATCTCGAGCGCAACGCAGGAAGTCCAGACGACCATCGTGACCATCACCGGGGGCAGCACCCTCTCGCAGGTGCGCACAACCAGCGCCCTGGTGCCGGTCACCACCATCACCAGCACGCCGGCGCTGGGCAGCGGCGATGGCGGCCCGTCGGGCGACTCTGGCTTGTCCGATGGCACCAAGCGGACGATCATCGGCGTCGTTGTCGGCGTGGGCGGTGCCATCTTGCTCGGTGGGTTGGCCATCGTCGCCTGGCGGGTCTGGGGTCGACGCAAGGCTCCCGTGGACGACTACGACGATCTGGGCAGCTCCCGTCCGGTGACGTCGTTGCCCGAAACGCGCCCGACGGGGACGGGCAGCAGTCCGTTCAAATCCACGCTCGATCAATACCATTCGCCCGCCCAGCCCGTCAACACCTCGTCCAATTTCTGATGATCCTGAAAGACCGAAGGAGGATCGATGTTGGGAAAAGATATATCAATACAAAGAAAGAGAATTATGGGCTGGGCATTGGTTCGCATAGCGAGGGCGGAGAGGTGCGTGGGCGTTGCTGTTTCTGGGAGCCGAATCAAAAGTACTCGGTCGACGCCATTTCGAAGTGTTTAAGGATGGTCTGGGCGGAGAAGGGTGGTGCGGACTCTACTGAAGGTAGAAAGGCAGTCGAAGGATATCAAAATGGGGTAATTGGTGCACCTTGGATTTGTACTCCTAAAGATTCGCTATGCACGATTAGACCTCGTCTATTTTTTATACCCGTTGCACTTCTCTCAGGACTCGGTGCGTGGAACAAGAACCAGTAGGTCAAGACCAGGAGGACTTGTCGCAGCACTATAAGCCTTTAGTCGCCTTTAATGCGTACAGGACAGTGGTCGTCACTCTGCTGGTTGCCAATAGCAATGGACAACGGTCGTCGCTCCATTTTGATATCACGTGCCCCGGCAAGATGACTAATCATATTGGCTCTGATGACTAATAACCACTATGCGCGCGTCAAAGGTGGGTCGCGTCGCGTCCAGCGTTGATGGTGACCGCACTCCAATCTCCACCGTTCATCTCAACTCCACTCCGCCACGAACCAGGCCCAGCCCTATCATCTCCACATCTTTCCAGCTGGACTCCACTGCATCACACACTAGAGTACCTTACACGCTCCAACCATCAACCATGCTCGCCGCGATACCACCTTCATCACCTTCATCCATGCCCGCACCAAGTACCGCCGCAGCAGCTCCGGCTGCCATACCTGGGGGAGGAGCAGCAGGAGACTACATCCCGCGCCGACCTTCGCCCCTCTCGTCTCCTCCTCGTCCGCCGATGAACCTGCACCATACATCTCCCCTGCAGTTCTCGTTCTTGCCCATGTCTCCACCGACCTCGCCTCCGAGCCGACTTGATTTCGGCACGCCCTCTTCTCAACAGACCCATTGGCGCGATCGTCATCGACCACAAGGCATGATGAGGACGCCCTTGGCATCGCGACGGTCTCAGTTGAATGTTGGCCCTTCTTCCGCCACGACGACCACGAAGCTTCCCTCGTCGTCACTATCCAGCACGGACGCGAGCCGGGAGAAGCGGCGGGATATCTTTCTTAAAAGAGTTCGACGCGAGCGAGAGGATAGTCGGTGGCACGCGAGAGGTGGGGAAGAAGAGGTATGTCTTCTCTATTGAATATCATTCCATACCATCTACTTCCATCCGAACAATATGTTAATGTATACTGCGTTGAATGGTAGATGATGCGCTCACTGTACGTCCTCGAGCGAAGACGATGGGAGGAAGGACAAGCCCGTGCGTCCAAATTGGCCCAAGGCTCCGTCGACGCCGAATTGGATCTATGGATGAATGGTACATACATATTCCCCTTCTCACCACCATTGCTGTTGTCAATCCCAGCAAGGATGTACGTAGCTGATGAAATATCGGGTGGTAGATGAAAACACAGACCCCGTACCGGATTTTCTCGAACGAGACCTGGAGGAGCTCATCGCGCGGAACATGGACGAGGATGGTCACGCTTCGCCCTCCAATTATCAGTTCCCGGTGCCGTCGATGTACGACCACAATTCGAGGCTTGAGCAGCATCTGCATAGCGATGATGATCTCTACGATCAGCTCTTTCGAGAGGTGTTGGATTTTGAGAACGCGGGAAGACAAGTTGGTGGTTCGAGTAAAGATGAGGAAATGATGATGGATACTTCGAATGGGTAGCTTCGTCGGTCTGGTATTGTATTCCATCAATCTTTCACTTCTTTCTTCTTCCTTCATTCTTCCTGTATTTGTGCGAGCGAACACAATGTTATGAATTCGTTCATTCTTGCGTGGCATGGGGTAGCTGCAAGCCTCGAATTGCTTGGTAATTATACCCTCTTATATATTTTGTGAGTGTCCACTACCTCAACTTAAATCCATATCTTCATATAATGTGCTGGTTTCTGCCGAATACGCTGACTATGAATGACTGAGGCTCAGTTTTGCGTTTCACAAATCTACTTGCTCAAGACCTGGTCATAGACGTGACCCTCGCCCTCTCTGACGATCTGTTCCAAGCAGCTTAAGCCCAATTCATACCCGAAGCATCTTCTGCAGACTACAACTTGTGGCCTCGGGGGAAGGCCAGATGGTAAATATCCTACATGTTGAGAATGTTGAAATAGGATGTTGGAGGGGTAAGATAATAGACGGGATCCCTGATGACCATTACGCCAGCATCTCTGTCAGAGGATAGGCCTCGACCAGCCAAGGAGGGTAGCGTGACACGCTGGGCTATAACGCACTCTGGAGGGAGCTATCTCGTTTGGAGGGCCCTTTAAGACGAGTAGATTCTTGAGGCACTGAATTTGCTCCAACGAGACTATCCAATTCACACTCTGAGATACCAACCAGATGAGTCTAATGATCTTCATAACATTCTAGACCAGGTGGAGGGTTGCTGCACTATGTACATATCAACAGCCGAATGTCGACATTGAAAGAATCCAGTTCCCAGTTCAGTCATTCTCTGCTTAGCATTATTATACGCCAGTTTGATCTTCAACCAACATGATTTCAGTGCCAAATGTAGTTCTAGAACCACCAGGACTTCGAACGGTCATGTCTTCAAGCGTGTCGAGAGCCCATTCTCAAGATCAGATGGAACATTTCCACTGGCAGATTTTGATGGCGCGAGTTGAGTAACTCAACCGTCCGCCAGTTCCAAAAGTCCTCCAGACGGGATTGCTATTCTCAACCCCTTCGTCTCACCTCTGAAGCTGATGTTGGCCCGGCCACTGGGCCATGATGAAATTGAGGTCTCGAGCGAAGACCCAAACGCAGCACTGCGTTTTCACCTGTAAACTCACATGGCACGTAACGCATTTGGCACTGGAATGAATGTTGATCATCATCATCATCATCATTATTTTTATTGTTGCGGACATCCTGCATCGAGATCGTCCAGTGCACCCTGTGCGGCATCCATATTGCCCACCAGCTCCGCTGGTGGTGCACCGGCCGCTTGCATCTATCCCATGAATCATCAACAGCTGCTTCACTTACTACGACTGTATACCTCCATCAGAGAAATCATCGTTTCACGTACCTTCTGCATGCGCTCCACAATGTATTCCCGATCCTCCGCATTCGCATCCGAATAGCCCTCCCGCTCAAACCTGGCCACGATCTCGCCCACCAGCGTTCGTTGCTCTTCATACCGCCGACGATCCTCCGTCGACACCGTCTCCGTATTCTTCTCCATCCAGGCCGGAAACTTCTCGTTCAGCTCCGTCATGGGCGCATACAGAATCTCCTTGGTCGTCAACTGCTCCATCATCCCCATGAGCAGCTTCGAGAATTCTTCCTCGTTATCGTCGGCGCCGCCGTCCGTACCTCCTTCCCCGCCGCCGCCGCTCATTTGGAGCTGCTTCAGCATCTCGGCGAGGACGTCGTCAGGATCGTCCGAGCTGGCCGTCGCGGCCGTAGCTTGCTCGTTGGACTCCTGCATGCGGCGCATCGTTCGCTTGATGGTGTCTTGGAAGGAACCTTTTCCTGCTCCTGCTGCTCCTCCTTCTGTGGATGTTTCTGATCTTGTTCCTGCAGCTGCTGCTGCGGGACCAGATGGACCTTCGCCTGAGGAGCCCACTTCGGCCCCAGCGACCTGACCTAGGTCTTTGACGAGATTCTCAAATTGTTGTCGCATTTCTGGCTTCGAGGAACCATAAGGATTGTGATATCGAATTATATAATGATATCGATGCTTACCGTCTCGGCCAGTTCATCGAGCAGATCGGCCATGCCAGCTTCCAATTCCTTGGCGAATTCATCTTCCTCGGCTGATGGACTCTTGGTCGATTTCTGGTCTTCCCCTGAGTTTGAAGGAGCGGACTGGGATGGTTGTGTTTTTACATCAGATTTGGGGGCGGAGAACTCCTCCAGTACATCTGTCGCATCTGATCAGGATATTGATATATATATATCAGATAAGATGGATCTCACCGTCGAGATCATCTAGGTAGTCCTCGTCTGGGTCGGGCACATCCTCCACCGCGGCCGATGGTTGTGGTGGTGGTGGTGCAGAAGCCTCATCTGGATCGTCCCTTCTGGTCTCTGCCGAGGTTTCTTTCACATCAGACATCTTGATGAATGCCTACACGATCCATTCACGATCTTCTTTATCCTACTAGTAACATTGTCAAGTGGTTGGTGCGTCCTCCATTAATCCTAACGCTCATCCTGTCGGTGGTTGCCCCGCCAAACAATGACGCTTCGCCTCCCCCACCGGCGATAGCGACGCGCCGGAGTTTGCCGCTCCTCATATAAAATACCATCATCTCCCCTTCTCCTCCCTCTCTACTCTCCCTATCCCTCTCACACACACCATTGAACTAGATCACCTCAATACAGGAAGTCTCGGTTGAGATCCTCAATTCACTAGGGTGAGCATGCTGAACGCTTCCAAGTCTACTGTAGGCTCACTAACTGATCCCCCGTAGTCGTCGAAGGTGACCCCTCTCATCAATATCAACATTGCTCTCACCTATCAGGGTGCAACGCGACACCGGACCTCATCACCATGACGACTCTATGCATGAATCGACTGCAGGAGGAGCGGTATGTTCGTTTCATTCATCATTTTTAAATCTATCTCCAACGAGATTGACCATCGAACGCTGACATGCCTCTCTCCCCTCAGCAAGCTGTGGCGTCGCGACCATCCCTTTGGTTTCTTCGCCAAGCCGGTGCGCACTCCCCAGGGCGCGCTCGATCTCAAGCGATGGGAGTGCGGCGTGCCGGGCAAGGAAAAGACGTTGTGGGAGGGAGGGTTGTTCAAGCTGGACGTTACCTTTCCCGATGGTAACGCGCGCCCTGCCCCAACTTCCCCGTTGGGTCTCCTCTGGTAGTGATCCAAAGATTGCCTGCTGATCGTTCATTCGACTGGTAGAATACCCTACAAAACCTCCCAAATGTGCGCCACCTCCCCTCAGTCGTCCCTCGCCGAATTCTGGGGCATCCCTGGGGGTGACGACATCCACGCTGACTTCAGCCGCAGGCAAGTTCACTCCGCCGCTCTTCCACCCGAATGTCTACCCCTCGGGCACCGTCTGTCTGTCGATCCTGAACGAGGAGGAGGGCTGGAAGCCGGCCATCAACATCAAGCAGATCCTGCAGGGCATCCAGGAGTTGCTGGACGAACCCAATCCGGATTCCCCGGCGCAGGCTGAAGCGTACAACCTCTACAAGAAGGATCGAGCCGCCTACGAACGACAGGTCAAGCGGGTGGTCAAGGAAAATCCGGCGCCCTGAACGGTGTCGGCGTGCATGCCCTGCACCTTCATCCCCCGCATGGCTGGACGGGGCAGTGGTGAGGCGGTGACTGGTGGTGGTGGTTGATTACTCTCTAGTGGTCCTGCACGAGGTCGTTCGAGGTAAGTAGGCGGGACGAAAAGGATGGAAGAGAAACAGGTTCGAACAGGCGGTGCGGTGGATGGAGGGATGAAAACGTGGTTCACGTCAAGCAGACCGGGCAGTGGCTACAGGCAGGGCGGACATCTGGAACGTCGTCTCTCTCACGCTTTCTGGACCCGAGGCTGAAGGGGCCAGGCGATGGTGGTGTGGGCGCACACATGGGCGTTTGAGCAGGCAATGGCCATGACAATGACAATGGCAATGGAGCACGGACCGTCTCTTCTTTTCACATCCGTTCTCGGACCTCTTGATGAGCAGAATGTCATCCACTTCATCGGCACACCACCATTTTATTTTCTTCCATTAGTTGGCAGACGGACCATCGTGACCCCGCAAAAACACTGCCTCGAACCTGGAGCATCACACCGACCGTTGGGGCCATTGATTGCGCAGGCGCAACCCAGAAGGGCTAGAGGGCCGATGGACGGCCAAGAAAGAAGGGGACGCGGGCAGCATCCCGACCGTGCCGGGCACAGAACCTGTACTGGATGGATGCGCTTGCGCCGGCTCTTCATTCCGGGATCTTCCAACGACGGTATTTGGATCCACAGCGCTACACTGGATCTGGGGGGCTTCAGTACAGTATTACTGTACGCCCGGCGTTTACGCGAAGAAGATCGCCATGGCCGTGTCGATAAGATCTCTGTGACAGAACGATAACTTCCCCCGTCCACGATATTATTATGCAACGGCACCGTTCGTGTTGCTTCGTGTCGGACCGTGGCACCGAAGGACGAACTGAAGGAGGCCATTGTCCGGCTGGTCCAACCACCCACGCTAAGTGGTTTAGTGACAAGTCTCCACCGACGTAGTCGTGACTACAGAGTGATCCAAGCTGAACCCCCTGGCCCCCGAGGAACGTGGGGGAACGGAGGGGGGGGGGCAAAGGCAAAAGGGAAGTAGGTGAGAATTGGAATGATGGGAAGATGCTATTTACGAGTCTCGAGGTTCCTCCGTCTTCGGAAGGGAAGGGAAAGAATGACTCCTCAGGCACACACACGCCACCAGGGTTGATCTGTGATATATAAGATAGATCTCCTGCTCCGACCTACCTGCCTCACGATTTCGATATAGTTCTCACTTCCTGACGGCCATGTGTGGAATCTTCGCCTGCCATCGGTAAGTCATCTCCGTTCCTTCACAATCCCATCCAACCCTGTCGATGGATGCATAAGAAAGAGGGCGGGGCACCACACGCGACCCGCCCCCTCAACGGCCACTCTCATTCGTCCCATAGGATGCTCACGATCAGATGATTCTCCACTGACGATGCGTGGCCCAGGCATCCCGATGTTCAGGGCTTCAAGTCGACCGCCTTACGTTTGGCGAAAGCGTGAGTGTCTTCACTAGGAAGATGTGAGAATTGTTTTATTGACCGTGGATGGAAGCGTTCGACATCGAGGGCCCGACTGGAGTAAGTGGAATGGATAAAAGATGTGCGGTCAAGATGAAGGAGATGATTGACGACGAGGTTCAGGTGGCAATGTGATTGCCAACAATACCAGTGAGCCTACAGCTCCTACATTTCCTGATGACACCAATGTTGATATTAATGTAGTTCTTGCTCATGAGCGATTGAGCATCGTGGGAGTTGGTAGGCGCCTCAATGACCATGCTGGCAACTCGGACGATGCTCACGAAAGTCAGAAAGCGGGGCGCAGCCCTTGACCAACCAGGAGGAAACCATCGCCCTGGCCGTCAATGGCGAGATCTACAACCATCGAACGCTGCGGAAGCACCTCAAGCAGACCTACAAGTTCAAGACCAACTCGGACTGCGAGGTCATCATCCCGCTGGTATGGCCGAAGTGAGATGAACACAACGACTCAATCTGATTAATTGTATATCAGTATCTCGAGTATGGCCTCGATGTCGCCAATCGACTGGATGGCATGTTCTCCTGGGTGCTGCACGACAAGGAACGGGATCGCACCGTGGCCGCTCGAGATCCGATCGGCATCACGACCTTCTACCAGGGTTGGTCTAGCCATACGCCAGGGGCGGTCTACTTTGCCTCGGAATTGAAAAGTTTGCATCCGGTGTGCGACAAGATCATTTCGTTTCCCCCTGGTCACATCTACGATTCGAAGACGGGCAAGACGACGCGGTACTTCCAGCCGTCGTGGTGGGACCCGGCCAACGTGCCCTCGCAGCCGATCGATTATGCCGTCCTTCGAAAAACGTTGGAGCGCTCGGTGCGGAAGCGTCTGATGGCCGAAGTGCCTTACGGGGTGTTGCTGTCCGGCGGGCTCGACTCCAGTTTGGTCGCGTCCATCGCGCAGCGGGAAACGAAACGTCAGCGGGCGGTACAGGCGGCGCATACCAATGGGTCGGCCCCAACCACCGACGGGATTCCCGCCCCGGCGCAACCGACGGAGAGTCTGGTCGGCATCGATGGCGATGATCAGCTGGCCACCGTGTCGTCGCTGCCGCCGCTGCACTCGTTCTCGATCGGACTGCCGGGCGCGCCCGACACCCAGGCCGCCCTCGAGGTGGCCGCCTTCCTCGGCACGACGCATCACGATTTCACTTTTACCATTGAAGATGGTCTCAACGCATTGTCCGACGTCATCTACCATCTTGAAACGTACGACGTGACGACGATCCGCGCCTCGACGCCCATGTTCTTGTTGAGCCGCAAGATCAAGGCGTTGGGGGTGAAGATGGTGTTGAGCGGGGAAGGTAGCGACGAGATCTTTGGTGGGTATCTGTACTTCCACGCCGCACCGGATAAGAATGCCTTTCACGCCGAGACGGTCCGCCGGGTGAAGAATTTGCATCTGGCGGATTGTCTGCGCGCCAATAAATCGACGGCGGCGTGGGGCGTGGAGGCACGAGTACCGTTCCTAGACAAGGAGGTGCGTCTGCGATCCCGTGGTGCTGATCCGCTACAATGCTTACCACGCATCAGTTCCTCGAGGTGGCCATGAACGTGGATCCCCAAGAGAAGATGATCACCAAGGACCGAATCGAGAAGTACATCCTTCGAAAAGCGTTCGATACCACCGACGAGCCAGATACGCAGCCCTATCTCCCGGACAAGATTTTGTGGCGACAGAAGGAGCAATTCAGCGATGGGGTCGGATACGGCTGGATCGATGCCCTCAAAGATAATGCCGAGCAACAGGTGTCGGACGAGCAGATGAAGAATCCCAAGAAGGAGTGGGGGGATGATATTCCGGACTCTAAAGAAGCGTATGTCTCTTGTGACTTGAAGCAGTATCTTTTGAGATTTTTTCCCGAGACTAGAGCGCTGACGGGGTGCAGATACTGGTATCGAGTGATGTTCGATGAGCACTTCCCACCCTCGTGCGCGTCGACCGTCATGCGTTGGACGCCTACCTGGTCCAAGCAGAGTGATCCCAGTGGACGGTAAGTGTCTATCTACATTGGTACATCTTCTCTCGTGCTGACTCTGGCACAGAGCCATCGCCACTCACGTGGCCAAATACGATAAATGATATCGAGAAGAATGAAGGAGATTTCATCGAGTATGTTCCAAGCTGGTGCATACAGCGGTGGTGTTGCCGGGCAGCGGGCTCAGCGATCCGGCGTAGGTGTAGGTGTGGGTAGAACGGTAGATGCATTCCTTGTGTTGCTGATTTAAGATCTCTCCCTACATCACTTTGCGTTGTTGATTTACGTTGCGATTCGTTCTATCGATATATATAATGGAACCCCGTATATCTTGCTCCATTCGCTCGTCCGCTCCAAGGAAGAAGAAGAAGTGGATGGAGCTGTTTTTCGGCTTTTAAATCTGGCTATGCGGCTTCATACATAGCCAACTTCGAGATATGAGACACAAACACATCGAATGATCGATTCGATTGGCGATGTCCCGTTCGGAGGGCATATCTCGCAAACACCAGCGAGCGCGTTCATCATGGCTTTCT
>QQTW01000286.1_pt1 | contig 30770 bp, 29 predicted proteins | sample 1904831 | NCBI WGS metagenome assembly QQTW01 (sample SAMN09435610, study PRJNA476489) | Subsurface metagenome, whole genome shotgun sequencing project.
GCCATACAAGCATTAACGGGTTTATCTCCCGAACAATTCGACCGCGATATTGATACCAGTGAGATAACTTGGAGACAGCAAGCAAGCGTTAGCGATGAACTCGGACAAGTTTTAGATAAGATGGTGCGGTACGATTTTAGACAGCGTTTTGCTTCAGCGACGGAAGCGTTACAAGCATTAAAAAATTTGCACGGTCATCATTCGCATACGGTTGCGCTAGCACCTGCTCCGGTAGTTCTCGCAAACCAAAAACCGATTCGTCCAATTAAGAAAAAATCAATCTTCTTCAAAAGTTTAGCGGGGATAGCTACTATTGCTTCGGTGACGGTAGCTGCATTTTTTGTTTCCGATGCTATCAATTCGACTAATTCGGCTCAACTTTATAAAAAAGCTAATACTTTATACGATTTACAGCGCTATCAAGATGCATTAGTTAGTTACGATAAAGCTGTCGAAATTCGCGGTGACTATGCTGATGCTTGGAATGGCAAAGCGAAAGCTTTATACGAGTTGAAACGATATAAAAGTGCTTTGGTCGCATATGATAAAGCAATTGAAATTGCACCAGCATATTTAGCTGCTTGGAGAGGTCGAGGATTTACATTAGATAAATTACAGCGATATAGCGAAGCAATTTCTTCCTATGATAAAGCTTTAGGAATTAAAGCCGATGATGCAGAAGTTTGGAATGCTAAAGGTGAATCTTTGAGTAATTTGAAGCGTTATGATGAAGCGATACAAGCTTACGATAAATCTATAGAATTGAAACAAGACTATTATCAATCTTGGTATAACAAAGGAAAAATTTTCCATAACTTGAAGCGCTACGATGACGCTATTAATGCCTACGATAAGACCATTGAAATTAAACCTAGCTATGAGGCAGCTTGGTATAACAAAGGTAATGCATTAGTTAATTTACAACGCTATCAAGATGCATTTACAGCTTACGATAAAGCCGTACAATTCAAACCTGACTATGCACCTGCGTGGTTTTCACGTAGCAATATGTTATTAAATTTACGCCGTTATCCCGAAGCAATCGATTCTTTAAATCAAGTTGTTAAATACAATGCTAGTAACTACCAAGCATGGTACAGTCGCGGTTGGTCGTTACATCAACTCCAACGGTATACTGAAGCAGTCGAGTCATTCGATAAAGCGATCGCACTCAAGCGCAACGATTACCAAGTCTGGTACAATCGCGGCAATTCTTTATACAACTTAAAGCGCTATGAAGACGCGCTTGGATCGTATAACCGTGCAGTTCGTTACAAAAATGACCATTACGAAAGTTGGTACAGTCGGGGAGATACATTGTTTAATTTGCAGCGGTTTCAGGATGCGATCGCATCTTACGACCGTGCCATTAGGTTAAAACCAGATTACCAGCAAGCTATTAATGCTCGCAACCAAGCACAGACGAAATTGGGGGAAGGGGTAAAGGGAAAGGGGTAAGGGGGAAGAGGGAGAAGGGGGGAAGCGGAAATTATATTCTTAACTCCTAACTCCTTACTCCTCACTCCTCACTCCTAACTCCTTACTCCTCACTTTTATCTAATATTCGCTTCCATGAGAGAATTTCCAGGTTGGAAATCTTTGAGTTTTGTGGAGAAATTGCTTTGAATAAAAGAATTTGTATCGCTTTTGCTTTTCTTTAGAGTCAAAGCATCTGTCGTAGTTGTATTAGTTGTAATATCCGTTGCATCAGTCGAAGCATCTGCCCTATTTGTATTAATTGTAATATCCGTTGCATCCGTTACGATTGTTGCAAGCTGCTGTCCTTGATTGATTATGCGCTGCTTTTGTGTATATTCAATTAACTTTGCTTGTGCTACTGCATAAGCAGGAGTATCTTTAGGAATTTGCTGCAAAAACTGCAACGCAGTCTCAAAATCGCGGTTTGTAGCTTTTTTATAAGCTTCTTGTAAAAGATAGGCAGCGCGAACTTGACGTTTATGGGTATACTCGGCAACTTTTAAGTCAATAACCTTATCTGTAGCAGTACCCTTGGGTATTTGATTGAGGTAATTTAAAGCAGTATTAAAGTCTTTGGCAGCAGCTTTTTCGTAAGCTTTTGCAAGCATTCCTTGGTTTTGAATTCCGACTTTAGCTTTAGCTTGTTCGACTAATCGATCGGTTTTCGATTGCCAGTATAAAATATGTGGTACTTGTGGTGCGACACGCAAAACATCCGACCACCGACCTTGTTGCATTGCCGATTCAGCAACCAGATACTGTTCCGTTGCAATTTGCCATTGTTCTTGCCATTCTTCGATAGTCGCTTGCGCTTCGGGATAAACATGACTCGATGAAGGGATAGACTTAGCTAATGCTACAGCACCATCCAAATCTCCCGATTGATATTCTTTAGTAGCTTTGTATAACGTTTCTGTTTCTGAATATGCGGGGGTATCATTAAGTAAAGAATATACTCCAACTCCCAAAAAAAGCGAATTCGCTAGCAACCCAACTCGTACACTAGTCAGTAGGGGAGATTGTTTTCTCGAATTTGCAGAACTTTTATCGAGTTGACTGTGCCAATTTCCCGTCTCCTCTAAAACCGAATATTCAACTTCGACAGTGTGCAAGTCCGATAATGGTATTTGCTGAAGTGCTTCCAACACCTCAGCTACCGTTTGGAAGCGGTCTTTGTGATTGTAGCGAATCATTCGACTTACCACAGCAGCTAAATAATCGCTGACAGGGGTTTGACGAGTTCTCCAAATAATCTCATTACTTTGGGGATCGATTTTAAGTTGCAGCGGAGTCAGTCCGGTTAAAGCCTGAATCGCCATCATCCCCAACGCATATATATCACTATTAAGCCGCGTTTGACCGATAAATTGTTCGGGGGGAATATATCCTAGCGAAGTTACAGGAATTCGATAAATCGGTGATATCGAATCCACACTAAAGTCAACCGGCTGGATTGAACCAAAGTCTATTAATACAAGCTTGCCATCACTCGCACGTCGAATCAAATTTTCTGGCTTGACATCGCAGTGAATCACACCTTGCGAATGAACAAAATCGAGAATTTCTAGAACATTAGTCAAAAATGTCACGACTTCGCTTTCTGTCCAAAAATAGCCAGAATTCCGATTAAGAGGCAACTCTGCGGTCAGTGCATGTCCCTCAACAAACTCTTGAACTAAATAAAAACGCTCGTATTCTTCAAAACAAGCGATTAATTCGGGAATCTGATTATGGTGTCCTAGCTGCTTGAGGGTTTGAGTCTCGGTTAAAAACCGCAATCTCAATGTATCTAAGTGACTTGGTTGTAAACTTGTCACTTTTAGTTGTTTAACTACGCACTTCGGATTTTCAGGGTGTTCGATATCTACAGCAATATATGTCTGTCCGAATACACCTGCACCGAGGCTTTGGACGATTTGGTAACGTCCTTGTAGTACTTTACCGATCATGTGGTGGGTCATGAGTTGGTTACTTAGTCATTCCTTTTTACTATTTCTTGACATTGCCCCCTGATTCCGGAAACCCTTACAAAATCGTTGAATCGAATACTAGCTGACAAAAGTAAAATAATTTCTATAGCTAATTATGCGGTAATTTAACGGGTGGTTTTATACCTTATTTTCGATAATAAAAACAGTTACAATTTTGTATTAAATGCTGCAACTGTTGTGAGACAAGAGTAATATTTGCGACTAACTCCGCGTGATGTAGGAGTTATACCAATTCACAAAAATCATCATATGAATAGTCGTAGGGGCACGGCACTGCCGTGCCCCTACCCGACATATTTGTATCAACATTTTGGGAAAACTTCTTAACCGAGCAGTATTGGGACACGAAGAAGAAGCGTATTTTAGTTTCACCTTGACAGGGATAGCCCCTACAAGCCTTTTGATTTACGAAATTCGCTGACTACATCTTTGATATCGCGCAACTCACCTTCAACTAAATAATTCAATTGTCGCATTTGGTCAGCTGTAATTTTTCTACTTAACTGCGATATGGCAGTTTTTAAAACTGGATATTTATTCAATGTTGCTTGGCGAAAAATTGGTACAGCTTCATAGGGTGGAAAATATTTTTTATCATCTTGAAGTACAACTAAACCCAAGCGCGATATTTGCCCGTCGGTAGAATTGCCTGCTACCATATCTACCAAACCTTGACTCAATGCTCGATAAATTAAATCTAAACTCATTACACTTGGTCTTTCCCGAAAGCGCAAATTATAAGTTTTAGATAATCCAGGAAAACCATCTTCGCGTTCGGTAAATTCAAAGCCAAAACCTCCGCGCCATTGAGGTGTGTATTTAGCAGCTTCGGAAAGGGTTTTAATATTGTATTTCCTCGCATCTTCTCCGCGTATAATCATTGCAAACGTATTTTCAAAACCCAATGGTTCCATGACTTCGAGATTAAAATTTTTTGCGTATCCTTGTTTTAGACGTTGAAAAACTTGTCTTGGGTCATTAATTACAGCTTGTTTGAGAATACTAGTAAACGCAGTACCGCTATATTCAATATAACCGTCGATTTTACCTGCTTTTATTGCTTCGTGGCAAACAAAAGAACCACCTAAACGCGGCTTCCGTGCAACTTTTAGATTACCTGTAGCTTCGATTTGCTGCGCTAATAATTCGCCTAAAATATCTTGTTCGGTAAAATCTTTTGAAGCAATTATAATATCTCCACTACTACTTGATTGAGTTTGATTGCAGCTAGCTAAAGTAAATATTAATGTGAAAGTGAGAAGGCAAAGCGCAAAAAACTTCTTCAAAGACATAAAAAATTATTTCTAATAAATATCCGAATACCTTTTTTCCCTGTAGGGGCGGGGTAACCCCGCCCCTACCCTCTCTTCCCCATCCAACGTTCCAACCAACCAATAGCAAAATCAGCGAGTAAAGCAATTCCCGCTGCTGGAACCGCACCCGCTAAAATCAATTGATTATTTACTACTGCAATTCCTCGAAAAATAAATACTCCCAACCCACCAGCACCGATTGCCGGTGCAATTGTCGCAATCCCAATAGCAATTACCGTTGCTACTCGTATTCCCGCTAAAATTATACCCAATGATAACGGTATTTCTACTTGTAACAGTAATTGGCGATCGCTCATTCCCATTCCTTGCCCTGCCTCGATAATCGCCGCATCGACACTAGTTATACCCGTATAAGTATTGCGAATTATTGGTAATAGCGAGTACACAGTCAAAACAACGATTGCAGGAATTGTCCCAATCCCACCAATTATAGGCACGGGAATGAGTAAACCAAACAGCGCTAAACTGGGAATCGTTTGAAAAATATTGGCAATCCCTAAAACGGAGGCACGCAGGTTTTTTTGACGGGTGATTAGGATGCCTAGCGGAATTCCAACAAGCATAGCAATGCTAATCGAAATCCCCACAAGCAGCATGTGTTCGCCCGTGCGCTGCAAGATTTCAGGGGCATACTTGATAAGGAAAAAGTTACTCAAATTTACACAAGGGGAAAGGGTAGTTGATATCTTACACCTTTACAAGAAAACTACTAATACTGACATTCGAGAGTGATTAAACCTACTAGTAAACTAGTTTTATTCCCAGTCGATTTTAATGGACTTATGCTGTGAGACAGGGACTTACAGTCCCTGGCGGGCTAGAACGAAGTCAAAGAATCTATAATGATTTTGACATAATGTGTTTATACAAACATTCTATTTTAAATCAGCATTACTATACTTACACTGGTATATGTTCGTAGCCAGATGAACTTATAGACTTTTGAACTGTACCAGCACCACTCTCAAATAAAACTAAATTGAGGTCTGCTTCAGTAAAATCATATCCTAAGGTAGCTGCAAAGCTTACTATCTTTTTTTGATCCCAATTCCAAACTCCAAACAAACCGCGAATACAGCACTTGTTATAGTATTGTTCGTAAAGCACAGGCTCTGAAGCCAGGACTTCATAAAAAACATCAACTTGTTCTAATGACATGCTCCGATCTCCCATTCGTTAATTTGTCAGCGCTAATTAAAAGTTACATCGGTCATCAAAAAATTCTAGCCTCAGTAATTTATTATCCAAGAGTCGAAGCGTGTTTCGCGGACAAAAAATGAGAAGTAAATAAAAAAGTTTTGTTCAAAAAATTAAGTTTTATATCTTTACAATTTTTGATAACTATGCTGTCTGTAAAATTTCTTATATTATCTGGCGACAAATAAAGCGCTTCTCGCCCTTTATGCAATACATTTTAGGGCACAGCAGTGCTGTGCCCCTACGGTATCGTAATTACTTTGGTATTATTGTGCTGCTGACGTTGACCGGGTATGTGGCGAATTACACCGTTGAATTTGGTCGCCAAACACCCAACCCTGAGTACCATCAGCAAGCCGAACTTGGACAAAATCTCCTTTGACTTGTAAAAACAAAACTTTTTCCCCAGGATTGAGTTGCTTCATGGAACCTATTTCGGTTTGCGGTTCGGGACGTAATTTAGCTAGATGATTTCCACCTGTTGGCGAAATTACCCGACACAACTTTGGCTGCTGGGAAATAAAACTCTGTTCGGAATAAGTTTTCCCTGTATTGCCAGTTTGAAAAAAAACTAAACCACCAACAGTACTTACAACCGCTGCCATACTTATCCCTAACATCAACGGTCTGCGCGTTGGTATTGATGAAATAATTGAGGGTTGCTTGTGCTTGCCATTGTTACCATTAATTCGACTGCGTTGCGAGTAGATAACTTGCTGTGGTGGTGCAGTCTTAGTGACGGGTTCAAAAAATGCTGGCATCGGTAAATCGGTAATTTCTTCGTTGAAAGTATACCCAACCGGAACCTTTTTAATCTCAATCGCACTAACTTTGAATGACTGCGTACCCAAACGCAAAGTACTTCCAACTGCCAAAGGCATTTCACCAGCTAATAGTAATTGTCCATCTACCACAGGTGGGTTTTTTTGGCGCAGGTTACGCAAATAAAAGCGCTCTTTTGCACCTTGAAAGAAAATTTCCGCGTGTAAGGCTGATACCGAAGCTTCCGGAACGACAATATCACATACTTGTGGGTCGCGTCCGATTCTAATTCGACCGGGGTTTTTACTCTGCTGGTTTTCTTGAATAGTAAAAGTTCTAATTTCCCTGCCCTCAAACCACTCCAATGTGAGTTCGTGGAGGATCGCAGTTGCAGCAGTCATTGGGGTAACAGTAGGTGCTTCGACTAAATTTCGTAACACTTGTAGCGCTTGTAATGCTTCGGTTGCGCTTTGGTAGCGGTCTTTGAAATGATAGTGGGTCATTTTGGTTAATACCGCAGCCAAACCCGGGGTAATCGGGGTTAAATGCTGCCACAAGTTTTCCCCTGTATTGGGGTCATCTTGCAATTGACGCGGACTAACTCCCGTTAATGCCTGAATACCCATCATCCCTAAAGCATAAATATCGCTACTGGGACGCGGCAAGCGTCGGGTTTGTTCGGAGGGCATATATCCCGGCGTGCCAATCGCGATCGTGACACATTGCTGTGCTTTGCCAAGTGGGGGTTGGTTTCGTAATTGCTTGATTGCTCCAAAATCAATCAAGACTAATTTATTATCCGAGTTACGTCGAATAATGTTATCAGGTTTAATATCTCGGTGAATTACCCCGTGGTTGTGAACAACTTGGAGAATCTCTAGTAATTCGGTCAGCATTGCAATTACCTGACCTTCTGTCCACTTTTGCCCCGAAGTTAATTCGTGACTAAGAGTACGTCCGCGAATTAATTCTTGCACCAAGTAAAATTCTTGGTTTTGCTCAAAATAAGCTAGAAGTCGGGGTATTTGGTCGTGATTTCCCAGTTGCTGGAGACTTTCGGCTTCGCGTTGAAATAGTTTCCGAGAAGTTTCTAAGGCTTGTGGGTCGGTACTAGTAGGTTTGAGATGCTTGAGGACGCACTGTGGATGACCAGGTAAGTGAATGTCCTCAACAATGTAGGTTTGCCCAAATCCCCCTTCACCCAACACTTCAAGGACTTTATAATGCCCTGCTAGTAACTGACCTATCATGTTCTGACGGTTGCTAAAAATTACTGTATTACTTTTACTTTTAACTTTCTAAATTCGATTTGTTAGCACAAAGTTTCTTTTTTTAAAGATATTGGCTATCAAGAAGGCGAATTTAGTTTTATGGCTTTGTCCTATTAACACTCGATGCTTCGAGCGCTTTGGATTTTTTGGTAGATAGATATCAATATAAAACACCTGGTTAGTCAATGAATAACAAATCTCACCAAGTCCTGTTGCCACTTTGGCACATTTTTCATTTGTTTACAATTATTAATATTGTCGCATTCCTTAGTTGTTTCGTTAAAACTATAGCAGAAAAAAATCTTTTTCTGAAATTGCTTTTGTATAAAATATGATGTTTATTTAATTCTTTCCTAAGTTAATCTAGATATACTTTGATATGTTGCTTTGGTCACAAATTATATATGAGTTTGTGCAGAATTAATGCCAATTCACTTTCATGATGATAGGACTTACGCTTCATACCCTCTCAATCTTCTTACCTTCGGAACCACGCGCTGTACGCGTTCCCGCTTTCTTAGGACACAAAGGACACAAAGTTAAGAGTGTTGGGATTTTTGCGTAAGTCCTAATATCAATAGATTATCAGCCGAATCAAACGTAATAATGTCAGGCGAAATCAAAAAAATATACACCGTAATAGCTAGTAATAATTGGATAAATTAAACACTCTTGCGTAGGTAGCTGAGCTATAACTAAATTAATTTAAGAAAGTTAAACATCGTTATTTATTAATTTTTGATTTTGTAACTTATCCTACAAAAAATGAATTTTCAATTATTCGTGAAAAACAAGACCCTCGACAACTTTTACGCGCGTCGGGGATCTGAGTCTTACATTTCGATGCAAAGACTAATCTTAACCTCCAGTGAAATTTATATATATCTGCCGTTTATATAAGTAAAAACTATGTACAGTTAAAACTTATCTTTATTTATATCGAAGGTTCTGCTCCAATTTATGCATAGTTTTTAACAATTGTTGAGCATGTTCCTCATCCCCCAAGCGTTTGTAGATTTCGTAAGCTTGACGGTAATGATGAATCGCATCAAGACATTGATTTAACTTCTGAAAAATCCCACCCAATGCAAGTTCGACACGTGCTTGTTCGGTCAGATTCTTTAATTCTTCGGCGAGAATCAGGGCAGTACGTAAGTAACTTAACGCTTTATCGTACATGCTTGAGCGGTAGTAGATAGTGCCAATGTTGAAAAATAACTGTAGCTGGCTGGCGATCGCTCCAATCTCCTGTAAAATCTCTAAGGATTGTTGATAGTAGATTAAAGCTTTACTCGTTTTACCCAAATTTTGGTAAGTAACTGCAATCCTCGATAAAGCCGCAGCCTCTGCAAAACGATTACCAACCTCACGACTGATAGTTAAAGACTCCAAATTGTATTCAATTGCTTGTTCGAGTTGATTGGTTTGACTACAAATATCGCTTAACCCTTGTAAAATGGCACTGCGGACTCGTTTCTCATTGATTGACAATGAAATTTCTAAGGCTTTTGTCAAAAAATCTTGCGCTTTTTGGGATTGGTTGAGTCCAATGTTTGCTCGTCCAAGGCTATGCAGGCTAATCATTATTAAGTCTTGGCGGTCATTTTCGCACGCGATCGCCAACGATTTGCTGCAAAAATCAATTGCCATGTCCCATGCACGCAGTTGAAGGTAAATGCCACCGTTATTGGCAAGGGAATCTCCTACTGCCTTGACATCTCCAATCTCATGTGCTAGAGTTAAAGCCCTTTGTTCGTATAAGAGCGCTTTTTCAAAATCTCCCAAAAACTGGTAAACGTTTCCTAAAGAACCTAGAGCGCTTTTTTCCCAGTTGCGCTCGTTCATCTCGCAAGCGATCGCCATCTGAACTTGAAAGCACTCAATCGCTTTTTGATACTGTCCCAAAGAAAGGTAATTTGTCCCCTGTCCCCAAAAACCTGCTATTTGTAAAATCCGATTTCCCGTTTCACGAGCAATTTCTATAAGTAACGAGAAATAAAACAGCGACTCATTAAATTTACTTAGCTGTCGGTAACAATTAGCAATGTTATAAATAGCAACTTCTTGAGAACTTTTTTCGTCTATCTGTTTAGACAATTCCCAAAGTAGGTTGTAGTATTCCAATGCTTCCGAATACTCAAATAAACTCTCATGAGTAGCTCCTAATTGACTTAAACAAGCTATCTGCTCGTTCAGGTCTTGAGAATTCCGACTAACTAACAACTGTTTTAAGTAGTCGGATAGCTGACTGCGAAGTTGCTTCGCATTCTTTTGCTGAGATTCCTGAGTCATTAGTAAATGTAATTTATTTTATATGACAATTCAATTGAGGTATTAAACCAATTCGCAATTGCGCTCTTCGCAATTACGTTTTGGACAGATGGATTTTACCCCGACGCGACCTACGTTGCCAAATTCTTAGGCGCTTGGGTATTAAACTGAACATACTTAGTTAAAAATTACGCATTACATGGCTATATCATTATGCGGCTAACTAACGATTACAATCATAAATATAGCATTTTACCCGATGACAGTACAGCTTTTGTGTGCTAAATAACGTTTTTACTTGACGTGCCAGGAATCTCTAAGAGTGCAAAAACAAAGCATTTACCCGCAGTCGATTTGACTGCGGATTAAGCACTGATGAAGAAAGACGGGGGAAAGAAACAAACCTATGCTAGTGGGGTTCTACGCCATTTATTTATGAATTTCTCCTCTGCCTTTTTTATAAGTGCCTTCTCATCTAGTTCGACTTTATTCAAATCAAAAAAACATAATACCGATAAAAAATGTTCGCAACACATAAAAATGTTAAGGCACTTGCGGATCGTACACTGAAATATATGTCGGTTGGCATATAGCTATGGAGCAAACACTTTTTGTGTCATTCGTGCCAGAATCAAAAAAGTTAGAGCATGTATGAAATCAAGGTTTAAGTATATGTGCTTGCGTTTTATATGAATAGAGTTGAGCGCGAATAACTACTATCAATACTGCACAGCATAACACTGAATGTAAATTTAATAATTACTTCAATATCTATGTATAGAACTAGACTTGCAAGACGATATCTATTTTGCGAACATTGTAATTAATTACAACCTAGCTAATCTTCAAATAGTCTAATTTAATCAGATTAATTAAATTTTGGGTAAATTGTATATGAATTCAAATCAAGAATACAATCTCGAAGAGAAAAGGTTATTTATTGATAAGTTCAGAAATTGGATTTGGTTGCTTGGGATTCCAACTTGGCTAGTTGCGATCGCAGATAGAATCATAGCTGCTTTGGGAGATAATTATTTCTCAAGTTTAGAAGTAATTCAATTATTGATAACTTGCTTTTTCTGTGTAACTTGGCTTTACCTCAAACCCGAACAGGAATCAGAAAATATTTCTAACCAAATATGCGTACATCGTAACCGCGAATTGCAGTTACGCGAACGTCATATAATTAGCCAAGAATATATCTTGCCTTTTCCTCATCTATGTCAGATATATCATTTACTCAATTTAAAACACCTAGAAACAATCCACAAATTTAGTCTTAACAGTCTGAAAATTGTTAATATAACCGATTCGCAAGCTACAAACCAAGGGGGAATCATTAAGTTTCAAACAGCTTTAGAGTCTCCAATCAATGCACTGCGAATTTGGAGACAAGAATTAGTGGAAGTCGATTTGACTCTACACAACCCTTACACTGTCGAACTTAGCATTCCAGTTTATAATAACAAGCGAGTAACTGTAATATTTAATGCTTTACCTTTGACTAGTAAAGAGCATTATTTCTTTATTGATATTTATAGTGACCTGGAATGGTTTAAACCTGTTTTACAAATAATTTTGCATTTTGCGACTTGTTTAACACTTTTCGAGGATTTACCTTATTTAAGAAAACTCGCAGAACGCAATATCGAAAACTTATTTTACGCGAGTAAAGTATCTAACCAAGATAGTATGTATTTGTATAATCGATTTATTGAACTGTATGGTTCTAAAGACAAATTGCCCTTATTACCTCAGTCTTAAATTAATTAGAGAATTACTCACTACTGATCTCTTTCATTAGTTTTGACATGTTGTGAGGATCAGATCCCCGACAACTTTTACGAAGTCCGGGATCTTGTAACCCTTCAGAACTTACGAAACGAACCACTACTGGTTCGCCACATTAAATATGAGGGGTGAACCTTCAATATTTTCTTTCTTTCTTTCTTTCTTTGTGTTCTTTGCGTCCTTTGTGGTTCATTTCCTTAGCCCTCAAAATTAATGTGGTGGAGTAGTAGTGGTTTATGTCATTAATTTTGACAAGTCGTGAGGCCCAGATCCCCGACAACTTTTACGAAGTCGGGGATCTAGTAACAAGAGCGATTTTGACACGAACTACTACTTAAAACTCGCAATTGCGGTTCTTTATAAAGGTCGCTAATTGCCCAAAATTAATACTGGGTATTTAAATTGACAAATACTTAGGAAGCGAGTATAACGCTTTGAATCAATCTACTTCGATTCGCGTGTTTTTGAAAAAAGTAAGATATTTGAGGTTTGATGTTCTAGCAAATTTTCCAATTTGGAACGCACGGACATCAAAATTTTGCCAAGCTGATTTTGACCGCTTTTATCTGCACCGCAACCCCAAAAGTAATCGCATGGAGAGTTTTCCACAAGCAAATGGTCTTTAGTACCCAGAAGAACTTCGCGGATATCGGTATGGGTAAGAAACTTTTGAAATACAGCAAGTTGCATTACTTGAGTTTTGACTGCATCCCAGTCTGAACGAAGAGTGCGACTGCAATCGCGTCCTAATGCTGCTGCTTGTTCGGGTGTCTTTGCTGCATAAATCAGCGGTATAACCTCCTCATCAACACTACCGACAAACTTTTGCGCTTGATAAAAATGTTCAACTGTTACCCAATGAACCCCTTCGATTTCAATTGGGTGGGGAGAAAAATTAGAAAAGCAGCCGTAAGCGTCGCAAGCTTTGTAAAAATAAATTGTCATTTGAATAGTATATTTGTAAAAATTTGCCTTTGCATATTAATTACTATCATGGCTGCAAGCGGTAACAAAAAGTATTTGCCTGTAGACAGAAGATTATTCTCTGACAACAGCTTTATTCTTTAATGGAAACCTGTCTTCGAGGATAATTATGCAGGCAAAACAGCATATAGGTAAAAGTGCCGCTGCTTTAATTGCACCTGGGCTTTTTTTAGGAATTGGTTTTAGCGGCTTTATCGATGGGATTGTGCTGCATCAGATTCTCCAATGGCATCACATGTTAAGCTCGATCAAACCAACCTTTACAATTCCTAACATTGATTTGAACATGGTATGGGATGGTTTATTCCATGTTTTTGATTTAATTATGACAGTAACCGGAGTAATTCTACTATGGCGTGTGGGGGGACGGGATGATGTTGCTTGGTCATCGCATACTTTTTTTGGTTCGATGTTAATGGGTGCTGGCTTATTCGATGTTGTCGAAGGAATAATTGACCATCAAATCCTGGGAATTCACCACGTCAAACCCGGAGTAAATCAACTTGCTTGGGATATGGGATTTTTGGCTTTTGGTGCATTGTTAATTGTCATTGGCAGAGTAGTACAAAAGTATGAGCAGCAAGTGTAGACGATAAAGTATAACTGAGACACAAGAATCCCGACAACTTTTACGAAGTCGGGATTCTGGATTATGGGGCTAATGGACGAATTTTGAATTTTGAATTGTCCGCAAGCGACTGACTCTCGTTCTCAATCAATTCTTCCAAATTTTTTTCTGCTGTTCAAGCTGTTTTGCCAAGAGCCGAGCTTGTTTTTCTTTTTTTGTAGCTTCATCTTTAAGTTGTTGAACTTCACTTTTAAAACCAATTACATGATTGATCCAACTACCAGGACGAAACACATCAATACTAAAATAAGGCGAAGACGTATACTCACCATAGGAATTATTATATTCTTTTGCTTCTAAAACAGCGTCATGAAGAGAAGGAAGAAAAACTGTTAGACTTTGCAAAATTCCTTACCCTTTACCCCTTACCCTTTCCCCCTCTTAATTATGTCTACATCAGCTTTTGAAAAAACAAATTGGAGTTGGCAGTTTTACCTGCTTCAAAAACAAGCTGGAGAATGGATCGATTATCAATTATCCCGCTTTGAAGGTGTAATTCCAAACTTACCTCCAGGATGGAAAATTAGTAAGTGGTTTTTAGATTTACTTACATTTGTATTTTGGGTAGTAGTTGGGTTATTTTCGATATGGTTAATTTGGCGATTGTGGAAAGAATTTAATCCCTACTTATTTGCTTGGTTAAATGAGACTCAGAACTCGAATAACGCGAATGTAAAAACGGCAAAGAAAGACTTATCGTCAGAGGTAATGCTTGCGCGATCGCACGAACTCTACCGCCAGGGTAACTACCGCGAAGCATGTCGCTGTTTGTACTTAGCACTTTTGCAGCTACTCCACGAAAAAGCTGTTTTGCCAAGCAAATCTAGTCGTACCGATGGAGAATATTTGCAGTTATTACAATTATCTGCTACATCAATGCCACCCTATGAAACACTGATAACCACCCACGAACAAATATGTTTTGATGATATAGAAGTAGTGCAAGAAAATTACGAACAATGTCGTCAAGCCTATCGGGAAATCGCACAGCAGTAAAAAACGAAAAATACTGTAGGGGCGGGTTCACGAACAATTATAATCACCAGCGAGAGTACATATAAACCCGCCCCGCCCCGCCCCGCGCCCCCCACAACCCAATTACAACGGTTCACGAACAATTATAATTACCAGCGAGAGTATATATAAACCCGCCCCCCATAACCCTGATTTCTGTATTAAATTCAAAATGATCAAACGCCCAAATCGTCTAACTATAATTGCTGGAATTGCCATTGCGATTATTATTCTATTAACTTTAATTGCGGCTCCTAGTAGCAGTAAACTCAATAGTGGCTCGACTTACAGTCGCGCTCCTGATGGATATGGGGCTTGGTATAGTTTTATGCAGTCACGCGGCGCAAAAATTGAGCGTTGGCAGCGTCCTTTTAAGGATTTGACCGAAGAAAAAAGCCCTGCAACATTGTTAATGGTTTATCCTTCGCTTATTGGTGGATTTACTTACGAACAACAGCAATGGGTAGAAAAGGGTAATACATTAGTAGTCTTGGGAGTAAGCGATCGCGTTACCAAAGCCAACTTCAGTACAATGCAAAAATCACCCGTTGGTGATGTCAAAATTGAGACAGGTAGGCGGCGGGAAAAACCCAAACAAGAAAAATTTTTGCTCGAAGATGCTTTTGGTGCTGTAGTCTGGCAAGAAACTTACGGAAAAGGTCAAGTAATTTTTTCTACTACTCCTCATCTAGCTGCAAATGCTTACCAAGATAATCGCGCTAATTTTGAGTATTTAGCGCAGTTAGTTGGTAATAAAAATAATAAGTTGTTTGTAGATGAATACCTTCACGGGTATAAGGACGCAAATATTAAAAAAGCCAAAGGTGAAGGCGATATATATACATACTTTATCCAAAAGCCAATTTTTGTAAGTGCTATCCAAGCTTTTGTTTTGCTGATAGTGTTGATATTCGCGCACAATCGCCGTTTTGGTAAACCCGCACTTCTCGAAGCACCAAAAGTAAACAATAGTGAAGCTTATATCCAAGCGCTAGCGGCAGTTTTGCAAAAAGCTGATACTACAGACTTTGTGCTTACCCTGGTTGGCAAAGAAGAACAACAACAGCTTCAATCCGCTTTAGTGGGAAAAACAGGAAATATTAACGCTCAGACATCCGATTCGGAGGTATTATTACAAGCTTGGCAAGATAAAATTGGTACAAGTTCGTCAGATTTGAAATCAGTGTTGCAGATACAATCCCGAAAACGCCGCATTAGCGAAAAAGATTTGATAGATTGGTTGTCGAAATGGCAAAGTTTGCGTAAGTTAGCAGTGAGGGAGAAGTAATTGTATGTAAGCTACCACAGGCAAGATACCTATCTTACAACTGACCACTAACTATTAACTATTGACTATTAACAATTTTGCATGAACCAAATCAACCCTGTTTTAAACCGTCTTAAAGAATCGCTAAATCAAATTGTTGTCGGACAATCTACCCTAATTCAGCAAACATTAGTAGGATTATTAGCAGGCGGACATATAATTTTAGAAGGAGTACCGGGAACAGGTAAAACCTTATTAGTAAAAGTCATAGCACAATTAATCAAAGCTGATTTTCGCCGCATTCAACTAACACCTGACGTATTACCAAGTGATATCACAGGTACTAATATATTTGACTTAAATACTCGTAACTTCACCCTCAAAAAAGGACCAGTATTTACAGAAGTATTGCTAGCAGACGAAATTAACCGCACCCCACCCAAAACCCAAGCTGCATTATTAGAAGCGATGGAAGAAATGCAGGTAACTTTAGACGGTGAAAGTTTGCCGCTTCCCGATTTATTCTGGGTAATTGCCACACAAAACCCGCTAGAATTTGAAGGAACATATCCTTTACCCGAAGCGCAATTAGATAGATTTTTATTCAAACTAGTTGTAGATTATCCCGACCAAGCCGCAGAAAAGCAAATGTTACTCAATCGCAAAGCCGGATTTGCTGCGCGACGCTTGGATATTGCGAAAATAGAACCAGTTGCATCCGTTATCGAAATTTTATCAGCACGACAAGCTGTTAAACAAATCAAAGTATCCGAAGCAATCATCGATTACCTTTTAGCTTTAGTAAATGCATCGCGGCAACACCCCGATTTATCATTAGGTGCATCACCCCGTGCTGCTGGTGCGTGGTTGCAAACATCGCAAGCTGCGGCATATTTAGCAGGCAGAGATTTTGTCACCCCCGATGATATCAAAATTGCAGCACCCCCATTATTACGTCATCGATTAATTTTGAAACCCGAAGCAATGCTTGATGGGTTACAAATGGATGCAGTGATTGCTTCGATATTGAATAAAGTTGCAGTACCGAGGTAAAGAGGGAGTAGGGAGTAGGGAGTGGGGAGTAGGGGAAAGGGAAAAGGGAAAGCAATATTTTTATTTGTAAGTTGCACCTTTAACATATTCTAGGACGGGCAGGGATGCCCATTCCACAAGAGTTTTTTCTAAATAAAGGTTTTGTATACCTCTAATCTTTGCGCCTCTGCGCGATAAATTCTAATCTTAATAAATTTATGGTTCCAGCAAAACGAGTTTATTTATTATTAACATTGGCGATTATAATTGCTCCAATCATCGCCACATTTTTGGGTATTGCCGTAAGTATTGCCATTACCTTATTATTTGATGTAATAGTCTTAACTTTGATGATTGTAGATGGAATGCGATCGCGTAAATTTCGCGTCAAAATCGAACGCGAATTACCACCCCGTCTATCCATCGGACGCGATAATCCAGTCCTACTTAAAGTAATATCGAATACTAACTCAATCATCCAAATCGGCGATGATTATCCAAAAGCCTTTGATAATAACCAATTAATCCTACGTACAGTAATCGCTAAAGATACTGTGAGCGAACTAACTTATACAGTCTTTCCCTCAGAACGCGGAGAATTTGCTTGGGGAGACATTCAAGTTAGGCAACTAGGTGCGTGGGGTTTAGCGTGGGATGATTGGAAAATTCCGCAAAGCTTGAAAATCAAAGTTTATCCCGATTTAGTCGGATTGCGATCGCTGACTATTCGCCTCACAGTACAATCATCAGGTGCGATGCGTCAACGCCAAGTAGGAATCGGTACCGAATTTGCCGAGTTGCGAAATTACCGCACTGGGGATGACCTGCGATTGATTGATTGGAAAGCCACAGCGCGACGTGTTGGAGCATACGGCAATACATCACCCCTAGTAAGAGTACTGGAACCCGAACAAGAACAAACTTTATTAATATTGCTCGACCGAGGTCGATTGATGACCGCCCAAGTCCAGGGACTGCAACGGTTTGACTGGGGATTAAATGCCACATTATCGCTAGCGCTGGCAGGATTGCATCGAGGCGATCGCGTTGGCGTTGGCGTATTCGATCGACAAATTCATACATGGATACCCCCCGAACGCGGACAGCACCACCTCAGTCATCTTATTGACCGTTTGACCCCAATACAACCCGAATTACTCGAATCGGACTATTTAGGTGCAGTTACCAACGTCGTCCAACAACAAACCCGTCGCTGTCTGGTAGTTATCATCACCGATTTGGTTGATATTACCGCTTCATCAGAACTTCTCGCATCGCTGTCACGACTCACACCCCGTTATTTAGCGTTTTGCGTAGCTTTACGCGACCCACAGGTTGATAATTTAGCGCATACTTTTACCGAAGATGCAACGGGTGCTTATAGTCGTGCAGTCGCGTTAGATTTGTTAGCACAGCGACAAGTTGCATTTGCCAAGTTGAAACAGCGCGGTGTATTAGTATTGGATGCACCAGCGAATCAAATTAGCGATAGTTTGGTCGATAGATATTTGCAGCTAAAAGCGCGAAATCAAATTTAAATATTATGAGAAGTAATTGACTGTAGGTTGGGTTACGCTATGGCTACACCCAACATTTATACTTAAGCTTTCTAACCTTTTTATCAAACCTAGACAGGACAAAGGTTTTCAGACCCGGAATGCAGGTTTTTACATGCATCTCGTTGCAATGCCAAATTTAAAATAGATAAACTACTTAAATTAAGTATAAGTTTGCCGGGGTATATGTAGCTTAAAGGATAAGATGGCCGCTTTTAAAGGATAAAATGACCGCCCCAAGGAAGCTATAACGCTTATTTTTCCGTTGCACATGCTTTGCAAGCGATCGCATTAAAATCTCTCAAATACACTTCCACCTTAGGTTTTGGACTGCGGCCACTTTATACTTTAAGAACGGCCACTTTATCCTTTAAGTTACACTAAATTGCTCGGTTATGCTTCCAGTCCCTGACAAATTTTGGGTATAGTTACATAGACCTGGAATCATTTAAACCATTATAGTTTCAAGAAAAAATGAACACGCTTAAAAACCGTTGGTGATTTGCGGTTGTCCCTTTATAATTAAATCTGTACTGAAGGCATTGAGCCTACTAATTTGGAAACAGAAGTTTTGGAAAACTGGGGAAACAATATGACTCTTGAAACTAATTTTGGGTTGGTTGCTTCCTTATATAGTACTTACCGACTTACTTTCCCGCAGTTACTTTTTGAAAAGATACTGGGTACTCTGTCCCCACCTTATAATAACGCCCTAGATTTAGGAGCAGGGACAGGTTTATCAACTCTTCCCGATGGTATTATACTATTTCAATAACAATAGTTAGGGTGATATTTTGAGTTTTGATAATGTGTGTAAGTTGCTGGCAGAAAAATATCCAGCAGATTTCATTAGATGGTTAACAGGGGAAGAAGCTACTAATATTAGGGTGTTAAAAACTGAGTTAAGTTTAGAACCAATTCGTGCTGATTCGGTTATTTTTATACGGACTGATAATGTAATCTTCCATATTGAGTTTCAAACCATAACACAGTCGAATCCTGGTATTTCCTTCCGAATGTTGGATTATTATGTCAGGCTAAAACGTATATACAAGTGTTCCATAATACAAATTGTGATATTTTTGCAGGAAACAGATAATGAAATTGCCTTTACCGAAGAATATCAAGAAGATTTTACTATTCACAGGTATCGTGCTGTTAGGATGTGGGAGCAGGACTCGAGTTTGTTTTTGGGAAATTCGGCTTTATTGCCGCTAGCACCTTTGTGTCGGACAAATTCCCCACGGGATTTATTATCGCAGGTTGCCCAGGAAGTCGCTAGAATTTCAGATAGGGAAACAAGGCAAAATACCGCAGCCTATACTGAGATTTTGGCTGGTTTACGGTTTGAGAAGGGTTTAATTCGTCAGTTGTTAAGTGAGGATATTATGCAAGAATCTGTCATTTATCAGGATATTTTACAGAAGGGAAAACAACAAGAAGCTTTATCGTTATGTATATCCCTATTATCAGAACGTTTTGGTGAGATAGAGGAATCTATTTCTCAAAAAGTTCAAATCTTGAAAACCGAGCAATTAGAAGCTTTATGTCGGGCACTTTTAAGAATGCCTGGGATTGATGATTTAATGTTTTGGCTTGAGGAAAATACAAGTAATTAAGCTATTATTTAGTGCTGGAACAAGCAGTATAAAATTATAATTTATACAAGCATGTTATCTAAAAATTAATAGCCAATATGGGTTGTAGCAAAAATTTGTCGAACTTGTGCTGGAGATGTACACACTTATAGATACTGTTGCGATTGAAAATATAGCAACCGCCAAGGCGGCACGGAATAACTTTTCGTCCAATTGGAGGGATCGAGCGTGCTGCAAATCTCGATTTTTACCCTCTAAAAACTCCATAACCTAGTAATGATAAGTATTTTGGATGCACTCCACCTTGGACTCCAGCCGACCACATCAATGTTCGTAGAAGGTTATAAGCCAATAAAAACACCCAGATTTCTTTACGTACTAATGATGGTGTTTTACCTCTAAGGACATCCATACCTAAAGTTGTTTTTAAATGCTTTAAATTAACTTCAACATCCCATCTTTCGTCATAAAGTCTAACAATATTAACTGTTGAATATGTCTTTTCATCAAGTAAAGTGGTAATCAAACTGATTTGTTTTGTACGGAATCCTGGAATAATAATGTAAAAGTAAATTTCTCTTACTATTAAAGTTGATGGTAAGGAATCAAATTCTTCTTGGGTTAAGCCTTTGGGGCACTTTTTCGGTTTGTGCCAAACAACTAATTTATCGTAGTCTCCCACTATTTCCCCTCGCCTCATCTCAGTTTTACGACTTTGGTGTTTACGGAATACAGCATCACAATTAAGACTTTTAATTTTAAATAAATCCGCATATGCACTCGTATGCTCTATTACCTAAAAGAACGTCTCTTGGCTTTAAAAAATCATATAATTTTCTGGCTAGTTGGATATCATGAGTGTTGAAAAGATCGATGACTAATGCAATTACAGCACCTGTTGTAATACTAAAAAGAACACCAATTTTAGCAATTGGAAAACCACAACCACACGATTGATTTTTATGCTGTGGATATTTTTTTTGGTTAGATGGTGTATCAGGCATTGAAATATTAGAACAGATATGACCAAAAAACTGCAAGTTGCCTTCACTCATGCTTGATGAGCGCGTTGTAAACAACGACCTTTTTGACTAGAATGTAGCAAATTATCAAACCTAGACAGGACAAAGGTTTTCAGTCCCAGAGTGCAGGTTTTTACATGCATCTCGTTGCAAAGCCTTATACGTTATAACGCACAAAACACAAATGTCAAAAAAGAAACTACTCGGACTTCTAACAGGATTGTTAACGCTAGGGGGAGTTTCACCTGCTTTCGCGTATGGCGAATGGTTCTCAGGTGGGTTTGTGACTCCTAATCCACTAAATTGGACTTATGACAGCGTAACGATGTCTACGAATTACCTCAATTCCTATGTTAAGCCTGCCGTTGGGCCTCAATAGAATGGAGTAAGCTCCAAAGTTCAAATGGTTTTTGTAACAAGTGGTAGCTTTCGGGTTAAGACGCTTCTCGCTACTTCACCTGATCCGAGTGCAACAGGCTTGTTTGAACCATTTTGTGCAAGCGGTTCAGGCATAGTAACTTGCGTTAATTTTACTTGGACCTCTGGTCGAGTGTATGGATATGAAAATGCTATGGCTGCTAGTGGCTATAACGCCACAGAGAGAATTAGCAACTTTACCCATGAGTTCGGACACTCGTTATCAATGGCACACGTTACAGCATCAGGTGTTAACGCAGTAATGCGCCGTTTGTCGGCAAGCTATTGGGACACAAAGCTATGACAAAGCGAATTTGCAAGGTAAATGGGGTCTCTAAATCAATCATGAAGAAATATTCCTTAATTGCTCTTATCCTCATTTCTGTCTTATCGGGGTTAGCGAGCGTGGCTTCATTGCAAGCCCGTCAACAGCCAATTGCAGAGACAAAACCTCAAGTTCATCCAGTTTCTTCCCAAAAAGTAGAAACAATCAAAGGTTTGCCAGTTAAGCGTCTTGCTGGTTCAATCATTCCTATTGATGGACTTGATGATTTAATCACCAAATCAGACCTTATTGTTATTGGGAAGACAGACAAATCTATTGCTGAAGCACGACCGATCATTGGCAAGGATCGCGAAGGATTTATTGCTACGGCTGTTTCAGAAGTCTCTTTTAAAGTGAGCAAAGTCTTTAAGGGAGATCCAACCCTCAAAGAAATTCGTCTTGGACAGCAAGCGGCTGTAGTTCAAGAAAACGGGCAATCCTACATTCGAGTGTTTGATGAATATACCCCATTAGAACCTGGCGAAAAATACGTATTGTTCCTTCGTAAAGGAATCGATACGGGTGAAGGATTGTATTTCCCAACTGGCGTAATGTATGGCAAATATAATGTCGGTGGGGGTGACGCAAGAGAAGATGCAGCATTTGATGACCCAACATTCAAGGATATTAAAAAAGCTGTGAAAGATCGGTTCAAAGAGTGAGATCCGATCCCAAAACACCGAACCCAAACTTTACCCGCGACAACCGCACAACCCGATACGGAAATGAGACAGCGGGGGAATTGGGGAGGGGGAGGGGTAGCACAATTTACTCCCGGTTGCGGGAGTCGGGGGGTTTGGGAGATGCTACTTCTCCTTCTCAACGCCCATCTAGTAGCTAAGAAGGGTACCCTACTTCAAAGGTTCCGGTACACTAGGATTTGGCGAAAATAAACCCTCAATAATCCCCGCAATCATCAACATCGGCACAATCCCAAACACCAATTGTGCAGCTTGAGAACCGTAAACTTCAACACATCGAGACATTTATAGTAAGCGTTCAGGGGGTTCCTCGCATTGTAGCAAGATGCCGCTGGGTGGAATGTGTCCGTCCAGAAAGTTATTTCTAATTACTATTTTATTAGCGCGTTTTGAACGATTCTAATTCTGCTTACTGGACAATCCCACTCAAACGACCATAGTTCATCATTATCTGAAATATTTAAATTTTTATAGGTCGAGAAGGCGGTTAGATGTGCTTTACTATCCCCTTTTACTGCCATAATAGCAAACCAATCTTTTGTACCAACAGGGTAGATATAATCATCTGAGACTGAAAAATCAATAACTTTTTTATCATCTTCTATCTCCACAAGCCCATCAAAGATAATTTGTATTGTTAGGTTTGATGAGATTAAAAAAGGTGTTTGAGGAAGGCGCTCAGTACCTCCTATAAGCCACTTGAATCCCTCACGAGAAAAGTGAACGTTTGATATTGATAAGCGTTGAATTACTTTATTTTCTAAGGTAAGTAATGCAACTTCTCCATCAAAAAATCGAGTTTGATTGTCTCCAAAGCCGTGATAAGCATCAATAGCAATTCCATCAGCTTTCCAAACAGGGGGCAATAGTTTATGCTGATTATAATCTGTAATCCAAATGGCTAAACCTCGATTAATAACCTCTTCCTGTTCCATATTGTTTTAATTGATTAATTTGATTTTGAAGTAAGGTTTTTTCTGCTTTCCCTGCTCCTACTAAGTTAGCATGTCGCAGTAGCCATAATTTTACAGTTATCTCCTCTGCCGCAACCGCAGGTGCTTTAACACTCTTATAACCTTTATAATCTTTAACTTTTCTTAGTTGTTGAGTCAAACCAGCAATTTCATCCTTTTTCCATCCTTGAGCCACTTTTTTATGTAGAAACTCTTCAAAAAATTCCCAGATTTTAGAATTTGAACCAAGTTCTATATTTCCAGTCATTGGGTCGAAGGCAGCTTGAGAACCAGAAACGATATTGATACCTTTATCTCTAGCGCTGCTTACAAGGGAATCTAAATCATCTCCTTGCATCCCAACACTTTTATAGTATTCATCCCAGTAGTTTTGAACGTTTGATGATAATCCTGTTTTGTTCAAGCCAGCCCACCGAATACTAACCCCTATCTGCCCCGAATTACGTAGACATCCCTTAACATCTATAGCCATCCGCTTACTTGTATTTGGCTGCACCAAGTCTCATCAACGCTACCAGTTAATTATATTTGTCGCTAATTTAAACTATAATATCTCGTGTTTGTCCAAAAGAGCATAATAAAACTCGCGCAAAGACGCAAAGAGTTAAGAAGATTTTCCGCATGGTTGTGCTGCCGGACTCGATCGCCATAATTGTTCTTTTCTACCCACCCATTCTTCCAGGTTCAAACTCTCCCCATTCTTCTGATGTCAGATATAAAGATAAAACGCCAAAATACAAACATCTCTGCGCGGCACCTCTAAGAGGAAGCAAGCGGGAGCAGAGCGCGATTACGGATTTACCAGAGAATCTTTATGTCCTCACTGCAAGCTTTATCAAACAATATCGCTGAAATCGTCGAACAAGCAGGTAACGCGATAGTTTCAGTCAACGCGAATAGACGCTTTTCTCCTAGCGCTATTCACTGGTCCGAAGGTATCATTGTTACTTCAGATGAATCTCTCAAACGTTACGATGACATCACTGTAACGGGAGCAAACGGCAATAAAACATCAATTTCGCTCTTAGGACGCGACCCCAGCACCGATATAGCAGTTTTTCAAATCGAAAATCCCAATATTCCCGTGGCGACAATCGGCGATGCTGCAAACCTGAGAGTTGGTAATTTAGTTTTAGCATTAGCAAGGAGTAACGAAGGTGACATTCGCACCGCAATGGGTGCGGTAAGCGTTGTCAGCGGCGCGTGGCGGAGTATGAGCGGTGGAAACATCGACCAATTTATCCGCCCAGATATTGCGCTTTACCCAGGGTTTAACGGTGGTGCATTAGTAGATACCGCAGGTAACATTGTCGGAATGAATACTTCGGGACGACGGGGTACGGCTTTAACTATCCCTGCTTCTACAATCAACCGCGTTGTTGAACAATTACTGACTAAAGGAAGAATTTCACGCGGTTATTTGGGTTTAGGAATGCAGCCAGTTAGATTACCGGAAAACTTGAAAAAGTCTCTCAATTTAGCTTCTAGTAGTGGTGTAATTGTCATCAACGTCGAACCAAATAGTGCTGCTGATAATGCAGGAATTTTTTTAGGAGATGTATTAGTTAGCTTTGATGGTTCTACTGTCGAAGATACCAATGATGTACTAGCGTTGCTTAACGATAGTTCCCGCGTGGGTAAAGGCGTAAAAGTGCAAGTTGTGCGCGGTGGTGAGTTAATCGAATTGGATGTAACCGTAGGTGAAAGAACTGCTTCCGAAGCTTAAATGTAGATGAAAGTTAGGGCTGTCTTCCTTTTAAAATTCAATCGGGAAGATAGCCCTAACTACTACACCACGTCTTGGTAATGCATCAATAAAGATTCTTACTTTGTGTCCTTTGTGCCCTTTGTGGTAAAAAAAAACTTCTTTTTGAACCACAAAGGACACAAAGGACACGAAGAGAGGAAAAAGACTAGACATTTTAGACTAGTTTTTACTTACCTTGACAGGGATACCCTAACTACTAACTAGCAATAATGCGCGTAAAATCCAAAATCTAAAATCTAAAATTCAATGGCGGAAATAATTCGAGTCATAGTAGTTGCAGCTTCCCCTGTAATCCGAATGGGGTTAGCGGCGATGCTAGACGATAACCCGAAGTTGGTTTTGGTCAAGAGTGTGTCAGATATCGATTCGGGACGCGAGGAAATTGTGCAGTTACAACCTGATGTGATTTTGCTTGATTATGATGAGAATGATTATGAATCAATTTTGGATTTTTCACAGTTTATTTCCGCAACTATTATTCTTACAGATGAACTTGAAGATATTAACTTAGGAGCGGTTTTAGCTGCTGGAATAAAAGGAATATTACCACAAACTAGTGCTTCCTCGGAAATTATCGCAGCCATTGAAGCGGTAGCTTCGGGGTTAGTAGCGTTACATCCAGAAGTTATCGATAATTTGCAGTTGCAAAAAGAAGCAAATTTATATGAACAAGTTGATATTAACCGAATACAAACATTAACCCCACGGGAAATTCAGGTTTTGCAAATGTTGATTTCTGGATTGAGTAATAAAGTAGTAGCGCAACAGTTGCATATTTCCGAACATACCGTTAAATTTCACATTTCATCTATTTTTCAAAAGCTTGATGTCTCAACACGTACCGAGGCTGTGGCAGTGGGAGTAAGGTTGGGTTTAATTATGTTGTAAATTATGAATGCTACCGTATTATTCATAATAATTTATAAAATTCTCTATCGAGTCAGGTACAGTCAGTAGTAGGGGCACAGCAAGGCTCGTTGCCCCTACATTTTGTTCATGTTTAAGTGTATTTCATTCAACTGAGAACCGTTATATCTCTCGTTTACCAAAAATTCTGTCCGTAGGTTTATTTTTTTTATACTTAGCGTACAAAGTGTTTGGTTTCGTTATTTTTTCGTCTGCTGCAATATACTATCAACGTCATCAACAAACCCGTCCCTACCAAATACTTCAAAGGTTCCGGTACGCTAGGATTCGGCGAAAAGAAACCCTCAATCGTCCCTGCAATCATTAACATCGGCACAATCCCAAATACCAATTGTGCAGCTTGGGAACCGTAAAACTTCAACGCATCGAGACGTTTATACTGACCAGGAAATAAAATTGCCCGTGCGATTAAAAACCCCGCACCACCAGCGAAAAAGATAGCAGGCAACTCCAAAGAACCGTGAGGAAAAACAAAAGCCCAAAACGGATATGCTAAATTATTCTGTCCGACTAGCGTTGCGATCGCGCCTATCAGTAACCCATTAAATAGCATGATATAAAATGTGTACGTACCCGCTGCAATCCCGCCAGCAGCAGCACTAAACGATACCATAATATTATTGATTGTAATCCCGCTCGACGCTAGCGGCTCAATACCTACAATCGACCCCATCCATAGTTTATGCTCGTCTCGAACTTTGCGAATCAAATCTTCGGGGACTATTAACTCCATAAAGCTAGGGTCTTGCCAAGCATACCACCAGGCAATCAATAAACCCAGAAAAAATAACGCCGTTGCAAAAGCAATATAGGGAAAAGCTTGCTGTACCGTTGCTGGAAATCCCCACGCATAAAAGTTTACAACTAAGAGCCATTCTTGCCGCCGCGAACCTTGGTAAATTTGGTTATAAGCACGAGTTGTCAGCGATTGTAAATTTTGTATCAAAGTATTGCCTAATTGTTGCGTGCGTGCACGTGATAAATCTGCGGCAACGGTACGATATAAACTAGCCAATTCGCAAATTTCCTTGTCTTGTAGCGATTTGATACCTTTTTTATCGATTTGTTTCAATAAAGCGTCAAGACGTAACCAATTCGGTTCGCGTCGCGCTATCCAACGTTGAATATTCATAAATTTTGGGAATACTGAGTTTACATTAGCTTAAGATAACCTCAAATAAGATACTTTCAAACTTACACCGCTTTGGGAATCGCAAATCTAGATTATGTCCTTTAATCCCAGTTCTCCCGATCCTATTCAACCGCTGAGTCTTGGCAATGTCGTCAGTGCTGGACTGCGGTTATATCGTTCGCATCTCAAATCATATTTTCAACTATCATGTCTTGCCTACGCATGGGTATTAATTCCAATTTATGGCTGGGCAAAATGTGCTGCAATTTTGGCTTTAATATCGCGGTTGGCATTTGCTGAATTGGTCGAACAGCCCGAAAGTATTCAAGATGCTAAACGAGTTGTCAATTCACGTATGTGGCAATTTTTAGTCATGGGCTTATTGATGCTTTTGATTACTATTGGCTTAACTATTGCAGTCATGATTCCCTTTGGAATTGCAATTGGAATTATCACAGCGTATGCAGTAAGCGGAACTGCTAGTAGTACTCCAAATCCCGGAGTTATTCTATTAATAGTCTTACTTGCACTTGTTTTTATACCGCTCCTATTTATGATATTCTTGTGGGTGCAAGCTCGTTTTTTAGTAGTTGAAGTACCGCTAGCAGTTGAAGATAATGTTGATGGTTCATCAACAATTGGAAGAAGTTGGAATTTGACTAAAGGCAGTGTATGGAGAATTATGGGAATTGTAGTTGTTGCTTATTTAATTACTCTGCCCATCCAATTACCTTTTACATTATTGAGTCAATTTATTCAAATATCACTCGCAACTTCAGCACAAGATAATCCAAATTCTACTTTATTTGCAACTTTACTTAGTTTGGTTGTATCTTTAGCTGGTGCTGCAATTGTTGTACCATTTTGGCAAGCGATTAAAGCCGTGATTTATTATGATTTACGGAGTCGTAGGGAAGGATTTGGTTTAAAATTGCGCGATAGGGGGGTTTGAGAGGGGAAGGGAGAACGAATACGGTTAATTTAATAACTCCTAACTCATGTATTTTTTTTGGGAATACTGAGTTTACCTTGAGATAGTCTCAAATAAGACAGACCCAAACTTACACCGCAAACTGCACATCTAGATTATGTCCTTTAATCCCAGTTCTCCCGAACCTATTCAACCGCTGAGTCTTGGTAATGTCGTCAGTGCTGGACTGAGGTTATATCGTTCGCATCTTAAATCATATTTGCAGCTATCATTTCTTGCCTATGCATGGATATTTATTCCTGTATACGGTTGGGCAAAATGTCTAGCTACATTAGCTTTAATATCGCGGTTGGCATTTGGTGAATTAGTCAATCAACCCGAAAGTATTCAAGATGCTAAACGTGTTGTCAATTCACGCATGTGGAAATTTTTGCTCATGGGTTTGTTAACCTTTTTACTTGGTTTTGGCTTATTTTTTTCAGTATTAATTGCCTTTTCAATAGTGCTAGGGATTATCATAGGAATTCTGATGTCGAGTACAGGGAATTTTGTTGGTAGCAGTAGTCTTACAGCTAATCCTATATTTTTAGGATTAGTAGTGATACTTGAAATTATCTTGTTACTATGGATACAATCCCGTTTTTTTATTACTGAAGTACCGTTAGCAATTGAAGATAATGTCAATGCTTCATCAACGATTGGACGGAGTTGGAATTTGACAAAAGGTAGTGTATGGCGAATTGTTACAATTCTATTTGTTGCCTATTTAATTACGATTCCCATGCAATTACCCTTTAGTTTATTGAGTAATTTAATTCAAAGATTTATTACCTATGTAGCTAAAGAAACTCAATTTTATATATTACTCTCATTCTTTGGTAGTTTAGTTATGTTTTTAATTAGTGCTGCTATTTTTACACCTTTTTGGCAATCCATAAAAGCTGTCGTTTATTACGATTTACGGAGTCGTCGAGAAGGATTTGGCTTGAAGTTACGCGATAGGGGGGTTTGAGAGGGGAAGAGGGGAAGGGGAGATGGGGGAAGGGGAGATGAGGGGATGGGGGGATGGGGAGAAAATTGCAAGTTTTGTCTCCCCACCTCCCCACCTCCCCACTCCCTACCTCCCTACCTCCCTACCTCCCCACCTCCCCACTCCCTACTCTTACTTACTATGCATATATTTAATCGTGTTAAATTTGTAACTCCAGAAAGTGTTGAATTAGAATTTACCTTAGCTGGAATTGGTAGTCGAGCTTGGGCATTAATCATCGATTATCATGTTTTAGGGTTGATTATAGGATTATTTCTGATAGTTTGGACAACAATTTCAGTACAACTACTAGATTTTTGGACAAGTATATTTGGCGATCAAGCCGGTCTTTGGTCGCTGGCGATCGCATTCTTTCTCTTCTTCGCGATCTACGTCGGTTACTTTGTCTTTTTTGAAGCAATTTGGCAAGGACAAACTCCCGGTAAGCGCGTTGCCAAAATTCGCGTCGTCCGCGATGATGGTAGACCTGTGGGACTTCAACAAACAACCTTACGCGCTTTACTACGACCATTCGATGAACTACTTTTTATTGGTGCATTTTTAATTATCTTCAGCGGGAAAGAAAAACGTTTGGGTGATTTAATTGCAGGGACGATTGTGATTCAAACCCAAGCCGTAAATGTATCGGTAAAAGAAAAACTAGTACTTTCAGAAGCAGCAAATTCGGTTTGCGAGAATTTACTTCAAGTTGCTGATTTATCACCAATGTTACCCGATGATTTTGCTGTAATTCGAGAATATTTGATTCGCCGCAATATCATGTCTGAAAAAGCTCGCGCATCGTTATCGCTTGAATTGACTCGACAGGTACAATCAATTATTAAATTAGAAAATTTTGACAATCATGTCAGTCCAGATGTATTTTTAGAAGCAATTTATCTGGCATATCAAAGAGTGGGGAGTAGGGAGTGGGGAGTAGGAGAGTAGGGGAGAAGGGGAGAGTTCTTGAGATAAGGGAGAAAGAATAAATGCTAAATTCTATCGCTTAACTCCCAACTCCTATCTCTTAACTTCTAACTCCTAACTCTTAACTCCTAACTCCTAACTCCTAACTCCTAACTCCTAACTCTTAACTCTTAACTCCCTTCCCTACTCCCTACTCAAAATCAACAGTTGCCCAATTCGGTTCCCGATAATAGCGTGTCATGTCGTCAAACTTACGTAATTCGGCACGATGTACCAAAAAATCGGGCGAATTTCCCAACCATTTAAGATTCAAATCCGCAAAGATTTCGGCAATGCGATCGCGTTCCAAATCAGGCAAAATGTTTCCAAAATACCCTAATGTAATGTGAGCAGTAAAATGATAATTTTGTTCGATACCCAATCCGATTAACTGCGAGTTTT
>QQTW01000287.1_pt1 | contig 30653 bp, 25 predicted proteins | sample 1904831 | NCBI WGS metagenome assembly QQTW01 (sample SAMN09435610, study PRJNA476489) | Subsurface metagenome, whole genome shotgun sequencing project.
GGCGAAGCCGACAGCCCACCACCCACCGCCCCCGAAATGGACCGCACCGCCGGCACCTCACACATGACGACACGCGGGACAGTCCGCAACAACAACACCAACAACAGCGGCATCCATGCGCTCAGCGATCTCGCCCTGGCCGCAGAGCGAGCCCTGCCCTTCGCGCCGCAGCCCCACCAGCCGGTCATCATCCCTGCCAGCCAGGGCGCGCGCGCAAACGCCGCCGCGCCCACCCCGTCAGGCGTCTCCGCCGCCGAGTTCGAGCACGACTTTGCCCTGTTCCGACGCGCCCTGAGCGACAACGCGGCCATCAGCGCGCAGCTGTTGGATCTGGCTTGTCGACCGCCCGCGACAAGACACCATGAGTATCGCGCTCCCATGGCGGCGGCGCCGGACCTCAGCGCGGGACGGAGCGCTGGCGCAGGGCCCTCGGCTGGTTCGAGGGGTCGTGTGGGGAGTGCGGCGGTTGGGCTGGCTGCCCCGGCCATGGAGCTGGGCGGTGTGCCGATGAGTGCGCAGAGCAGCGTCGGAGGCCTCAGCGAGCTCGCGGGCGGAGTCGCAATGTCCCGGGTGGGCAACGGCAGCTCGATGGGTGGCATCGGCATGCAGAGGACTGCCAGCGGGGCTGGTCGACGTGGGAAGGGAAAGGCCAGGGCTGGATAGATGGCTTGGGGGCCTGCGAGCGGCTGGGGCCGACCTGGATATCTCAGGACTTGTAGGCTCCTTTCGGCTAACAATCTTGTATATACAATGGATATTGACGGAGAAGGTTGGTGCGATGCTGTCCAAGAACTCCCCGCCGAAGTGCTTTTTGAGATACTACAGATCCGAATGCGATAACCTCTGAACCACAATCCCAGTCGTAGCTCCACCGCCGTTGCAAATAGCCGCGCATCCATACTCGCCCTCCTTCAACTGATGCAGCAGCGTAACCAAGATCCTACTCCCCGAGCTGCCCAACGCGTGGCCCAGCGCAATGGCCCCACCACGAGGATTCACATTCTCAATCCCCAGCCCGAGAATCTTCGCATTCGCTTTAATCACCGCCGCAAACGCCTCGTTGAACTCCCAAACCGCGATATCCTCCTTCCTCAACCCGGCCTTGCCCAGCACAATCGGCACTACCTTCGCCGGCGCGACCGGGAAATCAATCGGATCGACCGCCGCATCCGCATACGCCACGATCCGCGCCAGCACACGCGACCGCGCCGCATACTCCCGCGCGACATCCCGACTGCCCAGCACGAGCGCGCTCGCGCCGTCGTTGAAGCTCGAGCTGTTCGCCGCGGTAATCGTGCCCGACCCGTCCCGCGCGAACGCCGGCTTCAGCGTCGCTACCTTCTCCGGCTTCAGTCTGTTGTATCCTTCGTCCTCGGACACGGTGACGTCGCCCTTTTTGCCGGATACGACTACCGGCGCGACCTCGTCGGCGAACAGCCCCGCGCCCCACGACTGCTGCGCGCGCTTGTAGCTCAGGATCGCGAACTCGTCCTGCTCCGCGCGCGAGATGCCGTACTTCTTGGCAGTGTTCTCCGCGCAGCTGCCCATGTGGATCTGGTTGTACACGTCCCAAAGCCCATCAGCAACAAGCCCGTCAACCAGGCGCTGCTCGCCGAACGCCGGCTGCTGCGACGCGCGCGGGAGGTACAGCGGGGTCCGGCTCATGTTCTCCATGCCGCCGGCTACCTGCGCGTCGGCCTGCTCCAGCTGGATGGTGGCCGCTGCGAGCGTGACGGCTTTCAGGCCGGACGCGCAGACTTTGTTGATGGTGGTGGCCTCGACGGTGGTGGGCAGGCCGGCGAAGATGGCGGCTTGTCGTGCCGGTGCTTGGCCCGAGTTGGCTTGCAGCACTTGGCCCATGTAGACGTCGGAGATTTTGGAGATGGGGACGTTGGATTTTTCGAGCGCGGACTTGATGGCGACGGCGCCGAGGCGGGGGGCGGGGACGGTGGTGAATGCGCCATTGAACTGGATGGGAGGATGGTTAGCTTTGAGTCTGCCAGTATTGGAGGAGAGTTCTCTAGTGGACAGAAAAGCATTACTGATCCCACGGGAGTCCGAGATGCACTCAATATGTACGCATCGCGAGCTGCTACGCTGCCCTTGGGATTCGTCCCGAACTGCCGCCGGGCCGAGGGTAGTCGCCTCTTGGAGCGCGGTAGATTACGTGCTGAGTTCTGTACCAGGGTCTGAAAAGGTCGAGTAGACATTGTGCCTTTGAGAAATGGTAAAGAGAAACAAAAACTGAGGCTATATCATAACGCAAAGAAATAGAAATAGGAGAGTGGAGAAGCTGGGAGGGTTAAGAATCACATGCCTATAAATCCCTGGGCCGCGGGTAGCCGGCGGATTACCCTAGAAGTTCTAACCACAAGTAGTAAGATACTATTCAAATGTTAGTCGCAGGTACAGGGTAAGGCAACAAGGTGTTCAGCCCGGCCTATATACTTCTCTGAACATATTGTGTGCACGTTCGTCACACTTCTGTTTCCTGCAATTGTGTACGTAGATAATGTCAAGACTCGTCGGCTACACTGACGAGTACCTTGCTTGATTGTTTGACGATGACTCCATCATATTTACTGGACTTTCAGGTACTTTCTCACGATCTGTGAGCACTGAAAATTACGTATGTATTTGTCCAGCTAAGGTCCTAGGTCATGTCATGCTGGGTCATCCACCTCCACTCTTGAGTTGTCTATCTAATCGACCGTCCAATCATAAACAGCAAAAGCCTCTCAGAATCAAGGTCTGCATACACCTCTGAGTACTTATCCATGTTTCGTTTCTCTTATACGCCCTTCCAGTCTAGGACAGATTGCCTTTCAAAAGCAGCATTCGAGTTAGCATAGGCGAGAGAGTATCAGAACCATAACTCGAAATCATAATGCAAGAGGCAATGCACAGTCAACTCACTTTCGTCCAATTTGCCATAAACTCTCCCTCTGCCATACCGTCGCAAACCTTCGGTTGCCCAGGAAGCCCCGCAAGGCGCCACCATTTCCGCATGACCTTTCTGACGAGCACGAGCTCTCTTTCGGTGCGGATGACAGGGCTGTCGTCAGGCCTAACGTCAGATAGCTCTCCTTCAGAGTCGCTCGAGTCTTCATCCGTGTCGTCATCCTCAGGTTTTTGTGCATCAACGTCCTGACCCGACTTGATCTTCTTCATGGAAGTCTCGTCCCTGGGAGTAGAGCCGCCTGTTGAACCGCTTCTTTTCAATGCCGTCCGAAAGGCGACTTCAGCGCCGGTTGGGGGTTTCTGAGGTTCGAGGAGTGTACAGTGCGGGTTCAGTCCGTCTTGCACTTTACTCCAATGGTTTCGCAGGTTGGTGCACCATTTCTTCCATTTTCCCATGACCTTCAGGGACATGAAATATTGCCGCAGCATTATCGATATGAGCACGCCGTTTTCTTCAGACACAATCTCTTCTGCGGATCCGCCTTCCGATTCGACCCGCAGTGACACGTAGCCGTCTGCGTGTACGATCGCTAGTCAGTAATACTAACCCAAAGGACATGCAAGAAGAATTTCGAGGATTGAAAACTGATATACCTTTGCCACGTGCCATATACCCTCGAGTAACGAGCACATACTTTCTTTCAAGATCAATCGGCTCCTCGCCAACCTTGACATGCTTGACCCGGGATCCTTCGGGTTGTCGAGGGTCAAATTCGAACTCTATCTGCGAGACCTGAGGAAAACGACCTTTAACCAAGTTAGTGGGTCACCCAGCAGCCTTGGAAAATTGAGGATGAGCCTACCTTCTAGGGCAGGATACTTGCAGACCGAGTTCTCAAGCGCTTCCAGTAGGGCCTGACCTGTGACCTTGATCACGACTACGGGATCTTCGAAGGGGAAGCTGAGACATATTAGGGAAGTCTATACTCGGACGCTCGCCCTGCTCACCAGTTCATTATGTCCTTGAGCTTTATCACGCCCGGCGGATATATCTGATCTCCTCGAATCGTTCCGGCAGCCATGAGAGCGCAGTCACCGCGGTGGTGCGACCGCATCAGGTCACATACGAAATTGCCAAGATTCGACTCCTTTGTCCTGACGGTCGTGAAGCGCGCATCGAGAGGCGCCGCAGTGTATCCGATCGGCTTCTCAAGCTTGGCCTTGAGCGAAGACGTAAGCTTGTCCACGAGCTCGAGCGCCGCCGGATCCTCGGGTAGGCTGCGGACGATGTCGCGCTGGACAATGTCAAAGTCCCATTTGCCGCTCTGGCCGGGCTTTCTGCGCGCCTCAATGTAGCTCAACTGCTTGAAGTCGCTGCCTGATCGAAGGACGTGGGTACCCTTGATGATGCTGTGTTTGTAGAAGTGATCGTGACCGCCCAGAACAATGTCAATTAGGCCATCGGGTGTCTTGTCTGCCAGCTTGTTGTCATTGGGCTCTCGCTGATGCGTCACTGCAATGACTATCTCCGCGCCTTCCGCTCGCAAGCCCGGAACAAGCTCCTTTGCAGTCGCCGAGACAGATTTGTATATGAGGTTCGGAGGCAGAGAGTTGATCGTGTCCAGCCATTCTCGCTCGACAAGCCCTATCAGTCCGATCTTGATTCCATTCGAAGCTGTGAGTATCAATGTCTTCTTTGCGTGTCCGAGAGACACATTCTCGCCCAGAGCTGGGTCGAGAACATTGGCCAGCAACCAAGGGAATGTACAATGTTTGGCGAGATGCTCGAACTGAGGTACGCCGAAATCGAGGTCATGATTCTGCCATCGAAAATCTTGGTTAGTCTATGCTCCTAAAAAGTGGCCGCGGTGGGACGAAGCAACTATGACGTACACCAACGCAAGCACAATCCGTTCCTATGCTGTTGAGGAAAGGAACCATATGACTGCCTTGTAAATGTCAAAATCATAGCCCTGCTGACTGACGTCCGCCTGCGCAGAACCGTCCTTGTGAGAAGCGTTGGTACAGGCGCTTCGAAGCAGCAAAGAGGGACGCGAGAACGGACCTTTTGTCACGCTGGATTCCAAGCTGGGATTGAACGCATCTCCGGAAAAGAGCGTGACGAGGCCCGGCTGGCCTTTGAAACGGTCGTCATTGCGGTAGTAATTGCAGACGGTCTGGAACCGGGCGATGCCTCCAGCGGGCTCGGCGGAGCCGGGCTCGATATGGTAGACGTCGTTGTAGTGAAGGATGCGGAGGTCCGGCGGGCCTGACTGGTTCTCACTCTTGTAGGTTATGATTTCTTCCGTTGACATGTTGCGGCAGGTGTCGATTTCCGGACCTTCTTAGGAGCTTCGAGGAGAGGTGTTGGTCCATAAGGATACCAGGATACTAAGATCGACGACGCATTAGATTTGTGAACCGGAGTGACCGGTAGCAGTTCAAATTCCCATATGGAGTACTCAACCACATCGACAAGGATATCTTGGCCGTTACTCTGTTCGGCACTGATACAGATACAAATAGCAGAATACTCGGCAATTGAGACTTCCTCATTAATTTACTGTACAGAGCTACTTCTCATCATGGTCCTTATTGCAATTTGCAAGCTTTTGCATCTCCTAAGAGCGGGTATCTACCCTCCACTCCGCTTGAAACTTCAGGCAACGCTATGTTTTCACGAAAGATTTGAGTGGGCTTTTGTTGAAAGCTGGCTGAGATGAGATGGAGACATTCTCGAAAATGACAACACGCAAGGAAACTCCCACAGCAAAGCAGAGCCGCTCAGCTTTTCTTCTCATCCACCGTCCACCTGCGCTTCGAACCTTGCTCACGCTCAATGTGAGCACTCGACGCTGCTGATCCCCACAGTCCATGGCTGGACAGCTGTCTAGCTGGTGCAGAAACGGGCGATGCCACAAACTGCCCGTCATGACTTGACGGAGCGCTTGCGGCAGTGGATATGCGCGGCATAGCATTGGCAAGATCTGGCACCGGGTCATCGCTTGGGCTACTCCTGTCCTCTGAACGAGTGTCAGATAACGCCGTCTCTCGACTCCACAGACCCGAGAGTGAAGACGAGGGTGTAGTTGCTCGTTGTACCGGGGTGTGGATGGTTCGCGATGCGGAGGACGACCGCCGGATGCTTCCTAGAGCACTGCTGACGCCGTGTAGTCGCTCATGTGGGAGTCCAGTTGGTTCAACGGGACTGTCCCGCCGTCGGTGGTCACTACCGCTTTGCCCAAGCTGCGATGAAAGGTTTGTCGGAAGTCTCGCTGGATTGACCCTGGGCTGAAGATGCTCGGTGGAAGCCAGGAGTTTCACTTCGTAAAGCTCTGATAGTCCTAAATCTCCAGTGAACCTGGACCCTGGACCCCCGGAAGAGCTGGAATGACCATTGGAGCCGTTCTGAAGGGGTTCGCCTGCCAAATCTTTCCTCGCAAACATAGTGAGCGAGGCAATGCTCACGTCCATGAGTATTGGCTGGTTCGTGAGAGCGCCGATCAAAGCATTGCATCCCGCGCCGTGAGTGACGAGCACAAGAACCACGCTCTTGCCGTCGTCCAACTTCGAGTCAGAGCTGCTTTCATCACTACTGGCCGAGCCGCCTGCGCGAGGGTTTTTGTACCATGATACCATGTTGTTCACCCCTCTTCGAAAACGCCTATGCATAGCGCTCCACTCTTCGCCGTACTCTCCACCGTCTCCCCAATTCTGAGGCTCCCTCACACTATCCCATTGATAGTCTACGTTGACGCATGCATCTCTAGCATGCGCGACGTAGCCAAGGGGTATCGGATCCGAAGCTGAGATGGCGTAGCCGGGTACTGGCGCGACATAGCCCCCGCCGTCAGGGAACTTGATACTCGTCGGCGCTGATGTCGACCATCTGCGGTGTGACCGAGCACTCGCTACGGCTAGACTGCCATGACTGCTAGCACGGTCTCGACGAGACGTTGAACTTTCAGCAGCATTCCCAGTGTGCCTTGATGAGTTTTCGTCTTTGGAGTAAGTTGATTCTTCCGTGATGCTCCGCCTGGCCCAACCCCCCGGAAAGTTGCCCCTTGCGGTCAATTGATTTTGAGTCACGTCAATACTATCAGCACGTCGAAGAAGATCTGCTTTTGCAGATGCAACCATCATTGTCGAGTTCGGAGGTGGAGTGATGGACTCGAAATAGTCAGGAGACATCCACTCGCCAAGAAACGCATCAATACGCAGCGTCTGCCTCTTGAGTCTGGAGTGGTGATCAAAATTTTTTGTGGTAGAATTGTCGGAGGGTTCTGGTATTGTCTCCAAATGTAAAGACTTGCCGTCGGTGGATGAAGTCCGAAATGGACCTCTCTGCGCTGTCCTAGGCAGAGGCGAACGGCTGCGGTTTCTCCCGGCAGCACCGGGACTTTCATACTGAGAGATACCTGCACTGATCCCGATAGAGGTCTGGATGCACCGAAGAAACGGCGACGAATGTATGATGACTTGCTGTTTCTGACCTGCAGCCGAACCGTCCTGGTGGTGTTGCTTTAGTTTAGCCTCTGTTTTATGAGCATCTGTCACGTCGCTGTTGCCACTGTTTCGGGTGTCGACGTGCCGTTGCAGAGCATCAAGCAACCCTGCAATCCTCAATCCTAGTGCTCTCGCCTGCGTCCACCCGCCATACGTCAACGGAGGATCATACGGCGTGGGAGACGTGAGATGCCAATTCCTATCGGCAGCATCAAGCCTGGCACCATGCCTGTGAGAGAAACCTTAGCTGGACAAATCTTCCCAGTCGTGCATGAAAATTCAAACATCACAAGTGATCGACAGACCTCACTATGATTATGACTCCTGGGAATCCCGCCATATTGATAACTTTGTGCGCTAACGAGTCAGATATACTAACGGAGTCTCAGAACAGCCGATTGTCAGATTCGAAGGTTGCGCAAGAACAGCTTCGCTCGGTACCGAGTGAATCACGCAAAGCTTCAGCAGGTCGATCCTCCAAGGTGAAGTGCCAGACGTTTATCGCTGATGCCTTCACTCATCACTGTGAAGGGAACGTTGGACTCGGGTAGATTGTGAGCGGTTGTGATCAGCTCGTGTATATGGCTTGTTGGTAGCCTAGAAACAGCTGACGAAGTCATGGCAAGATGGGATGAGAATGCGATTCAATTTTTTCCTCAACCGCTCTTTGCGCGGCTCATTGGTCCCAGGCGGCCATGCAACTCGACGACCCTGATATCGTTAGCCAGCTTCATCACCCATGGACTTTGGTCGACGCAATAGACTACAGGTAGTTGTGTTTTCTAATAGCCGCAAGAACAGGCCACCGATGCGGCCAATCTGTGCAAGGAAAACGCGTTGACATGTGATTTTGACACATCCAGCCCGGCAGACTCCCGCGTAGACCTGCCCATGTGATGCCGCTCCACCCCGCAGCGTGGCGGGGCAGCGTTATCAGACGTAATCCATGGCATCAGATAATTCAAGCAACCTGGGCATGAGAAACTTCTAGAATTCACATCCGAACATGGTCTCGAGGCAGCGCTGTCGTGCCCAGCAGCATATCTTCGGCACTTCACCATGCATGCAGGTATGCCTCAAGAATTTACAGCTAAGTCTCACTTCGAAGGTTGTCGAAGGAGGATTATGACTCCTATAACTCAATGAATGTCACGACACCACTCATATCCTTGTCAGTGTGCCTCTGGGTATGTGATGTCGGCTTTGGGTGTCTGGCTCTACCCATGGATATCATACGTCTGCTGTATTGGCTCTCACTGGTACGCCGCAAGATCAACCAGCAATTCCAAGGTTGCGAACTGTAACCAAACGTGTGCGTCATATAGATAGGCACTTACCTAGGTACATAGGTAGGTAACAGCTGAACACCGAGCAAGAACACGAAGTCGCATACTAGTCGCGCCAGCAAAGCCTGATGCGCTTGAAAAACCTTCGTCTTTAATGTCGAAATGGCCGGTCGACGTGTCAAGATCCGAATGTCGTATAGGCGTATGAGTGTCTGCCCAAGCTTGCATCTTATACTTCTTGCGGTAAAAAAACTACCTCAATGGCATTTATGAATTCGAAAATGGGAACAATCAGATATGACTGCCGCCTGCGTTACCGCCGAGCACGGCAACCGCGAAAGGAGAGTCGAAAATGCCGCCGTCTAAATAAAAGGAGAGATTCATGGGTGCAATGTGAGAAGTTAGAAGTCGAGGGAACGTATACGGTAAATTCGAGATCTTTGAAACGCGCTATGTTTGAGGGACTTGCTCAAACAGGCAGTTCGCTGTTACCGCTAACTAGACGGGACAGTCTCAAACGTCAGAAAGCCAGCACTTTTTCCTAGGCTGTGATCATCAAGAGAGTAAATCATCATGCCTTCAAACCTATATATTTACGCTGCATCGACTGTCATTGTGAATTCTCAATGCCAACATCACCATGTTGGACGTTCGCCGCCTTCGTCGCGCCGTCGTCGTTAGCGCGCTTGGCCTCGTAGCCCTATCAGGCACTCTGTTCTACCTTCGGACAAACCTCGTCCAAGTGACGCGCATGATCGCACCTCATGGTTAGTGCCTAGGCATGTGATTTGCAGGCTTCCGTTGACTTTGTGTTGCAGATGGCCGTCCAAGAACTTTGTTGCCCCAGAAGGACAGGGTTTCCATACCGTCTGATTACCTGCGTTCACAGGAGGAGCCAGCATTCTGCGCGGACAGATTCGGAGAACAATATCTACAGAAATTGAGCGCCAGCGTTACTAGGTACAGTACAGACGACTCGTATTCACGCCTACACTGCTTCAGCAGCCAGACTGCCAGCGACGGCCGAACCGACTCCTTCTGCATCGCCGGACCCGCCTCATATTCCAATGGAAAGTTCGGACTCGACTGCGATGTGAAGGAGCTCGACAGTAGTGGATACTCTACTCGCGCAGACTTCTCCGACTACTTACCGCTCTACTGGTATAACACTGGGCCCCGGGCGATTTTCGAAGAATTCGTTGAGTTTAAGCAGATTGCAGAACGGGAGCGTGTGGCAGAGACTCGTCCGCAAGACTTCTCCATCTTGATCAAGCGCGAAGGCGGTTCCAACCTGTGGCACTCAATGATGGAGATGTTCTCGCTTTTCATGAGCTTGGACGTCCTCCAGATTGCTAGCGATCCCGCCACGGGTGCGCCATTCTTCAGTACGGATGACGTGGAGAACACACAGATCGTGATGCTTGACGATGGCGAGGAGGGTCCATACTTTGACTTGTGGACACTTTTCGCCAGAAAGCCGCTCATCAAATTAAAGCCCGGGGCTGCGCTCAATCTCAACCTCACCAACATTATCGTCCCATTGGCGGGAGGTAGCAACCCTTTCTGGCAAGGTGATTGGAACGTTCATGCGTGTGGCAGTTCTAAGCTCTTGGACGTTTTCTCGCAGAGAGTACTGGACTTTTATCGCATTCGAGATGAACCAGTCAAGGCCGGTGCTCAGCTTACATTAACATTCATCGATCGCAAAGGCACAAGGCGGCTTCAGAATACGACCGAATACATCAATAAACTGAGACTACGTTACCCAGACGTAAAAATTCAGGTTATTGATTTCGCAGCAATGCCTTTCCAGGAGCAACTTGAAATCGCTCGACGAACGGATCTGCTAGTCGGCGTGCATGGCGCTGGTCTAACACATGCTATCTTCCAACAATCTGGCTCGGCACTTGTAGAGATCATTCCGCATGACCTCAAATTCAAGGGTTTCCGTAACATCGCTGCCATTCGAGGGCACAGATATTTCAGCAGCCATGCCAAAGAAAACAACAATGAGACATCAAGAGGTGATTGGCAGGGAGAAGACGTATCTATCGAGGAGGACCGCTTTATGGACCTGCTTGAGGTCGCGATCAAAAGCATGTACAACCGAGGCTTGCGCAATATCGACGTTAGTTGAGCGCATCGTGCTTGCGTACCACCGCCCTACAATCTATCGCCGGATCACCCTGCTTCCATAGCACAAGATCCAATGCAGAGGGAAACTTCGCCTTCCGTCACCAGGATCAATCAAGCTGCAGGCCGAGAAGAGTCTCCAGTTATGCATAACCTCGCATGAGGATGCTACGAGCCTGTAACTGGCGTATTTCAGGAACGCCAGCTGCCTTCGACTAAGACACTCTTGGCGGGCTGAAGGTGATATGCCCGCCGTTGCGCCAACATCATTAGGCAGACGGCCCTCTGTCTTCCTAGCTGTGGGAAGTGTGAAGCTGTTCTTATGGCTCAAAAAAGAGGTGCTGATTCTTTCGGGACTGAGGCAGTACTGACGGAACCATCATTGTCCAGCCCTTCACGGTTATCTGCTGTGGCAGCTTCTCAATTTCCGCCAGCGGATCCATCTTCATCTTAATTCGAAAGCATGCGCCTCTCATGAGGGGCTTCAAAGCTTTGCGCTATATTCACGCATGCCTATCTCTCTCTGCGGGCTGACTGTTAATCTCGACTCAATCATCTGAATCATGCTCAATCTCATTTAGCTTAAACAAGACGTAGCGGGTGTTTGTGAAGCTGCGACGTCTATTCTCCTCGGGTCAATTCGTTTTCCAGCAATGCTGCCAAAGACATGCGATGGTTTCTGTCTCAGTTTCCAACATGTTTCACTCTCGTACGGATCTTATTTGCCCCCATACGATGAGTCAACCGCCATACTGCAGATGGTTGCGATTTCGCCCCGTTCAAGACCTTCAACCCTTCAAACATAAATTGCAATCCGCAATTTGATCAACTCAACCACTTTCCAACGTTGTCTCTCCTACTCACTTATCTGGACATTCTGCAATACGCTACATACTAGCCTCCCTCCAAGTCTTCGTTGATGCATCTTATTATTCGGTTTTGAAGCAACTCTTCTAGAAGAGATCAAAAATCAGGCCATGTTGCCCTTGATTCGAAGGTTGGAATTGTTCGTCGCTACTTTCTCGTTAGTGTGGACGATATTCGTACGACTGATTGCAATGTATATCTACAACCAAAGCCAGCAAATGCGTGTGTCAGGAGGTGGAACATGCCCATCAAGGATATCTGTCGCAACGGCGATAATCACGGAAAATGCAGCCAATGAAATCGTCACACCTGACTTAGCACCAGCGGAGATACATTTAGGAACGGGCTTCAACAACTTGTAACTGTTTTGGTGATTGTTATACTCAGAGTCTCATATCTTTGCCGAAATCTGGAAATCCTATTACTATGTTCCACAAATCATCACCAGGACGTCTTGCCAGGTGGTTTCTACCCTCTCTTTTTCCAATTAGCTAACGCGGTAGTATGTTTTGGATGGAAAATGCCCTCCTAATCACAACGACTCTATCTTTAACTCATGTATTAAATCCTTGGCTCTCGAAGGTGAACCAGAGAGTCGGGCTTGCCGTGGCCGAACTCTCAAGCAAATCTTTAGGTATTTAGAATCTTAGGTTACCATTCACTTTATGCTTGAGTGCTATCTAGTCACCTGTTTCTGTCCGATGTCGGCACGACGACCATGCGATAATAATGACTTGATCACCACATGCATGGCATTTGGCTGCAAGCGTACGAAAGCAGGCTTACCCGATTAGTCACAAGTGTGCGCACATTCGACGAAGTGGCTGCGCCAAGGCCATGATTGAGCCAATCCGACGCCGCGGAAGATGCCGGTTTGGCGATATTGACAGGCCTTCTGTCACAGGGCGCGGTTGCTCCCAAATAGGATATCGGATGCGGGTCTCGGTGACTCTTCGCTGGTCGAGGCTGATCTTATCAACCTATCTCCTTCCCCCGACCCCAGATCCAAACTATCGCTTCTTTTACACTCTGTCCACGCCTTGATCACTACTTTAGAGCCGCACGCCCTGGTATTGACAAGGAGAGCGATTCGCTACCATGGACATCGACAATGACCAGCTCAATGATATGGGCGAGTATTTCGACTTTGGCGGAGCATCAACGCAGGCTGTTCCTGACTTTCCAGCTGCCTCCGCACCTCCGGATGCTCAAGGATTCTGTCCGTCTCACCCAGGAACTGATAGGTATGTTCTACAATTACCAATTTCAGCAGTCATGAGATTCATTGCTTGCCACTGGTTCGAATGAGCATTACATCAGAGTGATCTTAAACAATCCTGCATAATTTCTTGTCGAGCAAATCTCCTTCATGAGCGTTGTAATGGTTTGCTTGTTTGGGGTCACTTGAAAGCTCTTATTGCTCTGATTTTCTCTTGAATAATTAAGATGAATGCAATGACGAGGCTTATACTATTCAGTTGCCTCTGCCATGGTTTTATGGACGATATATTTGCAGAGCAACAGCTCGTTGATTTGAATATCTTTGACGGTCAGCCGCCGTCGGGAGATGCACTGTGTGGGCCAATGGAAACGCAAGAATTCAACAATGACTTCTCGTCCTGGATCCCACGCTACAGCAAGCCAGAACAAGCCTGCGACTACTGCCGAGATCGACAATTGGACTGCTTCACGTTTACCTTATACGAAGGCCATACGACTTGCTCTCCTTGCAACGCCTTGTTCCGTCATTGCAGCTTCAGTAAGGCACCCACCGACCAACAGCGCCCCAAAGGTGCGCTGGACACGTTACACTTAGTGCCCGAGGATGTGTGCCAGGAGCAGGGAGCAATGACCGGTTTGAAGTCGCTCAAGTCGTTCTTGGTAAGTGAGGAGACACTGTCAGATTGTCGTCATACTAATGACAGCGAAGACTGGTTTAGACGAGTCCGAGAGAAACGCTAAGAAGAGCGGGACAAGATTCTCACGTGTTGCTATCAGAGTGCTGAAAGACTGGATCGAAGAACACTGTGACCATCCTTATCCTACCGATGAGGAAAAGGATGTACTGAAGGACAAGACCGGCTTGAAAGGCGCTCAGATATCCAACTGGTTGGCCAATGCCCGCAGGAGGGGAAAGGTTCGACCGAAGGGCACTTACTCGCCCAGTATTCAATCCTCTTCGCAGGCAATAGACATCCCAGGAGCGGCGCAAGCAAAAACGTGGGATGCCATGAATCCTCTCGAACGATGGGAGCAGTCGCCACCGGAAAATGAACCTGCGTCTGTGGTGGCCATCGCCCACGCCGTGGCAGCAACCCAATATGATCGGCCTTCGGGAACCAGCTCCGAAGACGAGCTACGCCGCAACCACGATTCGAGCAACGGCTCGTCCTTTTCTCTGTTCAAGGCTCCCTCCTCCACCAGTTTCGGGACCCGGCAGTCCAGTGGTTCGGCTGGCTCATTTGACTCAGCAGCATGGTCGCATGGCTCCCGCAATTCGTTCGGCTCGTTGGGCAGCATCAAGAAGAAAGATCGGCGGCGTCCGCGTCGCCCTGCACCCCCAGCTCGTGACGATTCCAACAAAGCCAAGCGTGTCTATCAATGCACATTCTGCACCGACACGTTCTTGCACAAATTTGACTGGACACGGCACGAGAAATCCCTCCATATCAAACTAGAAAAGTGGATATGCGCTCCCATAGGACCCGTCACAGTTGACTCGGCGTCCGGTCAGAAGAGATGCGTCTTTTGCGGAGAGCTCGATCCCTCTCGAGATCACGTCGAGGCACACAATCACAATGCATGCGAAGAGAAAGGCTTTGAAGCTCGCACTTTTTACAGAAAGGATCACCTTCGGCAGCATCTACGGCTCATGCATGACTGCAAGATGATCAGCTCGATGGATTCATGGAAATGCGAGGCGACGTACATAAGGAGCAGATGCGGGTTCTGTGGGGAAGATTTTACCCGCTGGCAGCAGCGAGTCGACCATCTTGCCAAACATTTTCTCAACGGATCCACTGTAAGTTATACCAAGATTCGCTCTCATGAGATGTTAACACTCGCGCAGATGAAGGATTGGCGAGGTTGCCGGGGCCTCGACATGCAGGTCGCTGCTCAAGTCACCAATGCCATGCCGCCTTACCTGATCGGCAATGAAGCGAAGAGCCCTGCTCCTTTCAGCGCGACCAACGAGGCCTCCATGCGGCCGCTGGAGTATTCCGCGACCGATCTAGAGGCGTTGATCCCTCCACTGAACAACGAGATGACTCTAAACGCGCTGTTTGGTTGTCACAAGGATCCCAACTGGGTCTCTCATGGCCCAGAATCCGGGCAACTGCCCCCGCAGCTTTCCCTGCCGTCCCGCAATGCGACCTGCTGGGAGATCTTGACTGTGAGGCTTGGCCAATTTGTAAAGGAGCAACACGCGCAGGGAAATACTGTGACGGATGAAATGCTGCAGAGAGAGTCACGCAACCTCTTGTACGGTGATTACGATCCATGGAACCAGACAGTGGCCGATAATCCGGAATGGCTAGCGCTCTTCAAGAAAGCTCATGGGTTGGACTCCATACCGGCGGGTGCTGGAAGGACGCAATCCCCTCAGCAGCTTGATCTTGACCCTGAGGACTTGTTTGATCTTGGGCTGGGACAGCCCGTGGGTTGATGATTACGTCTTTTATGTCCATCAGGTAATTCTTTGAACATCGTCTAGAGAGTTTTCAAAAGTGATCAAGCTTGAGGTGATGTAGTTGAGTCTTGTTTTAGCTGCTTATATAGAGGTTGAGTTATCGGAAAGGCCATTGTTCACATAAGCATTCAACCTGCATTTGAAAATCTGCTTTTGATCAACTATGCTAGGACCGCTAAGTATCATTTAACCAAGTTAGTTGTCTCCATCAATTATAGCTAATGTGATGCCCGTACATGTGCTAACTAGTAACCTTGACTCTCGAGGCGCACAGGCCACTTGCAGGGTGAGGACTTCATTTGCGACTCAATCAGCAAGTAAAGTCGTGCAAATAACACATCACCTGCTCCCACTAAAGTAAGACTCCGGACGTATAGACGAAGCGACGGATCAGGGACTGTTCCCAGCCTAGTTGAGGAGCTCATTTGGCAGATGCACTGCCGGGAAGCACAAAATATGAAAAGCCACTTTCGGGCCGCAACGAATGACTTCAGTTACAACTACCATTGACACCTGGGTGCAGGATGAGAAATTGACGATCAATGAAGGCGATTTAGGCAGCATGTCGACCTACTAAGTCGAGTGGCCCAGCTCGTGTTGTCTCTGCGTTACTAACAGTTGATCTGCGCAAAACATCGATGATAGACGATCACCGCAGTTATCATTCTACGCACAAGAACGTAAAAATCAGCCCCTTCGGGAGCGCCGATGACACCTTTCTTCCACGGACAGATAAATACAAGGACTCCCCCATCGTTATGTGGCATGCATTGACAAGATATCTCCCCTACCTTTACGTTGAAGCTGAATTCGCAATCATAACCCTCCAAACACAGAAGCGAGAGAGCGACGAAAGAAAACGAGTCATGTATCTCATACTGACTCCTCAACTCAAGCACGAAACCCTCCGTCAGGTAGATGTGACTGGCATCAACTCGAATCTTGGATCAGAATGGGTTGGGAATTCCGTTTTCTCATTCTCTCTCATATCGCCCTATTCGGCTTCACTCAAGGCTTCGTCAGCAACACTAAGCTGCATTAGCATGTATGCAGCTCTGATCTCTGTGGCGGTGTATTTGCCGTACAGTTCCTCCGTCTCCCGAATGGGTTGATTGGATGACTTGGGAGACGCATCGATACTGCTGAGCCCGTCAAGATCCTCTTGCCGGACTTTCGGTCTGGGACGGTCCTCCACAGACGAACGCGGAATTGACCAAAGCCATGGCTTTGGCGAAAACAGTTCGGTCGAGGGGTCCGAAGAGTCAGGACGCTTGCAACTGTTGATCGGCGTCCAACGGTTGTACTGCGGCGACTTCTTGGGAGAACAGTGATATTGATCACTTCGATCAGTGTCTGTGCCATAACCGCTCTCCACGTCGGGAACTTTTGCAGGGCGTGGTCTCAAGGTCTTCGGCCATGCCTTAGGACTTGAGCTTATTTTCTCATCCTCGTTTGGCGCTCTCGATTTCTCAGCTTCTGGGCTTGGAAGTCTCTCTAAGGTATGCCACTGGTGCGTCTGCGCCGTACAACGGCGGATGATGTCTTCTCTAATCTTGAAACTGCCAAAGTCGGGCTTCGTCGGTTGAATACAAAGACTGAGGAAATCTTTACCGAACACCGGCGTCAACACGTGTCTGATGCTATAACAGAATGTTGCGGCAACCGCCTTGGCAGCTTCAAAGGGCATCCAGTAGCCTGAGTCGGTGAGCATGGTTTCACATTGGTTGTTGTCACATTGACCCACCTTGGGCCGAAAGCGCTCCACCGGTGATGCTATGGCTAATCTCTCGCAAACCAGGATTAACATTGAGCACTCGAGCTGGTGTGGTCTAGACTGGTAAGCACATCTCACATCCCTTGACTGAGCCAGCGAATAATACCTTGGAGTATTTGCAGCATTTGAAGAAAGGCGTGACACGGACAAGACCGACGTTGTAGTCCCACATCACCGTGTACTCGCGCTCGTCTCCTGGAACTTTGAAGGTGTATTGAAACACTGCAAGTTGGTTAGGTCAAGTTTGGATCACAGTTCCTTATCTGCATACCTTCAAAACTCTCTCTTCCCGTCTTGGCCAAGAACGACTTCTTCTCACTGTTATATGGTATGTGCCTACAATACTCTGCGATGTGACCGAGGGGATATAGTTGGTACTTTTTGTGCTGTTGATAAAGCTCCGTGCCTGGTCTAGACTCGTGGGGAGGATATGAGACCTGGCCCTTTGCTTGGCTTTTGGTGAAAATAGCAGCATCTTTCGCCATCCGCTGGCGCTTAGGAGGAGGGGCTGGTGAGCTTGAAGAACGAAGACGAGCTGACGGACTTGGACTCGGCGAATCGCATGATGCGAAATCCTCCTCCGAGACGGGATTTAGTAGTGCGTTGACGTCCATCATGGCTCAAGATTGGCGATCAGGGTGAAGGTTGAGTATGGCTGGATTTTCTGCTTGGACAAGGTAAAGCTCGATGGCACAATCTTGGAGTCTTGCGCAGGTACGTCTCTTATGGTTGGCTCGCAACAGGATTGGATGATTCTCAAGCTGTGGTACGACGGTGAGAAGAGCTTGGTCAACGGTTAAATGCGAAAGAGGTAGTGCGAGGTCCAGAGTAGAGTCTGGCGCTGGCGTTTGCAAACACTGGCCACGAGGACGAAGCGGCCACCTTATACGCTCCTGCCAGCAGATGAGCGAGTCAAAGACACTGCAGCCCTACGCCAGCGACGCGAACCCAATCCGTCTAGAATCGTACTTGGCTTTGAGCGCGATGCAGCCGAGCGATCGAATGGGCTTGTGTTGAGACTACGCCCAGGATCAGCTAACGGGACTGCAGACCGACATGCAATGTCTTTGTCGCGAGCGGTAAAGTGTGCAGGTCGGATGTGCTCCGCCGCAGGTTACAGATTCCCCGTGTTTGTTTTCAAGCCTAAAGGCGGCAAGATCTGGCTTGAGACATGGAGATTTCTCGGCTTCTTTCGAGGAAGATGGATGCCGAGAGCCACTCTATCGATTTGCACTCAGTCCCGTTCTCTGGAGGCTGCAGCCGGGTGGTCAATACCTGCATCATGCGAAAAGAGATCTAGGGCAACCGTGCTTGCTCCATACCTGAATGGAAAACTCAGATCGACAGTTCACAAGGCCAATTATCTGTTGAGCAATCTCAGGCAAAGGCTTCTTTACAAAGCGCGCTCGGATGCTCATGTGTTATTCAAGGCAAGTCTGGAAGTTCAAACACTTTTGACTCTCTTGAGCTTCGTCTTGTCCCTGTGGATCTCCAGTAACATGAAGAACAAGCAAGCTAAGGACAACAACCTAAAAATAATGAAAGCCAGCCATGAACCTGCTTGGGATAGGATCGTTTGGTGAGTGTACATTTGGCAAGATAACGGTGAGGACTGACAGACATGCCCATGCGGCAGCATCTTCGTCCCAACAACCTGGGACATCAAAGTCTGCAGCTATCCTTTCGAACGCTCGTTAACAGATTTCATTAATGAATCGGCCAAGCTAGCAAGACACTGGGGTCAATTCGAAAATGTTCGACATCGAACCTCTGACCGCTGATTCTCCTGCCACCGAACTGTTTCACCTCAGGATCATTTGCGCCTTCCATTTTGCAGAAACCAGCTGACTTGCTCTTGGCTTCGACCAAGACTGCTCTTGATCGAGAATGCGCCTTTCTGCGGCATTCACTTCCCCAACATGTCATTTACGTGACAGACCACCAAGGCCGATGCAGCAGTGCATCATGCCAACATCTTCGGGAGGGATCCATGGATGGCAAGTCAAGGATGATTGCATACTCTTTAAGCTTCGCGCTGCACTCCTGAAAGCTCCGCGAATGACAACAAATCGGGAGCAGACCGCCTGCTGCAGCCTCCCGAGACAAGCCCCCCACCCATGACCAGAAGCGCGACAAACGTGGCTGCAATGCCAATCCGGGAAAGCCTGGCGGGGGCGGACCCTGAAAGATCAAGCCGCGGCGCGGGAATTGATTGGCTTTGCCGGTAAGAGCGAGGCAAGATGCTGGTCATGCTGGTCGGCATATCGTCCTCGGTCGTTACGGACTGGACCCCACCCGTGAGGGGAGCTACAGCTTTGGCATCGTGGATGGGTTTGAGCTCGAAATTACTATACATAGACACAGAACCTTGAAGCACAGATCTCAATGCTATGGCTTCTGAGCTGGCGCAGGTACGTGAAGGTTGCTAATGAGCGGGCCTCTTGTCCCCAAGCGTCCTTCTGCATTTTTTCCCTGCTGCTATGCCAGGCCGATAAAGAAATCAAAGCAGCAAGTTCGGCGTGCAGCCTCACCGCCAAACGCGAACCATACTTCGAGATGGAGCGGTGTCGATGCCCCACTGACCGCTCAAACTCGAGTGCCTCCATTTCAACCTTCTCGATGCTGCTTCCCGTGACTGAGACAAAGCATGCTGCGGACGCCTTCTAGAAGCCATGCGCAGATGCGGAGATAGCATGCGGGACTTCAGTTGGCTCTCCAACGACTTACCCCTTTGCTTCGTCCTATCGTTTGCTGCTCCGTTGAACGAATCATAGCATGGGCGAGACTTTTCCTGTCTCACGTTGATATTCCGGCTTCGCGATCTTCTGGATGTTTCTTTTATTGACACGGCCTCATTGCAGTTCTCTATTACAGTCAGTAACGTGATCAGGTTGAAACTTCTCAATCGCCTGATTACCCCTATTGCACATTCTGTGTTCATCGGCGCTGGACCACGTACCCTGTGTGGTAGCACATCAGTTTCTGGAAGTGGTAGAATCACGGAATCTTAGCTCACCTGGTGTGGCTCCAGTGCAATGGCTATACTATACATCATTCTTCACGGCTTCCGGCCGAGGAACACTATTGGTGGCTCTCATGCTCGTTACTCTTGGGTGGAACTGTGCTCTCTAGGCTCATTTCACAAGATATGGCTTCATTGGTCATGTGCTAAGGAATGTGTTGCTCACTTCGAAAAGAAGTTGTACTGGGAAAATTTCCCGCTCTTCTGACTAATGTCATAACCCGTTAACTGTCTGTGTAGCTGCGAAGTCTCGCTGCAGAAGTGCGTATTTCCTTCAGAGGCTTTCAATTCGAGTATTGTCTGTTTTTGTTGTAGGCAAGCCTCGCTATTTACTATCTTCCATCTCACATTCTGCCCGACATGACTTGAGTCTGTCTCGAGGTTGCTCTAATGTAACCGTAGCACCGCAACGGGTGTTCCCTTCCCCACATGGCTCACGGGAGCAACCAATCCATGACCTTCCTCCCTGGTCTGGTGGAAGCCTCGTCTTGAGTCACTCGCAACGCCCTAAACGTGTGGCCGTGTCGTACCCGCTGTCTCTTGTGGAACCGTGTCTCGACGACGGCCTGGCCTCTAAGGAGGCCTATCACCTGGCCGTTTCGGAGAGTCTTCCAATGCTCCATGGCTGTTATTTCTTTACAGAATGCTTTCTGCAACGCGAATAGATGAAGGCTCGATTGTTGTGTTTCTCACAGCTTCAACCACAACCGGGCTGTGGGGCGTCGGCGGCCGTGCGACATGCCTGTCAAAATCTTGTCATGCACGGCTGGCCATGAGGCAGAAGTCTAGAGGCAAGTCATGCGCGGGTGGCTGCATATGGCAAGCATGGTTTTCGTTCTTCTCTTCACCTGGCTCACATTGATTGAGTCGAGGTTTGGCAGACATGGGAACATGCATTGACGGGTGAAGCATCAGCGTTTCATCAATACCGTGCTAGATATGTCAATTCTCGACCGAGGTCGTAGATGAACTGCAACATGCCAAGGCATGGTTCCGTGACTGGCAGAACCGTACATGCCTGCACAGGAGGCGGGAATAGCCTACATAGAACTTACTTGTCTTCACTGTTTCTTATGGGAACGCTAAGTTGCGATTGTGACTGAATTCAAGAAATACTCAATGCATTTGATCGCTGCGCAGTTCGCCACCAGCATAACCAATGAGCTACGGGATAAAAACTCAGCCCTGTCATGACGGGGCGATGAAGATGAGCTTTCCAACGTCCCTGCAAACCCTTGTTGTACAGCATGAAGGAAGATAACGAACCCAAGCGAAAGAAGATTGGGCTATCGCAGATTGCTGTCACCCAGCATGCAAACTCGTCATTCGTGCATTGGCAGCCACTATACTGTCTGTCAAACTTACTCACTGTCGTCGTCGTCATCGTAGCTCGGCTCACTCTCCTCGCTTTCGCTGTCCTCATCGTCAATGACATACTTCGCTTTGGAAGCGACAGCACGCCTGGAGGGCCGAGCTGCAGATTTCGTGGCCGGCGCCGCGGCTATATCGTCCTCGTCATCATCGTCGTCCAGCAGCTCCTGAGCCAGGGCTTTGACGCCACCATCCAATTCTTCTTCAGAATCCGACTGTACGACCTTCTTCCGTGCCGCGGCCTTGGCTTTCTCCTGCTTCGCGGCGTACGCCTTAGCCGCGGGGGAGAGCGGGAGCTTTTTCGGCGCCGTGCTTTTGACAGCAGCTGCTGCAGCCGTCTTCCTCGGCTCGGCTTTCGGCACAACCTTAGATGCGAGCGATTTGGATTTGGCGCTCGGCTTGAGAGTAGGAGCCACAGCTTTGGACGGGATTTTGATTGTGTGGTCCACGATGCCGAACGCAATGTCATCGTCGTCGTCGTCATCATCATCGTCCGCAGCGGGGATCGTCCGAGCCGAGCGGGCAGCTAGACGGACTGGCGAATCCCGAGGTATGAGTTTGGCATAATCTGTCTCGTCGTCGTCCGCAGAGAGGTCGATAGGATTTACGTTTGATCTGCGAGCTACCGCTTTGGCTAGTCCATGGCTGCTGCTTGGTCGTGAAGATGCGGAAAACAAAGGTCGAGCCGGTGCGGCATCTCCCGACGAGCTTCCTATACCTTTTACCATCGTGCTCACATCACCCAAGAGGTCTTCGCCGTCGGACTCGGAGCTGTCATCAGACAGAGCATACTTGGTAGGTTTGGTACGCGCGTTGCGGGCCTGACGAGCCGGCACGGTCGAAGTAGCGGATGGCTTGGTAGTATCCTTTGCGACCGCCGCGAAAACGTCGTCTTCGTCGTAATCATCATCTTTCGTGTCGGTAGACGAGCTGGCCTTCATTGGCTTCTTGGCTTTGGTTGTCGCAGGCTTACTCGCAGCAGACTTTGCTTTCTTGCTAGCGACCGGTACGATATCGTCCTCCATGGCCGCTTCAACCGAATCCGAGGCACCATCGATGGCCATGGCCATATCTTGTGCGGGTGGTTTGGACACGGGTTTCTGCTCAATGCTGTTGAGGGGTTTGGAAGCCGCCTTGGCTGGTGCTGTGGCTTTTGCGAGATAGCTCATCAGAGTCGAAGGTTTGGGCTGAACGCGGTTGGCGACAACCTTCTTCGCCTTCTTAGCTGCGAAGTCTGAGTCGCTGAATGCGTCGCTGTCATCAGTTCTCCGCTTCTTCCCAGCACCGCCTTTGCCTGCGATGCGTAGCTTGGCCGATGCCCGCCGACCCTGGCTGGCCAGCTTCTTATTCCGCTTGGCCTCGTCGTCAAGCTGGAACTGCCATTCGGCGAGGAAATCGTCGAGATCTTTTGTCCAGAGGTCTTTAGGCGACAGTTTGATCAGAGTGTCAACCTCGACTTCCTTGTCACCAATCTGCTTCAGTAGCCTCTGGACCCGTTCCTGGGTCAAAGACCAGATAGCCATCTGCAACGCGTTAGCTATGTGCCGGAACGCAGTCTTGCGCACCACCTACTCCTAGCAAGTAATCATAATCATGGGCACCAGCTTCCACGTCCGAACCATCTTCATCTGCCTCATCCTGGTCCACGGTAGGCTCGAATTCGCCCTCCTTCCGCGCATCCGCGATTTTCGCAATGGGCTTGAATTTCAACTTCTTCAGCTCGGTAACAAGCTCCGCCTTCTTCTTCTTGGCAACCACGAGCGTGCCGTCGATGATCATTTTGATGAAGCGCGACTGGTTGCTCAACTTCTCCAGCTCCAACTGCATCTCGGAAAGGAGGTGTTGCTTGAAAAACGTCAGCTGCCAGGGTCCATCTCAGAACAAGAAGCAAACTTACCTTCCGCTTCTCGTAGAACTTCAGGCGGACATGGTAGAATTCCTCCAATATATCGAGCACAGTTGCGTACTTGTGAATGCGACCTTGCGCGTCAAAAGCAACGAGATTGGAGGTTGCGATTGACTTGGACATCTTGAACGTCTCCTCGAGACCTCGTTCGAGCGCCGCTTGCATATGCTTGTCTTCCAGCTTGATGATGAAATGCACTCGATCAGGCGTATTGTATTCCGTATAATCCTTGATGAATGAAGGTACCTTGTCGGCTTTGATGATGTCCTCCAATCTGTCCTTGAAGTCTTGCGTCCAGACACGCACTGGCAGCTCAGTGATCTCCACTTCGTTACTGCCGGTCTGACGAATGGTCCCGCTGAACTTGTAACGGTCGCCACCGATGTCTTCAGCTACACCATTCCATCCCCGAAACCACGGCATCATTGGCTGCATATCCTCTTTGGATGTACCTGCCATGCGACGCTTGAGGTTGTCGACTATCTCCTCGGGTCGGTAATTTGGAATGGACGAGCTCCAGCCAGTACCAATACCATCAGCTCCGTTGATCAGAATCATAGGAACGACGGGAACATAGATTTCAGGCTCAATCGTCTTGCCATCGTCCAGGTTGTACGTCAGCAAGGGCTCGTCTGATGCATGGAAGATGCGTCTAGCGAAAGGTGAAAGGCGTGTGTAGATATATCGAGCGCTTGCCGCATCGCTGCCTCCCTGAAGTCGGCTTCCGAAGTTACCGCTTGGTTCTAAGCAGTTGATGTTGTTCGAGCCAACGAAATTCTGCGCAAGACCAACGATTGTCTGCTGCAGCGAGGTTTCGCCATAGGCATATGCTGTCAGTCCGGAGACGGATCCAGCAAGCTCGACCACTTTGACGTCCTTCTTCAGATTTCGTCTCAAGCAAGTATACAGCACCTTGCGTTGACCAGGTTTAAACCCATCAATAACCGAGGGAATAGATCGCATGTTGTCGGCCATGCTGAACAGAATCAACTCCTTATTGATGAAATCATCGTAGCTGATTTTATTTTGAGACATGTCCAGATAGGTACCGGGTTGAAAATCACGGAGCCATATTTTCCGTGCATCTGCTTTCTTTTTCGAAAATGCCAGGTCGATGAGTTCTTTCTCGTGCTCTTGCATGGTATGGAACTCCTTCAGATGCTTGTCAAGGTCGCGGAAGTACACTTCGGCGTCACGAGGACTGCTAGTACCCAATCCCTTAAAGTACTTATGATCCCATCCGGTCTGATGGCCAGGCTGTTGTTTCCAGGCCTCATATTCAGGCATGGTGAAGAAGGACTGCAGTTGCCTTGGGTTCTTCGGATCACCCTTCCACACCTTGACAATGGGAGTGATGAACTCCATGAGGAAGCCGGGGAGTTTCAACAAGCTTGGGAAAGAGACCTGAAGAAAGTTGATGAGTAGACCTTTGATATGGCTGCCATCGTGATCTTGATCAGTCATTATCATCAAATGACCGTACCGGAGACTCCTGGTGTCTTGATAATCCTTTTTGTGCTGCAGGCCCATGAACTGCTTGATATTCTGAATTTCCTGGTTCTTCGAGATCTGATCGATGGAAGCATCACGGACATTCAGCAGCTTACCACGCAGCGGGAAAACTCCAAAGAGATCCGGATTGACGACCGCTCGACCAGCGAGAGCTAAGAGACTTGCCGAATCTCCTTCGGTAAGTATCAGAGTGCACATGTACCCGTCCTTCGTTCCAGCTTTGTTGGCATCGGTAAGCTTCGAATTGTTCATTCGCGCCCTTCTGGAGCCATCTGACTTCTTGAGCACCTGGTCGGCCTTTTGCTGGGCGAAATGGAGGATATTGTTGACAGCCTCAGTCTTCGCAATGTCTTTGAGGAACTTCTCGCTGACTGCGCATTTGCTGCCGAACTGGCTGGACTTGGTGGTGAGCTGCTCTTTCGTTTGCGATGTGAAGGCCGGATTGACAATCAAACAATTGACGAAGAGGAAGATATGGTTCCGGATCTGGTTATTCTTCAGGGCAACACCGCCCTTGTTTTTCTTCTTCACGATGTCCATGAGCTTATTGACGATTTGATCCGCTACATAGTTGACGTGAGTTCCCCCGGAAGTGGTGGCGATGGAGTTCACGAATGAGACCTGCTGGAACGAGCCATCCGAAACCGCGAAGCCAATCTCCCACCGCTCATTTGGATTATCTGTCAGAATGACCTGGTTTTCCGTAGGCGCGCTGGCATCCTCCTGTTTCATGTTCTCGGCCTTGATGGCTTTCGTGTACATCTCCATATACTTCTTAAAGTTGCTGACCTTGATCTTGTCCCCGTTGAGGAAGACCTTGACGCCTTTGCAAGTACCTGCCATGTCATACACGCGTCGCTTCACAAGAGCTTCGAAGTCATTGTCCATGCCCGACATGCCAAACTTTTTGAAGTCTGGGATGAAGGTGATCTTCGTGTAGTCGTCTCCTTTGACCGAGGTGATCTTGGCCTTGTCCATCTTGCTCATGTTGTTGGTCCACGTCTGAATGTATTTCTTCCCCTTCCTTGAATCTACGGTTTCCAGGATGAACTCCGTGCTGAAGATGTTACATAGCTTAGCGCCATAGCCGTTACGCCCACCAGTGACTTTCTGTTGGTCATCATCGTAATTGGATGAGGTTAGCAAGTGGCCGAAAATCATTTCAGGCACATAGATTCCTTCTTTCTGGACTATAATCAGCGATCATGCACCGCGTGCTAGACATGGCTTCGTCTTACTTCGTGAATCTCGACTGGGATACCCCTGCCGTTATTACGCACGCTGATCTCTCCCTTCTCCCGATCGACCGTGACCTTGATCTCGGTCATGTTCTTGTCCCGCTGCTTGTTGTCGGCAGCATTGACCAAGATCTCATCGAAAATCTTATACAAGCCTGGTACGTAGCTGACCTCGCGCAACTCCATGGACTCGGCCTCGGAGTTGAACACCCACATCTGCTTCTCGGTCCGCTCTACTGATCCTACATACGTGTCGGGTCGCTTGAGGATGTGTTCGAGTTGAGTGAGCTGCGTGATAAGTCAGTATAGCATGTTTGGTAGAATTTTTGCAAAGCAAACCTTCTGGTACTGCTCCGTTGCGGTCAACTTCTTCTTGGACTTAGCATCATCCGCTCCTTCGGCTCCATAACTCTCATTCGAGATAGGCTGAAGATGCTTGCCACTCGACATCTTGGGACCAGGCCCCTTTTTTTGTTTCTTCGCGCTCGGCGGAGTCTGGGAGAGTAGAGAGGCGTCATCAGCTGAAGCGCGTCCTATGTCGTGGTCGGAGTTCTCGACGTCCGAGTCAGGCTTGGCGCGCTTCTTCGGTGCCACTTTGGCTGTCTTTAGTAGAGTTTGAGTCTTTTTCGGGGCTGCCTTTGGCTTCGCTGCAGCTGCAGGCTTCTTGGGTACCGCCTTGGGTTTCTAGATGAGCGGTTAGCCTCGTTTGCTAAACATTATTGACTGCATGTGCCAGTATCAGAACGCGTACAGCCTTCACCACTGGCGCGAAGTCGGAACTAGCACCATCCTCGAACACCGAGTCCATCATGGAGTCGTCCATGGCGGACGTTGGGGGTTATTCTCTTCAGGCTCTTTCAACTCAAGGGGGGCATGGGTATAACGATTAGAAAGCAGAACCGATGGGTGACCATCAACTATTTGCAAAAGAACGAAATGCACAAGGCCGTTGTTGTGAGCGCTGTGGTTCTTAACTCTTACCTTCAAGTTTGTTTACCCATGGCGTGTTTAGGGATTAGGCCGAAGCTAAGCCCAATGAAGCTAGTGCAGCTTATCCGACTTCCTCTTCAAGTTTACAAGGTTGTCCAGCTGTTTGCACTGTTTGACTTCTTTGGTGTATCAAAAACATCAGGTCTCCGTCTGTTGAAGCGCCCAAACAACAACAACTCTCAGGAAGAGTTTCTACCGAAGTTTTAATCGCATGAAGGACGTATGCTGTCACGTCTCTACGTCAATCGACTTGTAGTTTTCTTGAAGGCAAAGCGTTATCTGAACCCAAGCATAGGACATAACCATGTCCTTGCGTGCCTCTCATTGATCAAGCGCCAACGATAAGGGGAGCTGTGAATTATGAAGCCTTCTTACAAGAGGCTCATTCATTCAGTGACTGAAGATTTCATCCGCGTGCATGTTCAATCATGGTGCCCCTTGCCGAATCTATAGAAGCCTACCTTCTGATGTATAGCGCATATGACGCTTTGTGATCTCTTGACTCCCCTTGCTCTTCTATTATGGTGTCGTAGTCGAGTGCGTCCAAAAGGCTGGCCGTGCTTTGCCTCACCTCGCTATGCGCGAACACGCCTCCTTAACGAACGTAAGGAGATCATGACGATGACCGACATTCCTAAAGGCATCTCGCCCTGCAAGAGTAATAAAAGGATACGTAAATGCCCATAGGAGCGCAAGCAAGCAGCGTGGGAGATCATCAATTCCTCTGCGATCGGCATAAACAGTGAATCCAATGAGACTTTTGCAACCATCTATACCGATAGATTGACACAAACACGAAAAGATCCTGCGAACAAGAAGGCGGGTTCGTCGCCAGTATGCCGGACATGACGATGAATGGTCAGAACCTCGACTCTCTGATGGATCGATAATCACCTGTCATGGTCACGCAGTCTAGCGGCTCTTGATAGCTTGTGAGCAAATCCGACCGCCGTCTGGTTGCAAATGGTGAACTCATTGAACATGTACGGGACCATAGCGGGACATTCTCTAGCGAAACCGGTTTGACCTTACTTTGACAGGAGTCACTCTTGCCACCTAATACTCCCTATGTAACTGAGAAGCCCGATTCATCGGTCTTAAAGCAACAGTATGCGAGGGCCCGAGCCTTGCAATCAGAGAACTCGACAAAGGAAAAGTACCCCTTAGAGCTGCACCTGATCCCAGGTCTTTTTCTAATCCTATACCGAAACGCCACTCGCAGTTGCAAGCCATCATCCAATCCATAAAATCCCAATTTCAGTGCCCCTTTGGCCTTGCGAGCCAGAGGCCCACACTCTCGCGCGCTCCAGTCCCCGCCCAAACACTATCCGCACCGCCCCGGCGCCATTCTTCGTTCTGGCCATCTTCACCACCTCCGCGCGTGGCCTCGCCAAGCATGACCTCTAAGTCACGACGTTGGCTGCTGATCCATCTACGCATGAAGCGCGTCGGATCGCGAGCCAGAGCCGCATAGAAATCGTGTTTGGCACGAGCGTGGCCCAGGGCCTGAACGGTGGTAGCCAAGGCATCGTCAAGCCCGTTGATCTGTTGGAGGGTGTTGACGAGGGTCGGAGATTGAGTAGAGCTCAGATAGAGACGACGGAGGGGGTCATCGAGAGGGACCAGAACGTCATAAGTCGTGTAGTGAGAGGGAGGAAAGCTGGGTGCGGGGTCAGTAGACGATGGCCGTGATGAAGGCTGAGATGTAGGAGGTGGTGTGTGATAGGCGCGATCGACGCGAATCGTATATGGAATTTGTATTGGGGGTAAAGGCTCTAGGTGATGTACTATCAGGTCCGGTATATGCGGGAAGAAGACGGTATCCGACTCAAAAACCTACAAGATCAGAAGTATCAGCTTCGGTCAGTATGTCTTCTAAAGGTAGACAAATTCCTCGTGAACCGCTAGGGAACTCACCGCGCGGAGCTTCGCATCACATTTGATACGTCTACTTTCATCGTCCTCCTGCAATCCCAAAGCCTTGACGTACTCCCAAATGCCCATCACTACGCCCGCACGGTCTTCCTCTTCAGTGTCGAGAACCTCCGCAAGTGGCGCGCTGAGCTTGAATCGTTCTGGATTCTCATCTCTGACCAGATTGATTGTAACGTTGAGATTCTCGTCGCCTTTTCGCTCAAACTCAAGGCAATCGAACTCTACCGCAGACGTAGTAGCGGGTGCGCCTATGCTATGTCTCTTGTCCGGCTTCATCCACTCGACAGGAGCAAAAGCGTCTGGATTCAGGGACCGTGACCTGTCGAAGTCGACAGTGATCGACTTGAAAAAGTGCGAAAGCTTCGTTCGCTTAGTTGAGAAGGAGCTCGAGCCTGGTCTGCTTGCGGTTGCTGCATCCTCGCCATTTCCATCCTTCATACCCTTCTCCCAATCAAGAGCTTCGTCGGACATAATGGCATCCTCTTCGTCATCCAGCAATCGACCTTCGATTTTGACACGGTATGTTGCCTGGCTCTCCCCACCAAAGTCAAACGCATCAGGGTCCATGCTGGTCAACTGCCATGGCTGGTTGTCTACTGTATTCGACACCCATATTCGTAGAGTACGGTAACGTTTGAAGTTACGGTTGACGCTGTCTTGGATGTCGAGACGCTTGCGCATCATGACGGCGTCGAGACGGCGCTCTGCCTCGCGCAGAGCCTGATACCGCTTGACCCCATCTCCAATCACAATGTCGTCCAATGCGTCCGGCAAGTCCTTGTCGGTAGGTCGCCGGCTCTGCCGTCGGACGAGGTCACGCTTCTGAGCTTCCGCAGCCTGCTGCGCCTGTATCTGCTGGGGCGTAGGCTGTGGATGTGCGCCAGCCACCATGGGTCCTGCGCGCCGGAAAGTCAGCTCCAAGTCTGCGCGCCGAATCATGGTGGTTCTGTCAAGCAAGGAAAAGGAGCGTGGATATTGTGCGCTTGAAGGAACAGGTTGAGAAAGAGGTAGGTACCAGGGCCTCTTCGGGGGGCAGTCGCGTGCGGCGACCGCTGCGTCGCCTGCGGGTAGTGCCGGTACTGGGACTGCATATTTGCTGGAGGAAAGCAACCACCACGGGCAGCAAACAATGATGGGGGAAAGCGTCTGGCGATGGAGGCGGATGCACTTGATAGAAGTTGCCCGGACGCGTCGCAATTGTCTCTACGGTTGTAAATAATACTGCAGCCCCTTTCTACGGCCTAGCCGAATGCGGGGCAGGGCGAGCAAAAGGAAGGCCCCGCTACAACTTCAATCTTCTTCTCTCTCCCGAGGAAGTCATGGCATACAGAATCAATCAGCATCTATTTCTTTGCTCTAAGGACTCTCGGTTTGGTTGCGATATCGTTGCTGCAAACTGTCGTTTCACATCTCACCCTTAGTCGGAGCGTTTAGCGATCGCTTGTGGTTGAGTTCTCCTCTGCTTTGCTGTTTCTACATCGTATTGGTGGCTTAATGCATTTGATCTTACGTGATGATTTT
>QQTW01000288.1_pt1 | contig 30653 bp, 25 predicted proteins | sample 1904831 | NCBI WGS metagenome assembly QQTW01 (sample SAMN09435610, study PRJNA476489) | Subsurface metagenome, whole genome shotgun sequencing project.
GACGATTCATCGTCAGTATCTACATTGATTATTTCCGGAAACTCACTCGTACCTTGACCAGCGCAATGCTAAGCACCAATTCGCCCGCGGATGGGCGCACGTCAGTCAGAACAGAGCACGTTAATCTCTAGAGCAAGGACAAAAGCTGTGCTTTCGAGCGGCGATTGAATACACAATTCTTTTTCGAGCACTTTGCGATGCAGAACAAACATACATGCTGGCAAAAATGTCAGCGACAAAGTCAATTTGAGAGGTGTAGACAGTGAATCGAACAAGATGATCAACTCCACCGCATTGCCAAACGTCACGTTCATCAGTGCTCCCACCGTGTCGCCCATCCTTCGTGCAACGCTCTCCGTCGCGTAGCCCAGCAGGGCGGCCAGCGGCACAATGGCCAGGGCGTTGACGACAAAAATGACCGTATGGTTTAAGTGCGCGGCATGCACGGCGATGCCGGCCGGCACGCAGATCAGCAGAACATTGATCCAGCTGTAACATATGATCATCTTCAAGGCCCTCAGGGCCCGTTGAGCCCGGCTCAGCTTGGTCTCATCTTGCGCGACGGGGCTCGAGGCACCGTCTTGGGGATTGGTCATGGAACCAGTCGGATTGCCGGCCTCGGTCTCCGAGGCCAAGAGATCGGGTCGGCCTCCTGCGGCTTGGGGGTCTGTGTCAACGCCATGTCGAAACGTTAACGGTCCTCGATCGGCCTTGGTCACAGGCCCTAGTTTGACGGCCTGCTGCTGAACATCCGTCGTGGACGAGTTGGGTCGTGCGGCTAGCGCTCCACTTCGAGCCCACGAGCGAATCCGGTCTGGATAAGAGCCCATGTCAGAGGGGTCGTCCATTGAAGAGCCTCATCACCGGATCGGATTAGAGCAAGAGTTGCTCGAAGTAGGGTGTAATGGACAACATAGAACTCCGACGGTAATCAAATCGTTGAGAGCTCATGGCCAAGCAAGGGCAACTTGGGGCACGAATTAATAGAGCACATCATGGCTCGATGTTTTTCCAAGGAAGCATCGAGCAGCTCGGACGAGCTGGCCGATGACATCCGACCAACTTGATCATACACCTCACCGAACATCACGAACATGAAAAGAAGCCCATACGGCTGGATGAACGAAAAGAGCGTACTAATTCCGAAGTCAGTAGCTTCACCAACACTTGCTCGGTGTGAATGCTTACCTCACTCATCAAGTTCATACAAAGATGGCGATGATGCCAGTTGGTGATGGCAGGTGCAAAATGGCCCCGCACTCCCGTTGGCACCCGTCCGCCACCGACCTTTTAAAAACCAGTAGGGAAACCGGGAAACCGGCGACTCTAATTCGTCATCACTGGTGGTGCGCCACCGTGGTGGCTCGTGAAGTGTCCATAGCTTGCGCCACAGCTCGCATGTGATGACATGACTAATCAGTTTCCTGAAATAATCAATGTAGATACTGACGATGAATCGTCAGAATGAGATCCGCATTGTCCAGTCATCGCTGGTGGGCTCCATTTTAGCGAATCTGCTGTTGATCATGGGAATGGGCTTCCTACTTGGAGGCCTTCGTTATCGCGAACAGGTTAGAACTGGCCCTTCCCCCCCTTTTTCTATCAGTATTGACGACTGATGATGTATAGATCTACAATAGTACCGTGACGCAGATGAGTGCTTGCTTGTTGAGCCTCAGCGTCACTAGTCTACTGCTCCCGGTAAGTATATTTTTCCCTGTCTAGCCTTACCTGCCTATGGCTGTGTGAAGGATAGTCTGTGCTAGCAATATATTGACGGTCTTGGAACAGACGGCATTCCATGCAGCGTTCAGGGATAATGGCAAGGCCGATCGAGCCGTTCTCAAAGTGAGCCGCGGCACAAGTATTGTACGTCACACTACTTCTCCAACGGTAAGTAGAGGTAGCTGATATGCCATAGATCCTGCTCTTCATCTATGTGCTCTACCTTCTGTTCCAGCTCAAGTCACATGCCTACATGTATCAGAGCACGCCTCAGCACCGCATCGACGAAGAATCCCGTCCTGGTATGCTGGCTAATATCATGAATTCCTCGAGTTCATCCAGCACGTCCAGCTCTACGAGCTCTTCGGACTCGGATAGCTCGTCGGACTCCGATACCACGGTCAAGCGGATCAGGCGAGTGATGAGAAAGGGACGAAGACGGCGGAAGTCGAATGCCAGCTCCAAGGAACCAGTAGCCAGGACACCGCGTCGACGGGACTCGGAAGGGTCCGTCACAGCCACTGTGGAGACCACTCAACTTAGTACGGCCGCAAACCCGCCCAGCGATAGGAGTATTGTCCGCGAGCCAGCACTGGGCGTCATTGCCAGCGGTGATGAAGCGGATGTCAATGGCGAGCCGAAGGCCGACCAGACTCCAGAAAAGATCGTCAGCTTTAAAGAGACGACGGTCGCAGATGGTCATCCACGATCCGACAAAGCATCGGGACGCAAGAGACGGCATCGCCGACGCCGACGCGCTGATCGAAGTCTGCAGGAGCTAAAGGAGCGAGAGAGCCGAGTCAGCGCTAAAGTCGACTTGAAAGATTATCGTTCCGAGCCGATCGCTACAATGACACCGGAACCCAGCCAGAACTCGCCCGTTCCTTCCCTTCAATTGCCGCCCGAGCCCCAGACGCATTCTCCATCCCCGAAACGGCCGCTTCGCATACGCGATTTGTCCTTTCGCTCAGTCGTTCCTGGGGCTTTCTCAGCTTCCGAATCTCCACAAGCAACCAATAATGGGTTGCTTACACCTACGAATACGGGAATCAGCACCAGACCGGGTCCACTCGGCGTTCGACGGACCCTGTCTCTACCAGAACGGCTCAACCAGCATGGACCCACGACGAGTATACCCTCGCCTGGGCCGCTACCATACTTCGTGCCCGTCATCCCGGTTACCTCCAGAGACGACAAGGATGACAAGAAGCACCTTTCCCAAACGGCGGCCATCTTTCTGTTGGTATCGACGACAGCACTGGTCGCGGTGTGTGCCGAGTTCCTGCTCAGCAGCATCAACGATCTCGTCGAAGATACGGGCATCAGCGAGGTATTCGTTGGACTAATCATCCTACCTATCATCGGAAATGCCGCGGAACACATCACGGCTGTGACGGTCGCGGCGAAGAATAAGATGGACTTGGCGATTGGTGTGGCGGTGGGGAGTAGTATTCAAATTGGTGAGCTCTTTTTCTCCCCTTAACTTCTCCTACCTTGATCTCATCCCCGTTTATTACGTCCACCTGTATCCACTCTTCAAATGCCTGATACTCAATATCATCCGTCGATATATGAGCAAGATGTGTGCTAATAAACTATCAGCCCTCTTCGTCACCCCAGTGGTTGTTCTCATCGGCTGGATCCTCAAGAAGGAGATGTCATTGTACTTCACCATCTTCGAAACCATCTCACTCTTCGTATCAGCCTTCATCGTCAACTTCTTAGTGCTAGATGGACGAAGCAATTACCTCGAGGGAGCATTGCTGTGTGCAGCTTATGTGATTATCGGGTGGGTCTTGCATTGGTTTTTCATCTATCCCCCTCGATCTTTTAAAGCTCATTTTTCCATCCCTCTCCTGTCCCGTTCTGTTCTATCAAGCTCGACTGACAAAGTGATGTAGGGTGGCGGCATTCTTCTACCCCAATGAAGGAGAGCAGAGTACCATTGGAGGAGGAAACTGAGTTTCAAAGAGAGACCGACGCAAGTCAATGCCGCGAGGCAAACAAGTTTGAGAAGAAAGCAGTGGGAGGAAGTGGAGAACAAGTCAATGAATTATCACGAAGTGAACGAAAAAATTGCCCAATCATAGCTACACTATTATACTATCCTTTGTATTCCCGTTACTGGCTGAGCTGAGCTGAGATTATCTCCATAGAAGCATCCAATGCGCGATTTGATTGATCAAGGTTGATCTTATCGCTTGTGGCGTTGACGACGGAGGAATTGACATAGCTACCGCTGTGGTCGTCTTGATCAAGATCCCGACTGAAGGTGAACATTATTCTGTACGACCAGAAAGTGGGTGTTAATCTCCGTCATCACACTTACGACGGTGGACATGGAATATCTTCGGGGTAATGTTGACGATGGTCGACAATGTGATGGTGGTTGAAGCTGATCTTCGCGTTCAGTACGACGATGAAAGTAAAAACATCGAACCTCATCGACATTATTACGACGAAGCTTGACAACTTCATCCTTCGTCAAACTCATGACGGAGGATGATAGTCATCCCTGCTGTGAGTGGGACGAAGCTCACCTCCACCTTCACCACTCTAACGAAGAATTACGCACCTCGTTCATGAGGCTCACGCTCGTACCTTTTCAATAGTAATCAACGGCAGCCTAGTCCAGCTGCCTAATTCCATCAGTCTATTCACTTCCATCACATTCCATTTTCAATCCTTTTGATTGTCTAATTCACCTACGCTTACCTCAATTGTATCATGAATAGGAAGGACAATACACGAATAGAGAAAAGCAGGCTATTGTACGCGAACCACAATAGTTTGATATAATAGAGGTGTGCTATTGTATGTTAGCGCCAACAATTGACTCTAGGAGCAGGAGGCGGATAACTCCATAGTTATTCTAATTGAGCTATCCGAATCAGGAAACGACCATCGTGACCTATTTAGACAACTTTCTATCTACCTACTTACCTTGGGTCACAGTAGGGGCCGTGCTATGCTGGGCTACAGAATTAAGGGTGGCTGAGGGAAGCTGCAACTTATGTTAGTTAGTCGGATCGTAAACGAAACCGATCCGATTCGGAAGGAACTACCGTGAGGTCGTTCCTGTATCTTATCTAGATCGATCTATGTATATAAGACCCCCTGCCCCCTCCCCCCTTCGCTCTCGCTCGCTCGTTGTTGAATTCAAAGATTTTAAGGAATTTCTACCGGCATGATTCCTACGTATTAGAAGAAGAATACAATGATCATTTATGGACCATCGGTACGACCCTAAGTTGTCTGTTCGAGTATCTTTTGACCTTCGCTGCTTATTTCATCCTCATCTTCGTCTTCGTTGTTACTCCCCTGGTCGACACGAAACTCGTACGCATTATTATAAGAGCGGGTGTACATTCTTATTGCCGCTCTATTGTTCGTTCTCCTTATTTCCAAGATTTTGATATCGTCTATCGTCCCAATGAACATGAGGGGGCTGGTTAGCTTGTTTACTAACATGGTCATTTAGGAACCACTCCTAGCTCGATGAAATAGCGTAGATCTGATCCAACAACCCTGCAATTCGCAGACCCGCTATTGTTGATCATGTGGCTATTGTCCTCTTAACGAGAAGATTCGAATTCAACCTACCTACCGCATTGTTGAAGTTACCCGCCTCCTTACGATTTTCGAGTCATCCTATTGTTGGGAGATTCCCGCCTGACCGCGCCATTGACACTGGTCCAAAGTTACCCGCGACTTCCTGGGGTATATAAACCCCCCCTCTGCCCCCCGAGACCACCTCATCTCTTCTTTCCCACTACAACTTCTCTTCTGCTATCAACACACTGTCAGCTTAACTTCAACTTCCACTTCCAATTGGCTTTCTCCATCAGTACTATTCTACTCTGCTCTTCAGAGGATCGATCAACCAAAACTTACTCAATCGGCTACTTTATCCTTGGTCTCAATCTCTCCGTCAAGCAGGTACTTCATCCTGCTTCCTTAACTCGTTCCTCTACACTTTCTCCCATCTCATCCGGTCGTGAACCCTCTTCCTGTCACATCTTTCCCCCACTTCAATTCCCCTCGAGAAAGCCATTCAGCGCCTGGATCTCGGCGCCTGATATCTCAATTTCCTCTGACACCTTCCAGCTTTCAAGCAGTTCTGTCTCATCCTTCGGATCGACGTCGGCGCCGAGACTCATCCGGCAGTTTCTGCGCTCCAAGCTCCTTTCGATTCCAAAATTCCCCATACGGCAATCTCCACTACCGCGCAGACAAAGACTCTCGGCGGACAGGCCTGCTCAGCTTAGTCGTAGAGGGTGGCTAGTCGGCGGGGCAGTTACTTCACACACCTCTCGACCAGCCGTCCACATATCCTTCTCCCCACTTCCTCCTTCCTCACTTCTCTCATCCTCACTCACTCTTTCTCATCACACGACAACATCGACAGCCATTGCGAATCTCAACTGATCAGCCAACTCGTCAACCATATCAGCAAGAGCTTCTGAGCAATATTCTCTTCACTTCCTCATCTTCTCTTATCTTCCCTGATCGAGACAGTCAGTCAGCGGTCATCTCATCGACTTCGATCAACTTCACCCACCCTCCGCAACTTGGCGTGACGAACACGTACCGCCTTCACACTCATCAAGTCCTTCATCTCGTGCCTGCCTTAGGGTAAAGGCGCCTTCGCTCTCGGTCCGTCTCAGCTCAGCTCTCTTTGTCTTTCATCCACCCTCAGTTTACCTCCTTCTCTTCTTGAGTCATTCACCATGACTGGCCGACGCGGAAGAGGTTCGCGCAACTGGGGTTTCAACCCGAACGTCAACCCGAACGTCAATCAGAACGCTCAGACCGGAGGCAATCCGCAGAATGGTAACATCAATCGCGCTGGAGGCAATCCGACCTGGACGACCATCGCCCAGAATGGACGCAATGGATCGAACAACGACGTCGCTCAGGCCACTGGCAATCGGAACAACAACCAGTACGCTCAGGCTGGACGAGTTGCGGTGAACAACAATGCGACACAGGCCGGAGGATATCCGCAGAACAACGTCGTTCAGGCCACTGGCAATCTGAACAACCAGTACGCTCAGGCTGGACGAGTTGCGGTGAACAACAATGCCGCTCAGGCAGGAGGATATTCGCAGCGCAACATCGGCCAGACTGGAGGACATCCGCAGAACAATAACGTCGCTCGCGCGGGAGGAAATCCGACCTGGGCCACCATCGCCCAGTCTGGACGCAATGGACAGAACAACGGCGTCGCCCAGACCACTGGCAATCGGACCTACAACCAGTACGCTCAAGCTGGACGAGTTGCGGTGAACAACAACGCCACTCAGGCCGGAGGATATCCGCAGCGCAACATGGGCCAGACTGAACGCAACGGACAGAACAATGCCATCGCTCAGACCGGAGGCAATGGGCAGAACGGTAACATCACTCGCGCCGGTGGAAATCCTACCTATGGCGCTATCGCCCAGACCGGCCGCAATGGGCAGAACAACATCGTGCCGTCTGCTCAGCGCCCGAACGCGAACACCAACGGGCAGAACAACATCGTGCCGTCTGCTCAACGTCCGAACGCGAACACCAATGGCCCGGTGAACGCGAACGTTAACCGCCGAGTCATCGTCAATCTCCCTCAGGGACCAGGACATAATATCACCAACATCCAGGCCATCCAGCAAGACGAAGGCCGCGTCCTTCCGCAATATCCGGCGCTTGTCGATTACAATGCCCCCGAGGTCTCCAGTGCGGGCATGAGGAACTTTGTGGATAACCGCGTGTTGGATCCGATCAAGATCAATCTTCCGGCCATCGCTACCTGGCAGAAGTTCTCCGCAATTCACATCGCGAATGACGTCCCGCGTGCTGCCTTGGATATCGTCTCTCGTACGCCTTTCCCGGTTGATCCCGAGGATTTCGGCACCGGGGGATCCGTCAATGGCGCTGGAGCCACCGGGGAAGTTGTGCAGAAGAAGGAAGGAGGTAAGTGGGATGAGACACCATCATCACTCTGCTTTAGTATGAACAGAAGAACTAACGAGGGATGTTCTTCCACAGAAGTTCCGAGCATCGGCGCTGCTGTTGTGACAGCCGAACCGAAGAAAGTCGATACGGCCGTCACTACTCATGCTCCTGTGGCAAATGCTCCTCGCTCCTGGGCCCAGGTTGCCAGCGTGCCGAAGCACAAGATCGCCATGAAAGCTGTGGAGACGCCGAAGATTGGAGAGTCTTCTGCCGGCAATATCAATACGGCAAATACCAACACACCGACCGTCCAGGGACATGCTCAGCCCGGAGTCGGCCAGACCGGAGAATCCAACACGCAGACCGTCCACGGACAAGTTCAGCCGGGAGTCAGCGCCAACGGAGGATCCAATTCCAGTACCGTCAACAATCATGTGGAGAATACCAACTCGCAGGCTGTCCGTGGACAAGTACAGCCCGGAGCCAACGAGACTGGAGAGTCGAATGCCAGCAACACCATTGCGGAGAATACCAGCGTGCAGACCGTCCAGGGACAAGATCAGCCCGGAGTCAACACGTTTGGCGGTATCCCCAAGGATCCTGCTCCGGCTGTGATCAAAGAAATCGACTGGACCAAGCCACTGCACCGGCACTTCGATGACCCAAAGAAGCAAGAGGCGTATGACAAACAGGTTGAACAGGCCAAACGGATCCAGAAGCGCCTCCAGAAGGAGAAGACCACACAGCTGCGTCTTCCTATTGAACTCTGGTTGCAGATCGTGCCGGAACTCGATCCCCGCAGTCGTCGGGCGTTTGCCATCTCCTGCAAGGACGCCGCTCGCGTCGTCAATAACCTGGTCATCCAATGGGACGTCCACGCCGGAGAATATGACGGGGACGAGAAGACTGTGAATGGCGATCCGGTCAACAAACCGTTGGATCTCCACCGGACCGTCATCGTTCGTGGCGGCAATCGACTCGATCGTTACCGCGGCCATGAGATTCGTGGAATGCAGAAACTGACACTTGCCCTGTCCAACATGCGCCCCGCCATCAAACAGCTCGAGTTGCACAATCTGCCGCTGCTGTCCTGTGACCTTCTGGCTAGAGTCCTGCCTGAGATGAGGATGCTCGAGTATCTTGGTTAGTACTTTCCTTCCTCTTGTCATCTTTCTTTCTTGTCTGCTGTCGTCTTTCTTGTCTTCCCTTCCCCACTGGCGACTAGAAATATGCGAGAGCAGAAACTGACGCCAAGGTCCGTCAGGCATCTACCGCTGCCCACTCATCGGCGTCCTAGCTCTTGAACAATTGATCCCCATTCTCCAGCGGGGCCCATCCGCTCGGGAGAAACGCGCAGTGCCGCTTCAGCTCGATTTCTACCCGGGTGCTCGTCACGAGTACGCCCGAACGGTGCATTACATCGTGGCGTTGCCGGCTCTCCTGTACGAGCTGCTTCCGGCTGCGAAAGCGGCGAACTCCCAGCTGTGTGCCCGCGGCGGAAACTTCTACCGCTGGCTCCGCAGCACAGCATGCGGCATCACCAGGGCCAACCTGGAGCGGATCGAGAACCACCAGTACGGTACACCCATCATCCAGTGGATCTCAAGCAACAAGGAAGGCAAGTCACAGAAGCGCGTTGATCCCTCGTCCAACAACGCGCGCGACTTCGAATGTTTCGAGTGCGAACGCATCATGCCCGGCTGTTTCTTCGCCAAGAATCAGTTCAAGTACCCTGACGGTCCGACGTGCTGGGCCTGCAAGCTTCGGGAGGAAATCGGCTATGTCGAGAACACCTCGAACCATGGATACGCTGATGATATCGAGGCCGCGACCCAGTGGCTCGGACCATGTCCCGACCTCAGCAGCTGCGTGCTGAAAGCCGAATCCGACTTGGCCAAGCCCTTGGTGAATGATAAGACGTACTATCAGATCCGCCAGGAGATCGAAAAAGAAAAGGAGCGAATCAGGCAGATGGAGATGGGCAGCAGACCCGGTGCCGTCGTGCCCAAGTGGGGATCAAAGCGTGGTGGAAACTTCGTCTGGTCCGCCTCGCCTGAGGAACGCGCCGAACAGTACAGGAGCTTGTATGATCAGCATGATTGGAGAGAGAATGATTGGGAATTGGCGGAGCAGTTTCCCTATGGAATGACGCAGGAAGAAGTGTAAGTCGTCGTCGTTCGTCGTCGTTGCGAGAGATCTGAAGCGAGGCTGACTAATCGTGCATAGGCCCACGACTTGGGACTGGTGAATGTGACGATATGTGGAGCATGACCGGTTACGCGCGAGAGATAGTGATGGCTGGGGAAAAGGTTTGTGGGCAGTTTGTTGAGCGATGTCTGGTACTGTAGTCAGTTTGTGGAAGTAGGTAGCGTAGACTGAGTGGGATTCATGGCGGAGTGTTGATATGAGCAGACTGCATGGGGTGGAGTGGGGACGTCAGCGTTGTGGGAGCTTTTCTTTTTTTCCTTAACCAGATTGTCACCGACGGAGAAGTTAGTTCTAGTTGAGCAGATCGAGAAAAGTAGTAGATGGAGAGCAGATAGCATGGAATGCGAAAGACTGATCTGTCCATAACTTACCATGACCACGTGCTGTCGAGATTTGATCTGACGCTACACTGCAGTGAAAACTAGTCGTTGATTCTGGTTCTTCTTCGATCTGGGTGACTGACACTAACTACTCGGTAGAATTTCTGGAATAATGACTAAGGAGATTTTTGTGAATCATATCTTATCTAATCTAATCGTGCTGTTAGGGCTAGGGCCAAGGGTATGATGGCCAGGACGGGGAGTCAAGACGACTGTAAACTCATTCAGACTCGTCGGATGATTCTCCACCGGAGTGTTCTCCTCCGGCTTCCTTTCACTTCTTCGTCCAAGGCGTCCAAGGCGTCCTCGGACGAAAGGGGAAACGAACAAAGAGAGGGAAGTGACCCCCTCAATATCCATTCTTCGCACAATTGATCTGACCTCGCTCTTGTAGATTCGGTCGATTCCAACTTCTTCAGCCTCCTCGACCGCCGCTTTGACCTCGCCAGACCGACCAACCCGCAGCGGTCATCCCAGGACCTCGGTGTGGCTATTTTGATCAGCAGAGATCTACATTTGAAATCATGAGATTATAAAACAGACGAGAAAGGGGTGAGAAAGACGAACGGATGTTCTCTGGAAAGGCTCACGTCGACGGCCACGAGCGAACACCTTATGGCCCCCTTGTTGGGGGCACCGAAATCGCTCCTCCCGAGATGGGAGGAAGCAGATCAGTCGGTCGTATCTTCCTCCGACTAGGGAGAAGCTGTTGAGAAGAAAGAAGAAGTGTTCGAAGGATGGAGGAGGAAGAGAATGACGCGATAGCGACGACCAGCGTCGCCATCTCGATCGTGGTCGTAGTCGGTGCCTTCATCGAGGAGGGAGAGGGGGAATGAGGAAGAAGAGGATGAGCTGGATAGCCGGGACCAGCGTCGGCATGACGATGGCCGTGGTGGTTGGGTGCATCTCCGTCGTCGGACTGGAGGACGACGGAGTACTCGTCGTGATGGTGGTGGGTGGTTGTCGGTGCCTCCGTCGAGGGAGGGGAGAGAGTGAGGAGAATGACATTCAAGAGATGGAAGAAGGAGTAGGTAACCGGGAAGATGGGCTCCTCGCTTGATGGAGAGGTCGAGACCAAGGATGAAGTTGCCGGAGGCACCGACATCCATCGAGCAGGGGTAGAGGAACAAGGTTCGAGACTTCGCAGTCTTAATACATCGAAAGGGACTGACCGACCGATGTGAACGCCTCCCCACCCGAAGGAAGGTACGGTGGACGATGAATGACGGGAGGGTAAGAGGGACTATGATGGGGAGGATAGGGAAGACCTGGCGAGGCTCACACCTCGCCGGCGAGGGATGAAGAGGAAGGAGACCAAAAAGCCGGGGAAAGGACCGGTCTTAAATATTCCTCCAGAGGAGCATGCCTCACGGGCCTTGACACTCCGACGTCATCTCATCCCCCCCCCCTCCCCACCCAACTAAAAACAACAACAACAACAACAACAAACATATCCAGATACCGCACGGACAAACACACCGCCTCGAGAACGACCCCATGGGGTACCCCAAGATGGGGAGGTTGGGGTAAGTAATCGATCAAAGAGGAGGATCAGGAAGGCGCGGATATCTTCATCAAGGCGTTATTCAACCGTGGTTCAACATAAGGTACCGTTCTTTTCTTACACTATCTTTTCACCGCCTCTCTTCTTGATGTGGACGTTGGGGTTAATGCTGTTAGCAGGAAGCTTAAGAGGAAAGAGTAGCCATCGTTCCCCCAACGTCAACGAACGTGATCTGAGGTAGGCACTTCCCTTTCATACAATATCTCCCTATCTGTTCTTTCCTTAACAGGAAAGAACTCGTTTCAATCTGTTGAGTTCGGTTCCCATCCCCCTGCAATATCTCTCGTCTCGTCACGTCAGCGTCCTGTCACCCTCCAGAGCTGTCAAATCATGTCATGCACGTCACCCGGTGGCGAGCTCATTTCGTTTAACCATTGAATTCATTCGTTCCTTCGAGTGATCTACAGAGGGTATACCGCGAAGGTATTAGCCTCTTCTTAAGCGATTTTCGCTTAATTTACGTCGTTCAATGATGTCTGCATGGTATTCTCACTCCTGCTGTTCGTGGAAATCACGGATGGGGCACTCCAGATCATTTTGGAGATTTTTGGTGGATTTTTGGGGTAAATTCTGCGTGTTTTTTAGTGTTGTTTGGACTTCGACCGGATGGACGAAATTGAAATATCTATGGAAATCACTTTCATTAATCAGACGCAGAAGTTCAGGTTTACTTTTCATCACATTTGTGATGAATTTCTTTCTTTCCTTCGTCGACCGGTCACCTCCGTTGTCAGTACGATGCAAGTCATTGAATCTTCCTCCGTCACGAGTATGGCGGGATCTTTACGTCTTATCAATCTTACGATGAAGGGTTGCGTTGACTCTTCATCATCTGTATGATGAAGCCTCTTAGTCCATTCATCAGCTTCATGGCGGTGGATCACCACTCTCCTTCGTCAGCCTCATGACGAAGGCTTAGTATACTCCAGTACCATCAACCTTACGATGAAGGAAAGTCATCATCGTCATCTGTACGATGAAGATTACTCTATCTTCATCAGACGGCTCACGAAGGGTCCGAGTAGTTTCATCAGCTATACGATGAAGGTACAGCGCTGCCTCTGTCAGACGTATGATGAAGACCCACTCCAGGATCATCACTCTTACGATGAAAGTTGTCTTCCCTTCATCGTCCTCATGACGGAGATTAGCCCTACCATCATCAGCCTCAAGACACCGAGGGCCACTACATCCGTCCATCGTAAGGACGATGATGGCGGGCATCTACATCAGGTAGATTACACAATTCCCACGATTTCTAGAGGAATTTTAATTTTAGATTAGAAAAAGAACAAGAACCAAGGGTATCTATCATACACAATCGAACGAAAACAACAAAATCTAGCTCTCACGAGCGTTTGAATGCTACATTAACTACTTCTTTTTCTGCTTCTTTCCTTTATATCTTCCTCAGCCTTCCCCTCCATTCTCCTCTTGCTTGGAACTTCCCCCCGCTGCTCGATCACTTCCACTCAACATCCTCGGTCGAGACAGTAACCGTTCCTTTTCCGCTAACATAACTACTTCCCTCAGCACGCGTTCATCCCAGGATGTTTTCTGGGATTCATCCCACGACGTCTTTTGATTGTCTTGTCGACTTGAAGACGGTCCCGCTGTTACCGTCGTCGTTGTGGTCGTCAACGGGTCTTCATCTCTTGCTGACGGCTCCTCCTTATTCTGCTCCACCTCCTCCCCACCGACCGTCCCGTCATCGTCAATCGTCTGCAATGAAGGAAGTGGTTGCTGCACCGGCGTCGTATAAAAGCTCGCATTCGTCTCCGTGGGACTGATCGGTCGATTCGTCCCCGTGTCCACCTCCGTCGAGACGATCGAGTGTCGATCGCTATCCAGGGCTTGCAGGTTCTGTCGACTCAATCTCGTCGATCCTCGACTGCCGTGTGACACCTCCGTCAAATCCGTGATACCATCCGAGGTGGTTTCCATGGATGTATTCCCCTCCGAAGCAGCCGTGCTTTGCTGCGAGAGACGGCTCTTCGGGTTAGCCGCTCCAGTTACTGTGCCTGCTCCGGTGGCCGCCGTAGTCGATATACGGTCGTCGGCCGCAGGTGATACTCGACGAGGCCCTTGTCGTTGTCCCGACAGCACTGCTCGAATATCCCTCCGCAAGCCAATCTGCTCGTCTGCCGCCGCGACCGCTGCCACACCCGAGTAATTCAACATGCTGCTCCGCTTGTTCGTCAACCGGTCGTTCACGTCCCACACGTTCAAGCCCCGGATGCTGTTGTAAACGTCGCACATGGCGTTGCGGAACGCGGGCGCGTAGTCGCAGCTGTCGCCATGCACGCCGACCGCGCTCGGAGCGGCGCACAACTTGCAGATGATGCTGTTCAGGGTATGCGCTCGGTCCTGGAAGAACTCGTCTTCCTTGGCGGGGTCAAGCACGGCGGGGAGTACGCCGACCGTGTTGAACACCAGCATCAGCCAGCCCAAGTTGGCAGCGTCGCATTCGTGCGAGCCGTGTCGACACCGCGCTCGACGCTGCAGCTGTAGTAAACCGGGGTTGGCCAGCGGATCGGCGTCCGAGTAGGAGATGGGTCGACTGCGCATCGTGTCGGCCAGGGGCATGTCGTCCGAGGGTAGATACGCCTCGAGCGTGGCCCGACAGAGCTGTAGCGTCTTGCGCAGCTTCGCCGTTCGCACTTGATGCAATCGCAGCCATACCTCCTGCGGGAGTTTCGTGTCCTCTTGTGCCGCACCGAAGCCACCCCGCAGCTTCATCAACGCCTTTCGTGACTGTCGATGGAAGGTGCGATCGAGCCCGAAGACGTAGCTGATGAACAGGAAATCCTCGTATCCCTCGGCGTTCTGCTTGTCGAACGATTGCTCCAGCCAGAAACATTCAACGAAGATCTCCACGGGGGTGGTGCACCGGTACTTGTAGCACACGTAGGCGATGTCGGCGAACTCTTGAAAGGAGATGCGGCGTGGTACGCGGTCAATGCGCATATGCGCCGCGTACAACAGCGTCGTCATCGCCTCGAGCGTGATGTGGCTGTTCAGCTTGAGGCGGAGCGTCATGAGATTTGTATTGTTCGATCGCACAAACTCCGTGTGCTCGAGATCGTGCTCTAGACCGGCCGGGGGCTGGTTGTGCGCGTCCATCTGATCTTGTCGGTACGGTTTCAACGCATACTCGAAGAAGGTCGACGCTTGACTGAGCGCCTGCGAGGATACCCGGAACTTGAAGGATGGGGGGAAACCGAACTCGAGAATCGTATCGCCCGTCGGGGCGATGATGATGGTGGGTCCGCCGTCGGCCGTCGATGCCCGGACGGAGACCGTCACGTTGGCCGACCGCACCTCGGCAACGGCATTCGTCCAGTGGTAGGCCAGCGCCGACAAGCGCTCCTTGGCGTCCAGTAGCTGTTGGTATCGGTCATGCAGCGCCCGAACGGTGGCTCGGTCCTCGAGCGTGTTTCGGTTCCGCAGATATTCCTGCAACGAAGAGAATGAGCGGTGTCTTTCTCACCATAGTCGTTACAATGGCGAGAGAACAGTGTCTGCAAGCAAAAACTGCTTCCGTTTTCATAGTACATAAGAGATAGTCAACGATTCTCATCGTTGACGGTTAAGGGAGAAGGTAACGGAGTAATCGAGGAGGATCGTTCCTGCCTTGATAGACACTGAATGAAACCAAGAAGTCTTGATGCTTCAAAACTGCACCCTGGCGAATTAATAGCACCTACCGAGATCAATACATCGAACCGATCCAGTAGCGCCGAGATGCTCTCGTCCGACGCATCTGGACGCAACTTCCGATACAGCTTCTCCATGCTCGATTGTAGCTGGATGATCCAATTGGACTCGAACGTCCGATAGCGATAGACGAGATCGCGCGCGTGCGCGATTCGCTCCTCGACGCCTGCGAGATGCTTCGTCTGCCGCACGCCGCCGATGACGTCCTCGAGCAGGTGAATCGTCCGACTCTCGACCGAGTCCATGTCCTGGTTGACGAACGAGCGGCTGGGTCCGGCGAGCGACTGCAACTGCATGCTCTGCAGCATCACCAGATTCTTGGCCATGGCATCGGATTCGGCGATCCTGGCGTCCGCCTTGGCTTTATTAGGATAGACGCCGACATCCGTGGCCTCGTCCGGCATCGACCGCCGGTTCGGCCGATGATGGGACGTCGGACTGGCCGGGAGCTCCACGTTGGGTGCGCCATCCAGCTCGGCGACCTGAATGGTGTTGACCGGCTGAGCATCATGCTCGTTGTCCTGGGCCACCAACCAACACATCAGCAGACTTCCATGAACGGTGGTCGGGGCGGGTGGGGGGAAACTTTTGCGCCTACCGGCTGCTGCCTGTTGCTCTTGCTCTTGCGCCGCCCAAAGCTGCGCATGCGCTGGAACGTCTGCATGGTCTGGTTGGGCATGACTGATGATATCGTCGTTAGATCTCCAGACCTATCTCATATCGAGGTTGGAAACGACGGCCAACGGGAGCTTAAATGATCGGAAGAGTCTGCGGGCGTTAATGGGCTGGTGGATCGTCGGGCTGTTGGTGATGGTTCCCGGATGGTCCAACGAGGCTGAATCCTGGGATGGCATCGACCCACCCCTCCCCATACAATGCGCGGAGTCGATGCTAGGGCCGGTACTCGAACTGGTACGATTGGGACGTTCGGACGAAGGTACCCACCAGACTGCGGACACCGGGCCGCTCCCAGTAGAGCTCTAGAGTTGCTTGTCCAAGCGTCTAGGGCGTTACTATCGTTTCTTCTTCCTCGTCCCGCCGCCGCCGCGGGCGTCTTGGTGGCTCCACCTTGCGCCTCGAAAAGAAGTAAAGCCCGCACTCGGCGAGACCCGCAGCGGCGCGTGCTGTGATCAATGCGCTCGCCAAGGTGGGTGATGGTGTATCGATCTCTATCCTCGTAACGAGGATGCAGCATTGGTCGCACACGGCATAAAATCCCGCAGCAAGAGCCATACTGAGACCCTCGAGGTTTCGATGATCGCATCCCCCATTGGGTCCACCGACTGGCACGCTGGGCATGAGGCGGCACGCCGTCGACACCGGGAACCTGGTTTGTTTCCTGTCGGCCGAGCGCCGCAGAAACGTCGCAGTCGGCCGGGCATGGGGTCGGATGATGCTGTGATACTTCGAATGATTGATGGAAGATGGAACTACCGGTGGTCATAGCGTGAAGGAAGTCCGTGGAATGGAATTGAGCGGACAGGGCTTTTTGGCTGGTCCAACGGCCGTGAGTAACGATGCTCCAGCAGCTTTCGTTTCAAGGATGCTCAGCTGCTCACACCATCCGGCTTGTCATGGCGTCCCAGACCCGAGTCAAACTGGGGATGGAACAATCGCAGCCTTGTGAGGATATCCCTGCGCCGTCGGATCTCTGCCCGATTCCTCGAAACATGTTTCCGTTGGACCAGGTCAGCTGTCGCTGATGGAGATCGTAATCCGTTTTGGCGTCCTCCCTGGTCGACCCCATGGTATGTATGATCGACTTCAATGTTTCATTCTGTGGCCGGGGCCATTTGGTACGTGCGGTGAAGAGGAAGAGATTCCCATCGCGATGATGAAGGCCCGAGGTGGTCTGTTGAGTGAGCATGCCTGTGTCAGAGATGCTTACGATGCTCCATTGGATACCAGTAGGCCGAAGCACGCTGTGTTTGATGCTGCTGCTGCACGTCGTTCCATGCCCGCATTTGATCGTCGAAACTGAGTTTGGAAACCAATGCATTCATCTCCCCATCATAGCTAGCGTATGAAACAATAATGAAAACGATCTGTGGTGTACGGTGGTGATGCTGCCGGGATGTCCATGGAAGGGGGAAAGTTCGAAGAAAGTCCCTAAGAGTACCGCTTGACGTCCGCGTCCTGACCCTGTCGTGCTGTTCCACCGATCGGCTCGCCGATGCCAGCGCCATAGGCCGGGGGAGCAGCATTCCCAAAGCCGACCTGTGTTGTGCCCGCCGGCCCCGCCGCGCCCAGTCCCGCCGTGCTTCCAGAGCTGCCGAAGTTCTGGGTGCCCCCTTGCTGCGGGGCCGTCGCCATGAGGCTGGCATCTCCCCCGACGACCAGATCGCCACCACCCTTGACCCGGCCAAGAACCATACCCTTGGCGACGGACTTGACCACCGCCTTGCGCGAGACACCGGCCGCGTCGACATACACCAGCCCGACGTTCTTGACCCCGCCGCCCAGCTGGCGGGCGATCTCGCCGGCCTCGCTACCGTAGCGGTGCCCCACCACCGTCGACGCGGCAACGGAGCTCGAGGTGAGCAGGTTGCGCGCACCCTGGTCGATCCCGTCGGCCACGGTCGAGAAGGCGATCAAGGACTTGTTCAGGATCCCGGGCCGGTACCCCTCGACGGGTCGGCCGTCGCGGTCGACACCCTTACCCTTGCCGCGGCGCGCCATGGTCGCACCCAAATTCTGGGCGTACTTGCTGACCTGGCCGACCGTCTTGGCCGACAGTCCCGCGGCGCCCTGCGTCAACGAGTTGATCTTGCGCACCCGGTCGTGCGTGACGGGCGTGAAGGTCAATGGTTTCTGCGTCGGTTGCGTTTTCTGCGTGAAGTTCTCTGCGCCCGATTGCAGCATGCCCGAGATCTGACTGGAGGTGGTGACGATCAGCCGAGATGCTGTTGCCGCCTGCGAGACAAGCTTGGATTCCTTGTAGGCGGGATGCATCGCGTCCCGGAGATACTCGGGCGATGCGGTACTGATTCCAATCTGATTCGAGGCCGGGTCCTGAGGCAGTTGAATCTCAACCGGGTCTGTAAACTAGTTAATGACATGATCGTAACGTGCCATGATTGGGTGATACATACTCTTCGAGCCTGCCTTGACGTTGGGATCCTCGACCACGTGGAAGCCTTCACTCAGCTCCCCCACCACGCTGCCGTTTTCTTCATCCACAATGACGATATGACCATGCTGACCAGGACCTCCAGGTGCCATCATGCCCGGGGCATAGCTTCGGCTGGGCCCATAATCCTGAGGATTGTAGGATGTCTGACCATAGCTGCCTTTCTCATCTGAATATCCCGGCGGAGCACCATGCCGAGAACGCTCGTGGAAGGCCGTACACTGGGCTAGGATGGTCTCGAACGTGTCGACATCCTCTTGGGAGACCTGGTCGGGACCGCGTCCGATGCTAGGAAATTGGATGCGGGTGAAGGCACCGCTTTCGGGTCCCAAGTCCCAGCGAGGGATCAGATAGCTGTTCGGCGGCTGATGGTAGATCTGCGTCGTCGCCGGGATGGCTAGATCCAACTCCGGGGGGAGATGTAGATGCAGATAGAAGTCCTCCTCGGGGGCTGCGCTCTGAGGGTCGCTGGTCGACAAGTCCGAAAACGGCGACGATGTTGGCACCATCAGCAGCGACAGCGGCTGCGGGCCGGACGGAGTGAGAGGTGATTCCTGCCCATCCTGAACGTGGAAGGCGCTGATGTTGGGGATGGAATATAACAAGCGGGGGTCATTGTGGCCTGCCATGTTGTATGATACTCGATAATGTTGGAAAATAGGGTCTCTTATAGTCCAGCGGAGGTGATGCCTGCTCCGATAACCATGGGCCTGGTCGTTGAATTGGGCGTTGAGGTTAGCGTGAGTCGAAAGTGGCTTATACCCCGCAGGTATCTCTGATGTTAACTCGAAGCGAGATGGTACATTCAGCCGCTCTAATTATGATGATGCTATTCTTCGCTCTGCCAAGTTCCCCCCTTGCCCCACCAAGACCGACGTCGTCATCTGTTCGCCCCACGTCACCTGACTCTACCTTGACCACATTCATATCATATCAATCTTCATATCAGAATTCAATGCTCCTCAAATCCTTTATCTATCCCTATTAGTGATCAATCTTGAACTTCAGATCTTGGCTTCGATATTTGTATCTTTCAGCTGCTCATCACGAGACATATAGCAGTGGCACTGCTCACCTAAGCTCTCCCACGGTGGGGCCGAGGTCCGACATCTTCGACGCCGCCGATAACCGCAATCCGGGGTTGAAGCTTGTGATGGCACGACGGCAACAAAGGAGAGATCCTCCCGAGATCTTCGAGGATTCCATTTCGTACATAGTGCAATAGGTCCTTCTACCGGGACCACCTCAGATCATTCTATACTCTAACTGTAAGAGCTGTTGACTCCTACAATGGTTTCCTTGGTCAAATCTTTGCGCCTACTGGCGCGAAATGCTCCTACTGGAATGCGGTCACTGCCAGTACAATCTAGGATACAAGGGTGTGGCGTCCTTGGAATACCTATTTCTTAAGCTAGGCGCTGATACATCTTAGCTTGCGGCCATTGTCTTCCTCGTCATGTCGATGGCAGACCGCCGATCTGGCCAACATCCCACCCACGCCCATCACTCACCTGTCCGAGACGGAGGCGATGATGGCCGAGTCGGTGTCCAAGTTCGCGCAGGATGCGGTACTGCCTCGGGTACGAGGAATGGATGAAGCGGAGGCGATGGATCCGACGTTAGTGGAGCAGCTATTTGAGCAAGGCCTGATGGGCATTGAAATACCTGAAGAGTATGGTGGCGCGGGAATGAATTTCACCGCGGCCATTGTTGGCATCGAGGAGCTTGCTCGTATCGATCCGAGCGTCAGCATCATGGTTGATGTTCATAATACGTTGGTCAACTCGGCATTCCTAAGATATGGAAGCGCGGAGATTTGCAAACGGTTCTTGCCTCGCCTGGCCACCGAGACAGTGGGTGGGTGTATCAAATGTTGCCATCAAGAAAGGCCAATGCTGATGTGACCAAGGGTCATTCTGCTTGTCGGAACCGGTCTCCGGGTCTGATGCATTCGCATTAAAGACGAGAGCGGAAAAGACACCGACGGGCTACCGGATATCAGGTTCCAAGATGTGGATCACCAACGCCATCGAATCGAGCATTTTTATCGTCTTTGCCAATCTGGATCCCAGCAAGGGTTATAAAGGTATCTCCGCGTTTGTCATGGAAAAGGGCACCAAGGGGTTGTCGATCGCCAAGAAAGAGAAGAAGTTGGGGATCAAAGCCAGCAGCACGTGCGTGTTGAATTTTGACGATGTCGAGATCCCGCATGAGAATCTTCTGGGCGAGGAAGGTCAAGGGTATAAATACGCCATTGGACTGTTGAACGAGGGTCGAATCGGCATCGCCGCTCAGATGACTGGATTGGCACTCGGAGCCTGGGAGAACGCTGCCAAGTATGTTGTTGAACACATCCTCCATCTACCAATCTCGACTGATCTGAGTAGATACGTCTGGAACGACCGCAAGCAATTCGGACAATTAGTAGGCGAATTTCAAGGGATGCAACACCAAATGGCCCAATCCTACACCGAGATCGCCGCCGCACGCGGTTTACTTTTCAACGCGGCACGCAAGAAAGAAGTCGGCGAAGATTTCGTGCGCGACGCCGCCATGGCGAAGCTCTACTCATCTCAAGTCGCAGGACGAGTCAGTGGTCTGGCCATCGAATGGATGGGCGGCATGGGATTCGTGCGTGAAGGCATCGCCGAGAAGATGTGGCGTGACAGTAAGATTGGAGCGATTTACGAAGGAACGAGCAACATTCAATTGCAGACCATTGCGAAGTTGTTGCAGAAGGAGTACTCGACCTGATTGCATGATCTGTGGGACAAAGGCTGCTTAGTTGAACCTGGAACGTGTTTTGCATCTACGGAGTCATGGGAGCACATATGTATGTATGTACTGCATCGCTTTTGGGATCTATTCAACCTTGGATATCCTTCGTTCCTTCCTTCGTGCGTCGTGGATGAACTCAGATTCATCCTGAATCCGACGGATCGAGTCCAGACAAGGCAAGACCGGACCGGATTCTACAACGAACCAAGGCCGGTCGCCACTCCCCTTCTACCACATGTTACCTTCTTAAGAAGAATTCTCCCTCTCTGCCCATCTCAATCATTGAGAGAATTGTCCAATTTCATCCCCAGTCGACACGGAGACCACCAGCATTCAAGTTGTGCACAACCAAACATACATACCACGATGGTGACCTCCATTCGCATCTTTGGCGGACTACTCGCCCTGGCTTTACCAACCACCATCGCTCTCGCGGTCCCCACAACCCCAACTTCACCATCTCACCTCATTACCCTCTCAAGTTCGGACACCGAACGGCGAGTGTTGAGCCTGACGAGCGCTCGAGCGTCGCTTGACGACGCCGCTTCGCAAGAAGCTGCTACCGCCATATTAGCAGCTCCTCCTGGTCCCGTCCTTGTCTCTTCGCTAGATATTCCCCAGGTGGAACGTCGAGTTTTGAATCTCACAAGCACTCAATCCGCGCTGAAGGATGCCACTCAGCAGAACGCCACTTCCGAGGAAGCCAAGATCCTCCCTTACGATCCCCACGATCCCGTCATCGTAGGTGGCCACGACCTCATCACGACACCCAACCGACGCGACGTGCTGGCCGCCAAAGCCGAGATGGAGGAGGCGATTGAACACAACGACGCTCTCGTGGAGGGGAAGAAGAAGAGCCGCAAGCTAAGAAAAGTCGAGGATAAAGAGGCCGAGACAGCGCAGAAGTTCGCCAAGAAAGAATCCAAGGCGGAGAATGAACGAGCAAAGTCCCACAAGAAAGATGAGAAAAAACGTAGATTACATCTGAGCTGGACCAAAAAGAAGGCTTGGTATCGACAGCGTGCTTATGATGCGATGAAGGAGGCCGAGCAGAAGGAGGGAAGGTCTCCAGACCGTTTGAAGTACGTCACTTATTCTGATGAGCTGTTTGATCGTCATTATCGTACTTGTCGAGGTCGTGCGATATACCATTGTGCTTGGACTATGGAAGGGATGGAGAAATATAACGACTCGAAAGACTCGTGGCAGGTGGAGGGGTCTATTGTATGTTCTCTTTTTTTCTATGTCTCTCTCGCATTGGATGGGATATGCTGCATACTTGTTTGGGTATCCCCTCCTCTACTGAAACAGAACGGTACCTCGGGTGGAGTGGGTAGAGCTATCGTGCTTGCGGAAGATAGACCACATTGAAGCCTGCCCCGGGTGGCAATCGCGTGGTCGGCTGGCAGAGTCCGTACGAATGCAATGCCATCTCACTAACGTATGTGGTATCAGATTCGCTGCCTCGCGGATTTGCGTCGTCGCGTGTTTACAAAGGTCATAGACGAGACTTGTGTCCCCCCGGCGCATAGTTAGGATCCAGCGCAAGAGAAGGACCAACCGGTTGGTGAATAGGGACACGGAACAAGATTCTGTGTCATGGATGGAGAGGTTGGTGAGGGGGAAAATGGAGAATGGGATGGACATACACTTTGCACGTTCGAGAAATGGCAGAAGTGGGTTCCTAGGAGTCATCAAGGGTAGTGGGACTTTCAATCGAGGTTCAGTTAGTTGTTGACTTTGGCGTGCTGAGGAATCGACTTTACTGGCATGATGAGCAAGATGGTATTGCTGGGGTACTTCGTACATGCGGTCGATAGAATGTATCGAATAGCTCAGCAGCAACCGTTCCATATATTCATCATCCTTAGGAAAGAAGTCATCTTCATCATTCTGACGGTGATAGGCGGCTTCACCACACTGATGATGGTGATATAGCCTGCCCTTCTCCAGACTCATGACGGAGATGACCCAACTTCCACCGTACTGATGATGACATGGCTTTCATTTCGCCGGAGATGTTAATACCTGTTACCGGAGTCATGATGAACTGAGATTGGGACGGGAAGCCGAAGGTATTCTATAGCCATCTGAAGAATAACCAGCTCATACCATAGTCCTATACTTCAAGAAATACGCCTTCGATGCCCAAACGCTATCCGGCCTATAAGTGCAGGACGAATTTTAGAAGGAACTACCTACGCTGAAACTTAGAAAATGAACAGAAAAACCTCACGTTATCAATGCGAATGACGATCACTAGCCTCCGCTGTATTAGGCGCACAGCACTGCGTCCCGTTGGCGCACTCGTCGTCACATTCCAAGAGGCACGCTTGCATGTCTCCCCTTGAACTGCCTGCCCGGCTCGTGCGCTGGCTGGCCTCCATCGACCCCAAACCGCTATGTTCGAGCGAGTCATGGCCGCCGTCCAGCTGCCCTGATTGAGAGCTGCCCGGTGCTTTAGATGGGTCCAAACAGAACTCCGGCTGGATGGTCGACGAGTGAATCCCATAGGAATGGAGGCATTTTCGGACAGCTCGCGCCAACGCCATATACCGCGAGGAGCCCTCGCCCTTGAAATCGTAGTCGACTTCGATATGCAACGAGGCCACCAGTTTCGTGTCGCTGAGCTGCCACACGTGCAGGTGATGGCACCCCAGCACACCCGGCAGCTCTTGGATGTCGGCTTTGATGTCGTCGACGTTGATGCCTGCCGGGACAGCTTGGAGAAGGATCCGAGACGCAGCCTTGCACAGCGGAATGGCCGACGCGAGAATGATAATCGTGATGACCAGCGAGATGATTGGGTCCGAATAGAATCGCCACCAGTAGGGCGTCAGCCAGATGAAAAGGGCGGATCCGATGACACCGATATTGCCGAGCGCGTCGCCCATAACATGCAGAAACACGCCCCGCATGTTGAGATCGCCGTGCGAGTGTCCACCTTGACTTGTTGACTGGTTACCACTGTGCTTGTGCCCGACATGCCACGAATCGTGTGCCGTGGGCTGAGGGTGGCCGTTGGGGGCTTGATGAGACGAATGCTTTCTCTTCTGCAGTAGAGATGTCTGCTCCGTTGGTTGCTCGTCTTCTTCCTCGATGGCATCCTCGCGTTCTGACCCACTAAGAGTATCCGAGTCGGCATCTTCATTCCTGGCCGATCGAATAATCTCATAGCGAAAGCTGGCCGGGTGCACATTAATGTCATCTGCGCTGGGATATCGCGGACGAGAGCCACTGTGATGCCGTTGATGGCCCTTGGCAATCTGCATCGACCGCCGCGCCGACGGCGAGCGGGGCGTCTTGGAAGGCTTGGGGCCATCTTTGTTATCTTTGTTGGCCTCGGCAAGTCCATTTTGGCCGTTGTGCGTCGACCAGGCCCCGACGATCGTCCCAGGTAGAACATCCTCCACATTACCCGACTCGTCTAGGATATTTGAATCTTGAACACCACCTTCCTCGGCGGTCTTGGCTTCGTCAGCATGACCGTGTCCATGGCTGTGGCCGTGATCGTGGAAGAGGAACAGGCCGAGAATGTTCGATGCCAGGCCGAAGCAGCCGACAATCAGGACGAGTTTTGGATTTGAGACGATCTGCGGCTCGACCAGTCGTTGAATGGCCTCGAGAAAGATGGACAAACACAACGCCACGAGGAAGACGCCGTTGACAAGCGCCCCAAGAGTTTCCGCACGTTGCCACTACCGACGTCAGTATCGGATGAGATGCGTTTGCCGTCAAACTGCTCACCCCATATGTGAAGAATCGAGACGATGGTTTGTCATGAGCCACCTTTACCGCCCACAGTCCAACGCAGAGAGACAGAACATCATTCAGCTGAAGCTTGTCAGTTTGAAAACTCATGATTGTAGCTGCAAGGGGTCATACCATGTGGAAGGAGTCGGCCACGAGGGCCAGCGAGTGTACGGCATATCCCACGATGAGCTCGAGCAGGAAGAATGAACTGTCGATAGCCAACAGTATCAAGATGCGGTTCGACTTGGATAGATGCATCTTGAAGCAGATGGATCTTGATGCCGTTGAGCACACGACAGCAGCCGGATGGATGTTTGAAGTGGGAAGGCGATGCCCCTCGGAAGAAAGGTTGGGAGGAAATCCGGGGCAATCAACGTCACTGCCGACAGCCGGTGCTGACTAATTGCATCCTACAGCTGTCGCGTGTCTGAAGTGCTAATACCGATTCGAGTAAAAGCGAGCGGCCTTGCATTATATAACTTCCGACACATTGCACGTGAGCTATCGCAAAGATCAATGATGCTGACGGTGATGAAACAGCAACTGCCTGTTGACCAGTCTCTAGCTTTGCCCCTCTGGCAGTGCTGGCTGCAACACTATTCTGATTATTGCCGGAGATGGAGTGTCACCGTTGGTCAAGCGTCTTGAGGACCTATGTACTCTATCGTGCATCGACTGCGGGCTGCCGGAGCCGCACATACATACTCCACGACGGGATTGCAAGGCGGTGCTCCATGCGTGCTATCGGTACAAGGCTGAGGCCGCCTCGCTCAGCCACAGGATTTCCTTCATGTCGAAGACCCTCACCGGTCTTCCTTCTTCTCTTCTTCATGCCGCGGAGTCTTGACTTTCCCAAGTCAAAGAGCAAAACATGTTTTTCTATCCATTGCTTATGTGAAGCGTAGCTTTCTACGCTCTTTTCAATTCATCTCCCACATGATGCCCGAGCAGTCGCTACCAGACACACCTGCACCGCTTGAGTTGTCCGAGTTATCAAATCCTTCGCCAGGCTCATCAGATGGGGATCATTCATCGTCAATATCAATGAATGAACCCACGTCCCCTGCGCCGAGCATGCCAACGACATCTCCATCAACTCCCTTGTCGCAAGACTCCCGTCTTCCTGGACCCTCAAGCGTGGACGCTTATGATCAGTCGAGTCCTGGAAATGCAACTCGATTGTCGGACACTGCTCAGGCTACCAACATCCGCGCGCCAGTGGAAGGCCACCCTGTGCCGCCTGAACACCATGAAGCAAACTCTAAGCATAATAACAGAAAGCAATGCTTCCTGTTTGGCCAACGGATAGTCTTTCCCGGCTGGCCGGACTTACTAAAGACATTGTCTGGATTCGCCGTAGGCGTGGTGATGATGGTTCTAACGGGCCATGGAACGAGAACGGCGGATGTCGCTTTATTATATAATCGATGGACTGCCAAGAAGGACTGGCGTGCTTATTGCGAGCAAGAGAAGGTAGGACTTAATCAATCATGCACTTGCTACTGACTGACGAACGTGTGGCAGAACGCTGGTCGGATGTCCCCAGAATGCGAAAATGTCTTGAACGGTCCCCTCCCGCCTCCACCTAACGTTCGACGATCTCTTTTCCAACCATCCCACAAGAACAACTCAAACTTAAGATTGCCTCACCACCCGGCAAGCGCTGGAAATCACGCTGCCATCTCGGTTGTTGGCTTTTTTGTCGCTGGCTTCTTCGTCTTCATCATCCTCCTACGAATAGCAATGGAGTGGCGAACACGACAACGGCATTCCCGTGGAACGGCACCCAACCTTCCCTATCGCGACTATCAACGTGACCCAGAGTTGGGCTCGTCCCCCTCACGAGGTACTACGGTCTCTCTGCCAATTACACGAACAATAGTACCACTTCGTCAAGAATCTCGAGCTATTGTGCCCTCAGAGGTCCTGCTACGCGCTAGCACTGGGAACAATACCTCTGGAATCGCGCAGCAGCCGCAAGCAAGGAATCGAAAACAGCAGAACGCGCCAGCAACAACCAATCCAGTGGCGTTCAGGTACGCTATACGGTCTGGAGATATTCATTCTGTCACGCAGCATCTTTCACAAGGTGCAGACGCCAACGACGAGGATCCGGATGAACCCAGTCCGTTGTGTTTGGCCGCCGGATCAGGCTTCAAAGACATTGTGAAATTGCTGTCTGACCGAGGAGCGACGGTCAATGCTGTCGATGCTCGCGGCTTCACGCCGCTGCATTTGGCAGCAAAGAATGGACATCATGAGGCAGTTCGGGTTGTTTTGGAGATGAAAGGAGACATCGACGCTTGCGACAGCGAGGGCCACACGGCGCTATGTCTGGCGGCTAGAAATGGACGCCATGAGACAGTCCAAGTTCTTTTAGAAAGAGGCGCAGACGTCACCGTCGATTCCGAAGGCCTCCACGACTCACAGACCATCGCAGCTCACAATGGACATGAGAAGGTTGTCCGGCTGCTCTTGAGAGACGAGCCGAAACTCAATACTGTCAGGTACGCAAGCGCCTCAGCATTGCGTATGGCGGCTCGGAATGGACATCAAGAGGTGGTCCGGCTTCTCTTGAGAGAGGATGTAGACCACAATGCATTCGACATCGACGGTCAGACAGCGCTACATCTGGCGGCTAAAAATGGACATCAAGAAGTTGTCCGGCTTCTCTTGGATAATGCGGTGGACATCGATGCTGCCGGCCCCGAAGGCCGCACGGCATTGCATTTGGCGGCTCAGAATGGACATCAAGAGGTTGTCCGGCTTCTCGTGGGAAAAGAGATGAGGATCGGTGCTATCTGGGACAATAGTCAGACGCCACTGCATTTCGCAGCTGAGAATGGACACCAAGAGGTTGTCCGGCTTCTCTTGGAGAATGAGGTGGACATCGATGCTCCCGGGCCCGGAGGCCACACGGCATTGCATTTCGCAGCTGAGCATGGACACCAAGAGGTTGTTCGGCTTCTCTTGGGAAATGAGGCGAACATCAACGCTACTAGGTTCGAAGACGGCGATACGCCACTGCACATCGCAGTTCGGACTGGACATCGAGAGATTTTCCAGCTTCTCCTGGGAGAAAAAGACGTCGATATCAATGCTACCAACTTCGAAGGCAAAACGGCATTGCATATGGTGATTGAGATTGGGTGGATAGAAGTCGTCAAGCTGCTCATTAAACTCAAAGCATGCGTCAATGCCAAAGATGATGATCAATGCACGCCGCTTCACCTTGCAGCTCAATATGCACATCTGGAGATCGTCAAGCTTCTGTTAGAGCATCACGCCCAGATTGATGCCAAGAACTCTGCATTATGGACTCCGTTGCATTGCACAGCGTATACCCCCCATACCTCGATGATGGCTCTGCTCGCCGAACACCATGCCGATTTTCGAACTCGAAACAGAGATGGAGAGACGCCACTGCAACTGTACTGCAAAAAGGCGCTGGGTCGGGGTATGTCGAAAAGGAGCATCCTCATCGCCCTAAAGCCTGTTCTGTGGGCATGCCGAACTCGACTTCCTCAACTCACCCCTGATTTTTTTCAAGACCCATCCCAGCCGGCGGGACCTGGCAGAATAATGGAGCTTGATGAAGAAAGCTCTGATGGCGAAGAGCTTCTCAAGAACCATGATGACGAAGAAGAACTCCTTGAAGAGTTTGATGATGAAGGCAGCCATACAAGTAATAACGGAAGTCAGCGGGCCTTGGAAAATGAGAATATGAATGTCGAAGACAGTGAAGACAGCATCGCAGAAGAAACTGAAGGTATGGATGTCGAAGATAATGAAAGCATTGCGGAAGAAAATGAGGGCATGGATATTGAAGATAGCGCAGACAGCACCGAAGAAGAAGATCAAGGCATGGATGCCGAAGATAGCGAAGAAAGCAGCGAGGACGGATCATCAATAGACTAATAAGTCCCGAGGTCTGTAGAGTTACCCGGTCCTAAGGCCGTGGGAGGAACCGGCGCATGCATGGAGTGTATGAAGTTCCATGTCTAATAGGTAGAATCGTGAAAGTCTAAGAGGGTTCAACCGCTATGACCTCGCCAACGCTTGGGACGAGTTACTACAGAACCACGCGGGGTGATAAACAAACAGGGCAGCTCAACAGTCACCGTCGTCAAGAAGTTCGGATTGGTCAACACTGAACTTATTCTATTTCGTTGTTTGAAAAAGCGGAAACTATGTCATCGTCAGTGTGGTGATGGTTGGATATTTCTTCATCATGAGTGTGATGAGAGGCAAGCTATATCACCCTTGTCAGTACGGTGAAGGTTGAGTCATCGTCAGGCTGATGGAGATGTCCTTCGTCCTAATGGTGATGAAGACATGAAGCGGTTTCTGTCGACCAAACAAGACATCATCTCGGTTATGTATACGAAGCGTCTAAAGCTATCTATACCATCTATGTACATCGTCGAAAGAGACGCTCTTCAACCACTCCAGATCAACCAGAGGTACCACGCCCCTACGACCGTCGCCACGGGCGCCAGCGTCCCAAGGGTATCTAGCAGGACAGGGACGACAAATCTGTCCACACGATCTAGAAAGAAAGCAGCAAACGATGAAGATAAAACAGACGCCGGCAGAAGAGCACCCAGTCCACGCCGTCGACCTCGTCCCAGCCATCTACCCTTCTTCGAAGCTCCACCCAATGCATCTCCGGCCCGCCAATAACCTACTCCACGAAGCGGGTATGAGAAACCCATCCCCGGCCCAACCTGATGATGTTCCAGCTCACCATGATACCCCCCATCAGCACTCCCATTCTGAGCCTGAGTTCGCTGGAGTGTACTCCTCCTCGGTCTTCTCACTGCAGCCGCGGGTAGATCGACTCCGTTCTTTTCGAGGTATCGATACTCTTCATCGTCATCATCACCATCTTCCCATTCCTCCCCACCATCACCACCCTTCTCTCCCTTCCTCGATCTCGACATCCACACCCTCCAAACACTCCTCATCAACACGACCAGAAGTGTCACCCCAAACATGATTCCATACCGAATGAATATGGCCAATTGATCCGGCAAGAGACATAAATGAGTCTGCATCGTCTCTTTATCCCCATTCCCATCCCCAATGGACTTTCCATGAGCATCAACAGGATTCCACAAACTCAACAACACGAAACCTGGTTTCCGAATCCCCATAGCCCAGGACATACTCTTGACTGTGATTTCTCTTATCCCTTTCATTTTCCTCGTCAACTTCCCATCTTCCCCATTTAGTATCGAAGAAGAGGAAGAGGAAGAATATTGGCGATGCAAGACATCACAATAATCGTGATCATCTCCCGAAAAGACCCTTTCTACACCTCCTATTTTTTGAACCACCTCTAAGGATATTTCCGGAGTAAGCACGTTCTGGTATTGATACCCTGCTCGGACGGCTATGGCGTTTCGATCATCTTTTTCGTCGTCCCATCCTGTCCATTCTTCTTCGCTATTATTTCCAG
>QQTW01000289.1_pt1 | contig 30640 bp, 35 predicted proteins | sample 1904831 | NCBI WGS metagenome assembly QQTW01 (sample SAMN09435610, study PRJNA476489) | Subsurface metagenome, whole genome shotgun sequencing project.
AGACCGCGCGGGCGGCGTTGCCGGCGTTGAAGAGGGTGGTGCCTGCGAAGGAGACGGAACTCGGTGGGAAGAAGGAGCGTGATGCAGAAGAAAAAGAAGTCAATGGACAGGCTAACTGAGGAAGGACATCTTTGAATCAATTGGAATTTACAGGTTACGCGGCTTGGTGGGAGATGTACTGTAGAGTAGATTCAACATTTAGACCAGACCATAGATAGATATATAGATGTGCTTGCAAGAGAAAACTTTCTTTTAATAGAGATGACGGCCATAGCTAACTACGCCTCCATGAAGAGAATGTAATGCGTTAACTTGCACCTAATCTTGCTACGCTGAAGCTACTAGTCACGCGGCTGACAAAAAAATGGAACAGCTCAACAGTTACCGCCAATCATAAACGCTCATCAGCATAAGTGTAATGAAAGATGGATAGGTAGTCTTCATCATGAATCTTACGAAGGAGGCTGTATCAACTTCATCAGCGTCATGGAGATTGGGTCAATTGTCATAAGCTTGACGAAGACACCTTTATCGTAAGGAGGATGAAGATAATACCCTCCGCCAGAAGGACGATGGCAATGATATGATACCTTCGTTGTAAGGATGATGAAGATAATACCTTTGTTGCAAGAGTAACAATGACCTTCGTCGTAAGGGCAATGATAATGATACCGCCGTCATAAGCGTGATGAAGCGGTTACTGCTAAGCTGTCCCATTTATTTTTCTTTACCCGCATGCTAGTGAAAAAGAAGACAGGGGACATAAACCTGTTTGGATCCAAACTCGAGATCTTGGCTTTACCAGTGTGGTACAGTAGCTATAGCCGTCTTCTGAACCTGAGATACATGATGTAGCTCCACAAGTCCGAGTAAATCCATTGCTTCTTTGGCGTCGTGACAGCGTTCCAATGAAATCTTCATTCCCAGTAGCCTTAAGGCTCTTGCAGCCTGTACGGTGTCTGCTTGCTCAACTCGCCTTCCTCCCGAAAGTATTCTATTCTGGTGATAGATATATGTAGATATTCCGTCCCAACTGATCCGGTCCAATGATGAAGCCTAGGTGTACACAATGGCTAGACGACTGTCCGTCTGGGTTCGGATCATCCACGGCGTTGGGCGAGGAATGACGGACGAGATTGAATCGATAGGCTAGGAAAGAGTCGGGTCAGAGAACGTATCTGATCTCTCCGCTGATTCTGATTTCGTGAAATTCGTTTCTTGGGAGAACGTCTGTGATGTTGGCACTTCTTGGCTCGTGGAACTCGCTTCGGTTTGATGGATGTTCTTATCTTCCGTTGACCTTTTCTTCGGGGCAGCTTGTGCGCGAGCCGTCTGTATATTGAAGGTCTAGTACGTGCGGACGCAAGGCTGGTTCTGTCTCGCTGGATCATTGGAAGGATGATGTTTCTTTGGAGGATCGAGTTGAAGAGAAATGCAGGTCCTGTAGGGTAGAGCCCAATGTGCTGATCAGAAGAGAGTGGCAGAAGGAGTGCCTCCGACGATAGCGACGATGTAGGGATCATGAACGATCAATGGGCACAAACTGAGGGTCGCCCCAGGTCGATTGATTGTCTTGTAGTTGTTGACCGGGTATTTTGGCCGCGCCATCTTAGGAAGGAGTCGAGAGACGGTAGAGATAGCAGGAAGTGTTGACGCCGGCGCCAGTAGCATTTCGATTGAGTTGACTTGAGCAAACTGCCTGGCTGGAAGAGCAGATCTGCGGTGAGTGTAGTGAAAGAACAGCGTAAACAGTTATTTGTCGACCATCGCAAGCTCAGTGAGTGAATCAACCATTTTGAATGCTTCGTGCACGCGGCGAGGGAGGGTCGAATTATATAGACATCTCCCGGTCTCGGGATGATATTGTTGTTGCTTGATGACGTACCTTGTTCTCGGTGGCCCTTTCTTTCGTTGATGTCCCCACCAGCATCATCGCCGCAAGCAGACTGATGCGAGGATTGTTTGTGCTTGCTGTGCAGGATCCCGGATGCGGAGATATTGTGTCTTGTATGCGTATTCCGCAAGAGGATGTCCACAAATAGTAAAAGGTTGAGAAGAGATTTGTTCTGCCCGCAAATGACCATATGACACGAGCTGATCCGAACAAGGAGCAAGACCGCGGGTAAGGTCCTTCCTTGTTGCCTTCACCTGCCTTCATTGGATCCTAGAACCGGATCCGTCGTACTCCTGGAGATGTTGCCATTTCCGGCAAAAGCGCAACCGGCTGGGCTAGCTTGAATTTCCCTAGTTTCTTCAAGTTGAATGACTATAGTGCAGCAAGAAGAGCCGAAGGTGTTTCTTTGCCGTAGCACAAAGAGTATGTATTTTAGAACATCGTAGCTGTTCTGAAGGAAATCTTTGAGTATGTGGAGTGGCCGGAATAGGCGATGAGACCCATTCTTGAAAACCCAGTACGGAGACCCCTACAGAAATCAATGGACCACTTCCCGCAAATTAGCGAGTCTCATCAACACTGTTGCTGATTAATTGAAGCGATAAGCCTGCATAGCGGGCAAATGCCTGGAGAAGCCGCTATCACTTAGTTAAACGAAGCCCTAATTCTAGTGACTGCTCTAGGTGTGAAGCACCCATGAGCTAGTGGCTTGTATATAGCTATCAGTTCTCATAAGACTCTCTCACCAAACGGGGTGGCCCATAGATTTCTGTACGGATCTCCGTACGCTGGTGCCATTCCAAAGGCTCCGGATCCGGTATGTGGCCATTTTTAAAAATTGAGAAGTCCAGCGTGTGAAAGAAAACAGATCCATCTTTCGATGATTGTGACAGGGACATCCAAGGACTCCGAAAGGAGAAGACAGTTGCAGCAGCAAGTCGTTCGAATTCCGGTGTCGAAAACAGAGCTTCCAATTGGAAGTATAGCTCTCGGCTGCATGGAAGCATTGTATCCTGCTCTAGGTCGTAGTGTATAGACTACTATGTCCTTTAGGTTCTTATATGGGATATCATGGGAGACATCAAATAGGTGCTGTATGATGGCAATCGACAATAAGCATCACCTGATAGACTTCTGTGCTGCCAGAGTTCGTCGAACATCGAAAACACCGGAGTTCTCGGCGAAACCTCGGAAATCGCGCTTTCGACGTGTAAACAAAGTCACGTGTTGCAGTCCGCTCCGTCAGATGTCATATCTAAAGCAGCATACAACCACATCAGATTGAGAAAGGGATTTCTGAAAATTATTCAAGAAATGTTTTGTGTATATTAACTGACTTGGCAACTGTCTGTCTGGCTGCCACGTCTGGAGCCGTGACCGCGAGCGAGCCCGGAATGAGAAGATTACCTAAGCAGACTCGAGTCTCTTCACGTCGACGCGTGCCACTTTTTCGTCGACCATTCAAGCAAAGTGAGCGTCCAAAACTTTTTGCAGCTTTGAGCCCGTTCGTATTTTTCCCATGATCTCCCAAGTCTGGAGATCATCCTAGACAGCTTTTCTACGTCTCAAACAAGTTGTCGATGGAGCTATTTATGCCAGAAGCTGGACTTTGGCTGACGGTCGTGACCCTGTTTGGGTACATAACTCGAATGCTAGCGGAGGCTCTGCAAGATCACGTGATAATATCGTACTTGATTTGCAGGGCTAGTCCCGATTAGGGACCTTGATGACGTGCAGATAGGCGGCAGGAGCCTGCATGAGTAATCACGTGCTTAGCGCGTCCCCGACGCGTCTACGCGTGTTGACCTTTTAAATTGATCGTGTCAACCCCTCCATATCCATCTTCCATCCTTCTCTCATCCCATTCCCCATCTGTTACTCATCACTCCACTGTGCTTGCTCGAGGGGACTGTCGAGCACTGTGTAGACCCTCCAACATACGCAAGACACACGTAAAGCATTGTGATCAACCTTCATCACCCCCGCCACGATGTTCGTCTACAAACGAGGTCAGATCCACTGCTCTTCTCGTCCCATAGACGCGTAGACCTTCTACTACAGATCAGACCACGTAATGCTGACAATCCTTAGATGGACGCAAGGAACGCGTCCAGTTCGACAAGATCACCGCTCGCGTGTCCCGCCTGTGCTATGGCCTGGACCCCGACCACGTCGACGCAGCGGCCATCACGATGAAGGTCATCTCGGGCGTGTATCATGGCGTGACGACCATCGAACTGGACAACCTCGTACGTCGAGACATCTTCCGAACTTCCCTGTATGTCGCTAATCATCTATACGTGTAGGCTGCAGAGACCGCGGCGTACATGACCGTTACCCACCCTGACTATGCCATCCTTGCGGCTCGCATCGCCGTATCCAACTTGCACAAGCAGACCAAGAAACAATTCTCTTCTGTCATCTCAGATCTCTACCACTATGTCAACCCCATCAATCACAAGCCATCACCCATGATCTCACAGCGGACGTACGAGACGGTCATGAAGCATGCCGAGGAGCTCAACTCGGCCATCTTGTACGACCGCGACTTCAACTACCAGTACTTTGGCTTCAAGACGTTGGAGCGATCATATCTGCTACGTCTGAACGGCAAGATCGTCGAGCGACCGCAGCACATGATCATGCGGGTGGCGGTCGGGATCCACGACGACAACATCGAGAAGGTGGTGGAGACGTACAATCTCATGTCGAACAAGTACTTCACCCACGCCTCGCCGACGTTGTTCAATGCCGGCACCCCACAGCCACAATTGTCGTCCTGCTTCCTGGTCGACATGAAGGCCGACAGCATTGAGGGCATCTACGACACGTTGAAGACATGCGCCATGATCTCCAAGACAGCCGGAGGAATCGGTCTCAACATCCACCGCATCCGAGCAACTGGTTCCTACATCAGCGGCACCAACGGCTCGTCTAACGGCATCGTTCCCATGCTGCGCGTGTACAACAATACCGCGCGATATGTCGACCAGGGTGGCAACAAGCGACCTGGTGCCTTCGCCATCTATCTCGAGCCATGGCACGCCGATGTCTTTGAGTTCCTAGACCTCCGGAAGAACCATGGCAAGGAAGAGGTCCGTGCACGTGATCTTTTCTACGCGCTGTGGATCCCGGACCTGTTCATGAAGCGGGTCGAGAAGAATGGCGACTGGACGCTGTTCTGTCCCAACGAAGCTCCTGGACTGGCCGATGTATGGGGAGAGGAGTTTGAGGCGCTGTACGCGAAGTATGTCTTCTCTCTTCCACTCCATTACCCTCTAGACGTCTACTGATCCTTTACCAGGTATGAATCTGAAGGCCGGGGCCGTAAGACTCTCAAAGCTCAGAAGCTATGGCATGCCATTCTTGAAGCCCAGACCGAAACCGGCAACCCCTTCATGCTCTACAAAGATGCTTGCAACCGCAAGAGCAACCAGCAGAATTTGGGCACGATCCGCAGCTCGAACCTCTGCACGGAGATCATCGAGTACTCTGCTCCTGACGAGGTGGCCGTGTGCAACCTGGCGTCGTTGGCGCTGCCTACTTTCGTCGATGCCGCGCGGGGAGAGTACGACTTTGTCAAGCTGCACGAGGTCACCCAGGTAGTCATTCGCAATCTGAACCGCATCATCGACGTCAATCACTACCCCGTCGAAGAGGCGCGGAACAGCAACATGCGTCACCGCCCCGTGGGAGTGGGCGTGCAGGGTCTCGCCGATGCCTTCCTCGCGCTCCGTCTCCCCTTCGACTCGCCCCAAGCCAAGCATCTCAACACACAGATCTTCGAGACGATCTACCACGCTGCGTTGACGGCGTCGTGCGAGCTAGCCAAGGAACAAGGGCCGTACAGTTCCTACGCCGGCTCGCCCGTCTCGCGGGGCATTCTGCAGTACGACATGTGGAAAGTGACGCCGACCGATCTCTGGGACTGGGATTCATTGAAATCTCAAATCGCCCAGCACGGCGTGCGCAACAGCTTGTTAGTGGCGCCCATGCCAACGGCCAGCACAAGCCAAATCCTCGGATTCAACGAATGTTTCGAGCCCTACACCTCGAACATCTACTCCCGCCGTGTCCTTGCCGGGGAATTCCAAGTCGTGAATCCCTGGCTGCTCAAAGACCTAGTCGACATGGGCTTATGGTCGGATAACATGAAGAACCGGATCATCGCGGACGGCGGATCGGTCCAAAGAATCCCCAACATCCCCGATGAGATCAAAGCGCTGTACAAAACCGTGTGGGAGATCTCGCAGCGAACCATCGTGCAAATGGCCGCCGATCGCGGCGCTTTCATCGATCAATCCCAGTCGTTGAACATCCACATGAAAGAGCCGACGATGGGGAAGATCACGAGCATGCATTTCGCTGGGTGGAAATTGGGACTCAAAACGGGCATGTATTACCTCAGGACCATGGCTGCGTCCGCGCCGATTCAGTTCACGGTCGATCAGGAACAGTTGAAGGTGGCGGATACCAACGTCGCTGGGGTCAGGGGTGGTCATCATAAATCGAAACGTCCGTTCGCGACATCGTCGTCAGCGGGAAATGCGGGCAATGCGGTGCCAAGGCCGATGTACATCCAGAAATCGTCCGATCCGAGTCGCGTCGCAACGTTAATCAATGGAGTGGGAAGCGGGATGTTAGCCAATGGAACAAGAGCAGCGACGGGGTTGTTGACACCGGGAACGACACCCTCGCCCGTGGCCGAAGAGAAGAAGCAGAACAAATTGCTCTCGTCAAGCATCATCTCGAAGAGTGCAGCGGCGGCAGATCTCGACGAGAGCGCCAGCGGAAGCGATGAGAGTCCCAGATTGCTCGTCACGGATCCCCCGGGTGGCAGCGTGCATAGCGATGACGAGAAATTACCCGCCGCCGCGGTCATCGTGGATGATGAAGACGAGGGAGCGTTGAAACAGGAGGAGGATACAGAGGATACGAGCAAGGAGAGGGAGAAGGATATCTATGCGGATGAGGTGTTGCAGTGTATGTCTTTCCCCCTTTTGAATACTTACCCGTCCCGTTTATCTTATGATTTGGGCTTGCGGCGGTGGAGAGTTGATGTGAGTTGGGTCGTAGACAATTGCTAACCATGGGTGAATTAACAGGCAGCATCAATAATAAGGATGCGTGTGTTATGTGCAGTGGTTGAAGATGAACGTTGAGGAGGAAGGAATGTTACCGTACAAGCAAGCATTGGATCCCAGTCCGATGAGGCCTGGTCTGGGCGATCGAAGACAGAACATGGTAGATTGGAATAACTCGCGTGTTTCTGCATATGTAGTTTCCATGTTTCCTCAGTCGTTATTCGCAGTGCATGCATGTCGGGCTCGTATGCTTTTTTGTATGGTTGGGGGTCTAATGCAGTCACTTCGACACTATCAGTTCCTTGGACAAGATTGCTTGCTGCATCGGTTTTGGGATGGCGTCTGCGCTGTTTAGTCAGTTGAACGGCGTTCGTCTGCTATTACTCAATCGAAAACACATCCGATAGCATACTCCTGTCTCGTTTCCCAATCTTGGAATTATATCATCCCAAAGTGACGCAAATAAGAGGCTGGCACAACAGATACACAGCACAGATAGGATGATCAAATCCTAGATTCGCTATCGGGTGCTACTATGAACAACTCCAAAGTTGAATTAAACGCAGAATGCCAGTCCGAATCCCCTCTAGCAGTTGCACAACAGGAATATACTCGCTCCTGGTTCTTTTGTTTCAACAGAAGAGAAAAGTTGCAGTGGTGACAATGGCCCAGCCAGGGTAAACTAACAAGTAGCGATATAAACAAACGCAAGTGATTAAGGGTCCAGGTGACTTCTAGATCACCTCCGAGACAATTCAAGCAAACTAAACCAAACCATGGACTCTCAGACCACTGTACTCGTCTAGATCAGATTCCCAAGCAGACCGACGAAACCAATCGCCACGGCCGCCAGACCACCGGCTTGACCGTAGTTTTGCTGCGCAGCGCCGGTGAAGATAGGAGCGGAGTCCGTGCCCGAAGGCGGCGCCGTGGGATGCACATATCCCGGCCCGTGCGAGCCAGTCGCGGTAGCAGTCGGCTGAGGAAACGTTCCATTGCCACCATCCACGACACCAGTTGGACCGGCGGAGGGTTGACGGGTTGCAGCGGCGAGATCGAAGTTCGGGGGAAGACGAACGCCCTGTTGAGTGGCGCAGGTGGCTGGATCGACACCCTATTGAGAACGATCGACAACATCAGCAAGTTGCGTCGACTAGTGATTTCTCGACACTAGATTGGTGAAATTAATGGAGACAGGTAAGTATCTTACATTCGGGCAACATTTCCCGGAGGCCAAACAGAAGGAACCGCCAGGGCAGGTATCTGTATGCCAAGTCAGTAAATGGGGTCGTATCATATGTATCCACTAAGCTGACGAGGAATAATGGAGGATGATGTGACATACATTGAGAATAGCAGCAGCTCTCGTTATCAGCAGGGAGATAACATTTTCTCGGTCGAGAATCGCCACACTGGAGCGCACCCGCGCCAAAAGCCTCTTGACAGTTCCGGCCTCGACGGGTTTCCGAAATCGGGGTGAAGGCTTGAGATTGCCGCTTCCATAGCTGTGCGGACTTTTGGAGGTCCCCTTCGAAGGTGTAGATGTTGTCGGCGAGGACAGAGCCGGCCATGAAGCCCAAAAGGGTGAGGATCGTGGAGGGATGCATCTCGAATAAGAGTATTGCTGGTGTTAAATGATAATCGATTCGGTAAAAAGAGAGATAAAGAGATGATACGGAGTATGAGAGACTAGAAACGAGTGGACGAGATGATAGTGAAGAAAGAGATAAGAACCAACGGGAAGAGACGGGACATCTTATAGATGTCCTATCCTTGAGCCATTCCAGTGCTATTCCAGGAGTGTATGACAGGCCTTCGGTCTGCGGATCCACATGCAGCCCCGCTGTGGCTGCATGTTCCCTCTGGATAATTGAGATGAAGGCTGTAACGGGTGGTACAAAGCGTGCAGATACCCCAGCCCGGTAGGTCAGATCATTGTCCGGAGTACAGTAGCTTGCCTTCGAGCTGCAGCTGTAAAGGCGGCACCAACAGTCATGGACAGGCGAGGACACAGCGTCTAATCTCCCGGAGAGGGGCTGGTGGTGATGGTGGCCTGTTTAGCACAACCCGTTAGGAGAGGAGGGGCGTGTCAGCTTCGCTTGGACCGGCTAAGCATGGACGAGCCGATCGCTCTCCCGTCTCTCCCGTCTCTGAGCCCATCAATGGAGGCCGTCCATATCGAACATCTCGACAATCCAAGCCGTTGAATGCTGACACGGGACGACGATGAACGTTCTCGTTCGATTGCCGATGGCGGATTACCCGTTGAATTGTGAAGAACGGTCAACGCGGTGGCGGGTCGTTGAACGAACAACAATACCATTGTGGGCTCGGTCAAAGCTGGCCTGGCCCGGCTCACGAGCCCTGCCGGTTTCTTTTCCATCTCTTCAGCTGTCCAGTGGTCAATGCCCATTGCGATGGTGCTTGGCTGCGCCTCCCCTGGCTCGGGGGCACTGTATCGATATGCTAGCGCAGTAGGGATGAGGCACTTCGGCAAGCGCGGACAGGGACCGTTGTCGATAAGTTAGCGAAATCAAAAATAGAAATCATTAAAGCGTGAGTCGTGAAATATAACGACCTTGTTTCCAAAGCTATGAGTGCGGGTGCTACCAGAGCTCTGTGGGACATAGACGATAACTCATGACACTCAGTCAGAATTAGGTAAGAAGCTAGTGATTGTCGCACTTCATCTCCCCCTTGTGCGCGGTGCATGCATGGCGTGCTCCATCAGCGCTGAACTGGCCTTTTTTTCCCCTTCCTCGAAAGTCAACTTTATAGTGACCTGCCTGAACTAGTAGCTCTGTACTCGTAATGTTTGCCATACTCGTAGCTTTGGAGTTTGATCTACTCGTCCTCAACGCCTGCTGACCCTACTCTCGCCTTACGGGATATTGCTGACAGCCAACGACCAGACGAAGCGAAATCTCGCGCTTGTCTTCGCCAGATTGGGATTCGATCATGGAAGGGCTTTCCTAAACAGTCAGGTCATGAACAAGACGCATTCTTCACCTCCGAAAGCCACCAGATCCGGAGAGATGCTCTTCTCGGCGAATCAGACCGGTTAAAATAGGGCTTCATCACTCGATTAGGTATCGATCGTACTGCTGTCTGCTTGCGCCGTCCCCGCCTATTCAGATGGACCTGAACCAATGACTCCTCCCTAATGGCCCGACACCAGTGAATGTAGAGTTCCAGTGTAGTAAAATAATCCCTCTTCAACGATTCCGGATGCCCATTTTTCTCCTACCCGTCCAGACCCCGTGTCATACCGTGAAGACTCGGCTTGCGGCTCCCTGGTCGCTCGACCTCGTCGGCTTCCTCGCTGACCTCCACCCATCCCGAGCTTCGTCGACTGCCTCGTCCGGGCGACATGACTAATCCCCCGAAGCTGGCCTCGCGCGGGCTAGCCAAAGGAATGCTCGCTCCACCGATGCTCCCGCTGATGCTGTCCGTTCGACCATGACCCGGCAGACCGCTCTTGATGCTGCCCGCTTCAGCGGTCTGGCTCGGTTTACCCGCGTAGAAGCTATTCCGCTCGCTGCTCAGCGCCGGCGCGATCCCAGAGGCCGAGTAGACGCTCGCTCGCTCCGCGTTGGTGATACCGCCCACGCTGGGCCGACCATGGATGCCGGGCGTCGGCGGGTAGTTCAGATCGCCCACGTTGCTGCTGAGAATGCTGAGCGGCAGGCTCTCGCGGCTGCCACCCCACAACGACGATGGAGCCAGGGCGCGCACCGACGCGTCCGTGTCGAGCGAATGCCGACGATGACGTTTGGAGGACGACGCCAGAGTGAGAATCGATGCGTTGTCGGTTAAGAGGTTGTTCGCGGTGGCCGCCATGTAGGTCGTCGGATTACCATTTGCCGCCTGCGGAGTCAGATGCGAGGGGACCGCGGACGCCGGAGGCGAGGAGGGGAATTGATGCGAGAACTGCACGCTCTGCTGGCCGGACGTGTTCAAGTCTCCAGGTGACGATGTAGCGACCGCGAGGCCACTGTTCGATCCTTGGCCATGCCCACCACCAGACAGTAGATTCGTCGTCCCCGTCGATTGAATGGTGGTCAGCGTCGTGGTCAGGGATCGCACGGAGGGGGCCGGCGAGGAGAAGGTGCTGCCGGCTCCGCCCTTGGAGCTGGGCGCTTCTCCGTTGGTCGGATTCGTAATCGCCCCCGACGATTCGGCATGAGACCGAGTCGCATCCGAGTGAGTGGTGCCGGGCTCCGTCGAGGCAGTTGCAGCAGTCGATCGGCCATCGACCAACACGGGATCATGGATGGATGCTTCCATCAGCGGCGGCTGTCGTTCCACGGAGACCGGGCTCTCCGAGCGGACTGACACCGGCGCAAGCAGCCCTGGCGGTATATCTCGAATGGGAATTTCGTACGGTTTCCGGTCGAGACTCGTGGGTCCAGATTCCGTCTTTCCAGGCGTCGACCACTTGGACTTGGACGCCGAAGTGCCATGGTGTCGCTTGGCCGATCCATTCCCACTCGTTCGGGTCTCCGATGAAGATGTCCTTCGACTGGCCAGTCGCCTCATCCAGACCGTAAACGGTCGACGCCGATAGACTGCCGCAAACTAGTCAGCACAGGGAACATACAATCACCCCCGACGACTTCGCGTAGGGTGTATCCTTCAGAAGGTCACTCACCTGGTGCATCGCTTGTTGCCTCAGCGGTGGCCATGGTGTCGTGACTGTGAATAACGGTGTGATCCGCTCAAGATCAACAGCTAATGCAAGAAACCGGTGTTGCCCTTGAGAAGTAGGGAAAGCTAAATCAACATCAATCAAACTTGGTCGGCGGACGACGACATCAATAGATATGAACGTCAACCCACTCCCATGCAAGAGTACTGGAGCAACGATAGCGAAAAGCGCCTTAGAGCATGTTCGTTCGCATCGAGATAGGATGCTGCCGTCTTGCTTGAACAACGTGATGTTGGCAGCGAAGAGGTGTTCAATCAGTAGCCGAGGAAACGTGGGCAGCAGGTACGGTGTGGTCACGTGACCTGCGGCGACGGCAGATCCGCCGAGCCGCATTTGATATGTCGACATGGACGCACAACCACAGTGCCGTCAGAGGATCAAGAATGGAATTCATCCTCAACAGATACATCCCTCATTGGCCACAAATAGGATCGGAGAGATTAACTATTTGATTTTAAAAACATGATGCTGATCTCCCTAGAAAATCTTGTTTGTCCACAGTTCAAGTGGCGGCCACCGTGAGAGCACATCCAAGTCTTTGTCCGTCCAGGACTGTTTTCTCTGAAGTGGCTCTCTCTCCTACAATTGGTCATGGCGTCTTGTCATGACAAAGACTTTCATTACTCCCTTCTCAAGCTACTAGCGTGAGCATGGTCTCTCCCATCGTGCCGCTGCCGGAGCAGGCGCGTGCCCAGATTCAGTCTTCCAGTAAGATTCGCTCGCTCAACGATGTGATCCTCTGCTTGCTGCAAAACTCTCTGGATGCTGGAGCAAGCAAGATTCACGTCGAGATCGACTACGCTCGCAGAGGGTGTACCGTCGAGGACAACGGCTTGGGTATCCCGCCAGCCGAATTTTTTGAAAGTGGCGGGCTGGGGAAGCTGTATCATACTTCAAAATATGGCAGCGTGATACCCCTCTATGGCCACAATGGTATGCTTCTGGCATCGTTGGCGTCGCTCTCTCTCCTCTCCATCACGTCCCATCATCACCAGCATCATTCTCACAACTCTATTACGATGCATCAGTCGGCGGTCATTGCACGCCGGACGCCTGCACCATCACATCATCACGTTTCGTATCAGGCACATGGCACTCGAATCAGCGTCAAGGACCTCTTTGGCAACATGCCCGTTCGAGTTAAGCATCTGGCGCTGGCCGACGAGCATGGGACGCAGTCGGTGAAGGACTGGAGATCATTCACGCAAGCATTGGTAGGCTTGCTGTTAGCCTGGGGCCGACCAGTGGGAGTTGTGGTTCGAGAAACAGGCTCGGGCCAGAGATTATCTTTGAGATGGCCACAGTCAATCGACGGATCGATCCACGATGAACCTCAATTGGACGCAGAACCGGCTACCTCTTCGAGGATCTTCAGCAGTTTGCTTACGCAAGCCTTTCAATTGCCGCTACGGTTCAAAGACTCGTGGGTGCCGCTGTCAGCTTCCAGCTCGACACTGGTTCTTGATGGCATAGTCTCAACAATAGCCGCTCCAACCAGGCGGGCTCAGTTCATATCGCTCGGGATACAGCCACTGCGGCCGGAAACAGAGAATAATATCATCTATGAAGACATCAATGTCTTATTCACGGCGTCGACAATTGGTAACGTGGATGGACCGTCCGTGGCCAACGCTGATGAGCGGCAACCACATTCCAAAGAACGAGGACGCAACGGAGCATGGTTCGGCAGAGACGTCCGTTACAGGGGCAAGGGTGTGGACAGATGGCCGGTGTTCTTTGTGAGAATCAACGCCAAGCCCGGCATGTCTGGACAAGATATCAGCACGAATTCTGGCGAACTCAGTTCCAGCCTTGCAGCAGCCGTCCTAGATACACTCAGAGCGACCTTCGGCCAGTTCTTGAAGGAGCACGGTTTCGATGTTCGACCATTACACCCCGCACCCGCGGCAGAAATTCCACCAAAAGCGCCCGCTTCCAGGTTGGGGGTGCATACAAGCGCCTCCCAGGGCACCAGATTTTGTCAACCTGTTTCCGGGACCTCCGTCTCAGCCTTCATCACACCGAGGCCACAGTCTGCGATCGTTTCCCGCCCGAGAAGGGATTCGATGAGGATGCCATTACGTTTCACGAGACCACATACAGCTCAGCTCCAAGTTGACGATTTGGGAGGTGGGGTGAAGATGCCTACGCTTGGCCGGGAAAGTAGTTCTGTCTTGAACGAAGATTTTGCTCCCCTGAGAAGAACCAAGAGCAGTAGGGATTATGAGGGCAGATCCGGAACATTTGAGAACAATGTAGGCGTGAGAACTGCCAGACCGCAGGATCGAGCGAGCAGAGCTCCTCAATCACCTAACGAACAAGCCGAGACTGAGTCGGCTCGAATCGAAAATGACGGAACCGCCAGTGTCTGCTTGGAGGAACGTGTCCGGGGTGATGAGAGACAGGCAACGGCCATGTCGGGATTAGCCTCGGTACTACGGGAAGACATGATCTCCCCACTTGTTCAGTCTGAGACAGTCACGGTGGATGGAGAACTGGCCGGAATCAACCCAGCAACTGGAGCACCATTCCGCGTCAACAGCCGGACGGGTAACGTCATCTCCAGTGTTCCGAGGAATCTACTTCGCTTTGCGTCGTCGAGACGCAGACAGACGCATGCAACGCCATTACAGACGCTTGTCAACCGGCAGGGGAGCTGCTCAGGTGCAAGCAATCAACCCAAAGAGGCTCCTACATCAACGCCCTGGTTGCAGGACGTCCTAGCCAATTGGGAGAATCCGGTGTTCAGGCCCACCGAACGTGCCGTTCCACAAGTGTCCACGGATCATACATCGAACAATCACGGATCCGACGAATTGGGCACCCACAGCGGCTGCTCCTTCGCACTCGATGGATCCTTCAAGGATATCAGGCAGAATCATCGGTACAAGCTGTCACGGAGCGCGTTGAGCTGCGCAAGTGTCATCTCCCAGTTTGACGGCAAGTTCATCCTGGTGAAGGTGTTTGTGAAACGGGAAGATCAGAAAGATCCGGTCGACCAACGTAAAGAGATTCTCGTGGCCATCGACCAACATGCCGCGGATGAGCGCTGTCGGATTGAAGAGTTGCTAGTGGAGCTGTGCACGAGAGCGTCTGCCGACAACCAGCCGGCGTCTACACTAGGATATCGCTCTGGCACGAAGACTATGATTCTGGAGAAGCCCATCGAAATACAGGTCGAAGATCACGAGGCGAAGCTTTACCAGAAGAATGCGTTTTACTTTGCTCGATGGGGAATTCTGTATGACTTCAATACAGAGTCCCAGGATTACCGCGCGAAGAGCATGTTTTTGGTCAAGACCCTCCCTCCAGGCATTGCCGAGCGCTGCAAAGGGGAGCCTCAGCTGCTCACAGACCTCCTACGCCGCGAGATCTGGACCCGAGAAGAGCGTGGTTCAAGAATACCGACTAGAGCTTCCGATGCCGAGTTTGCTACAGGTCTTGATAATCAACCAGATGCCGGTCACGAGGGCCTGAGAAAGAAGCAACACGGATGGATGGCAAAACTAAAAGATTGTCCACAAGCGATGCTCGACATGTTGAACTCGAGAGCATGCAGAAGTCAGTAAACTAGATGGGTCCATCAATAACGTCCGCTGACTGACTCCAACAGGTGCGATTATGTTCAACGACCGGTTGTCGCTTGACGATTGTACATCGCTTGTGACCCGATTATCTAATTGTGCCTTGCCTTTTCAGTGCGCTCACGGTCGGTGCGTCACTCTTGCAGCTTTTGCTCGTTCTCTGAGATTCAAATTGGCATGCTGACGCAATTCCAGACCGACCATGGTACCGCTAGTCGACGTCAATATCTGGAGGGATTTAAACACTGTACGGTCAAACGATTCTCTCCAGCGTCGCCATGCTTTGCAATGCCAGATCTTTCGAGCCGGACCATCACCAAGTATCGATAACGATGGAGCAAGGGCCAACAATCGAGGATTCGTTGACATGTTCAAGCAATGGGAGTTTCAAAGAGATGATCCGTAATATATGCCAACAAAATTGCAAGATGCACCAATACTTGTCCTTCGGTTCTAGGATCCCCATCGCCGAGTACATCTGCCCATCAAAGATTGGCCCCGTGTTCTTTCAGAAAATCCAGCCTGAGGTTTCTGGAAAGATGATTGCACGAAATACCGGCATGCGCTCTTGGTCGTATGTCCACGGACTACACACGACCGAATCGTTCCCAAGAATATATCAAGGACATGTAGTCGGCCCGAAGGGAAGGGGCACAACCAATCCGGCGGCGTTACATAACCAATAAGGATAACTGGCCTCGTGGCGGTTGGCTTGGTGAGTGAGCCCGGCTACACCGGCGAATCTCTATACTCTTGGACTACGCCTATGGCAACCGGGATCAACAGCAGCGTGGCGGCTGCCAGGACCTGAAAGAGCCTAGTCAGAAGACGATATGTGATTAACGAAGACCGTACACGTTTGAGAGCTGGCTCGAGGTAATGTAGACGGAATGAACGGATGTAACAGAAATCAAAGCTAATTGATAGTATTGATAGATGGTTCACACAAGCAAGACATCCTCCGTCTCTCTAATCAACCGGTACAAATCGTCGCGATGATGGTAATCCGGCTAAAACCATCATATACTAACACTAAAAATGGATAAATGCCGCAACCCGACCCTAAAAGCCGTGCGACGAAACTGGACCAACAACGCGAACGCCCGGCATTAATCGTTGGCAAATACGAGTTTAGATTCATCCGCCCGAAGGTGTCGTCCGAGCCCACGTCACACTCGTCACATCGTTCCCAACGCGCTATACATTGAAATCTATCTCGCTCACATCCCACCACCTTCAAGGAGCTCGGTCAATATGGACACCCTTAATAAAGGCGGTCGGGACTGGGCACGTCAGGACCGCAGATCCCTTCCCAGGTCATCCCCTGTCAAGAAAGCTCAGTTGGCTGCTAGATATATTCTACCGAGATGCTGCTACTCCGCTGTTCAATTCTCCTCGGATGGTACTCTGTCGTTGGTCATGCAGTGCCAACCAACCCTTCCGGTCCAAATAGCGGCGCGTCCAGTACGCCTGGCAATACAAATGGCAATACAGAGCTCAGCTCACAGGAGGGAGTTCGAAGTAAAGATTCCAGTGGTGGTACTCTGCTCCTCAGTCCGGCTGGAATTACTGCCATGGCCGGGACAGGGATTGTTGGCAGTCTGATTACCTGGTACATACAAGAATATCGGCAGCAGCTAGAACGGCGGAGAACACAGCGACGGACGGAACAACAGATTTCCGAGCTGCAAAATAACGCCAATCGGCGGGTATCTGAAGCGCGAAAGGACGCGGACCGACGGGTATCTGATGCGCAAGAGGACGTAGAACGACGAATCAAGCAGATGGAGGAGAATGCGGGTCGAAATATGGACCGATGGTACAAATACGGAGTGGTCTCCACCGAGATGAAGATCTGTTTCCAGGGGACGGTGAGTTTTCATCCGATCTTCTATCTCAGCCAACCGCATACCGGCTAATACATGGTCGATATCCCAGGCACGGGCAATCGAGACGCAGCTGAGTGGCCTGCTCTCGGAGGGATTGCTCCAGAGAATCTGGGAAGATTGCCTCCAAGCTAACAACATCCGAACGGACGATCCGACTTGGCGGTGGGGTGGAGTGCGAGCGAAGATCTTTCACGGCATCTATCAACACAACCGGGTGCAGGGCAAAGAGCTTCCTCCGGGCAATGGCTCTCCGTTTAACGGCGATCGCTTTAGGAACAATGCCGTATTGCCCAATTTTCAGGACGTCGCAAAGCCCTTCGTGGCTGATATTGGAAGAAACATGGGGCTCGCCGCGTCCTCGATTCATCGCAGCGTGCCTTCCAGGTTCGAAGCGGTCATGGCAGGTGTTCCCAAGGCTGTCAAGGTCCGGCCGATGCTGTTACCTTGATTGAGTCCGAGCCAGGAAAGTGAGGCTGTCACATCAGTTGTGTGTTTTCGGGGCTGTTGCCTGCCCCGCACGTCAGCACGGCATGTGACATGGGGTTCATGCACCCGCTGATCAGGTCGTTGATGGCCGATCAGCCCTTCATGCTGAAAGATGATGAAGCTCGCTGGCTGGCAGCATTTGAGGTTGCCAGCATAAGAAAGACCCTCTCAGAGACAAGAGTCCGTGAGGTGCTTATCGAGACACAGTCCTGCCTAAAGAACTTCCTGGACTCCTTCATTCCGGCTCCATTTGCAATCATTGTTTAGCTGTTCGATTTGTCTCTATTCAAATTCACGTTGGTCTCTGTCCGTTGAGCTTCCGAGCTCTACCAAGATGATACCGCAACCAATCAACAAGTCAGTCCTACCACGCGGGTGACAAAATAAACGGAACAGCTCAGCAGTGACCGTGATGAAGGCTGGTAATCTTTATCATCAGACCGATGAAAGAGAGGCTATCATCATCATCAGGATGACGATGGTTGGGTTATTCGTCATAAGGATGATGGGGCTACCTTCGTCACAAGGATGATGAAGCTCCCCTCCGTCAGACGGGTGATGATAACCCCTTCGTCGTAATGATGATGAAGCTCACCCCTTCATCGTCAGAAAGATGATAACCCTTTCTTTGCAAAGATAATGAAGCGGTTACTGCTGAGCTGTCCCATTCTTTTCACCCGCGTGCCTATCTACTTTTAAAATTCTTTCAAGCAATTTCAATCAGCCAGCGATTCATAAATCTATTCCGGATAACACGAAGGCTGACTTCATCTTCCTTATCATCCACGATAGGTTCCGAAGAGACGACGCCTCAGGTCCGGATTCTATTAATCATTCTCCATCGATGCCTCGACTACTACATCTCAGCGGCTCGACGATAATCGTAGTCTCGAACGATGTAAGTGGGAATGGATGGAAGAACCCGTTATCATCGAACCCAGTTCAAGGTCTGTCACACTATATTCCAAAGCTCAAGCTGGCCCGTCATCGTTGTTGGAGCATGCACTGACGCAACGTGTATATACACAGACGGGCCGGAATGGTGGAATTGCTGTCGGTGTGGTAACTCTATAATCCCATTCCGGCAGGCGACATGCGGAGCGTGTTATCATGAAATCTGCTACTGTTGTACCATTGGGCCTTGTTGATGATGGAAATTGTATCACTCTACTGGTGCAGAGAAGTGAATGGAAGTCTGCGACGTGGTATTCAATCGGCTGATGTACTCTAACAGTCTATTTCAACGATAAATCCTTTCCGAGCCTCCTGAATCGGCTTCGACTAATCAGTCCCGAATATATCTGGCTTCCGCGGCACATCTGTCTCACTGCAGCGGCGGCGAATCCGCAAACAGTGATTCCATCATGAACTCCGGATACCTCGCTCCATGGACCTCCGTGGCCTCCACGGCCTTTCGGATTTCCATGTTCTCCTCTTTGGTCAGCTGAATCTTCGCTGCCGCCAGATTCTCTTCGAGATATTTGATCTTCTTGGTCCCCGGAATCGGGATGATATCGTCTCCCTGGTGCAGCAACCAGGCCAGGGTCAATTGACTTGCGGTGCAGTCCTTCCTCTTGGCGATCTCGACGAGGTGATCAACAAGCTCCAAGTTCTTATGGAAATTCTCCGGAGAGAATCTCGGGCAAAGGCGTCGGAAGTCGTCTTTCTCGAAATCGTCCGGCGAACGATATTGTCCGCTCACGAAGCCGCGGCCCAGCGGACTATATGCGATGGTGGCCACGCCGAGCTCTCGACAGGTGTTGAGAAGGTTGATCTGCGGATCTTCAATGTCCATCGCGAAGGGACTGTATTCGATCTGAACGGCCGAGATGTGGTGCACGGCACATGCCCGTCGGAGGGTAGCGGCCGAGACCTCGCTGAGGCCGAGGTATTTGATCTTGCCCTCCCTTTTTTCATCGTCATCAATATCAGCGCGGGACATACCGACGCCAGGAACAATAGGAAGAACGGACGTACTTCTTCAGCTCAACCATAGCCTCGACGGTCTTTTCGATGGGCGTTTTCCCATCGACCCTGTCCAGTATATCCCATCAGCATCTGCATCAAAAGTCTCTCATACAACCTCCAACCCAACAAGGATAAATCACGGAATGGATCTGCGGGATCATATTCACCGATGACAATAATAAAGATCAATACACTCGATCCCCAAGCGCTTCAAGCTCTTCTCGCACGCCTGCCGGATATATTCTGGGTCCGAGCGAGTCCCGAAGCCTCCCTCCGGCGTCATACAGAGTGCGAACTTGGTCGCCAGGAAGATCTCATTGCGTTTTCCCGTCCGCTGGAACCATTTGCCTATCAGGTCCTCCGAATCGCCGTACACGTCCGCGCTGTCCCAGTTGGTGCAACCGAGCTCGTACGCCCGATCGAGCACCTTGAAACGTTCCTCGTCCGAGTCGGTCGTGCCGTAAGCCACGCTCAAGCCCATGGCGCCAAACCCGATGCAGGCGACCTGAGGGCCATTGGCGCCGAGTTGACGTTTGGGAAGAGACATTCTGAAGTTGGGATGCTGCTAATAGGGATCACAAGGGGTCGATGAGACAAGCAGACGTTTGATCAGGGAGATGATTGAACGTCAAAGATGTCGAAGACAATGGTCTACGGTCATGTGTAAGGAACAGAGGATTAAGCCTTATATACCCCATACCTGGCGACGCTTGCGCGTCCCCTTTGGTGGGGTAAACTCAACCGTCGTCGGCGTTTCCAGCAGACTTGGGCGGAGTTAATGGCCTTATCGGACCCAATGGAACTATGTCCACGAGAGTGCATGATGTTGATTCATCAGCTCTTCGAAGGAATGAACGATTACTCAACTTGCCGTTGCGTGGAACTTGATCTTGAACATCTGGTTGCTTCTGCACGGACGAGCTATTGCGCCGAAGCCGAGGGAGGATGAAATCCTGGAGGATCAAGAGAGCGGTGCGGGGCGGTGTAAGAAGTTGTGAGTTTGTCAGTCCCCACACACCGGAGCAGCCTTGTATCAAGAGTTTCGTAACACGGGGCTGATAGCTCGACCCACTCATCCGCACCGTTGGACAGCTGTCAGACTGACAGCACCTCAGATGGGACGAGACCTCTGGAAGCTTGCATGCATATTGCCATGGAAGGATTGGGGACGATGATCTCACGAACTTCGCTGACGATCGAACAGGATATCATGCTCTGCTCAGCAAGGCACGTTCGTGGCACAGCAGGTATGTATGATTCCTGGACCGGAAGCTGGAAGGCAGCAGTGAAGGCAGCAGTGAAGCCAAGACAAACCGGTCCTTTCAATCCCGATGGCCGCGAGGAACATGCTGTTGCCTGGGAGGGCTGAAGGGTCCAAAGCAAGCAACCACCGGGTTGATGACGACGTCTATGCTTCCTACTCCTTAGAAGAAGAGGACATTCCGAAAGGAAGACATGCCATAGGTGATGTGGTCCACTGGCCTGCGGAGGATTTTCGAGCTGGATCAATATCTGCAATTCCTCTGTTCGCTACTAGAGGATGGCTAGTAGTCTCAAGGTCTCTGTTATCCCATCATTCTTGAGATGATGTTGTCTTTCAATAGGGCCCCAGTCTCGACAAAGGATTCTTGTGGCCGGCTAGGATATTCATTACCCAAATATCAGCTACTAGAGCATTGCTAGTAGCATTCTGGAGCTCTCCGTTATTCATCATTTTCGGGAACCTGTGGTCTCTAGGTGGGAGCCAGCGCACGCAGAATCTTCGTGAATAGCCAGTATATTCACTAGCTACCCATTCACGCGTGTGACAAAATAGATGGATGGGCTCAGCAGTGGCCACGATGAGAAGTTCGCAATCATCATCATCGTAAGTGCGATGAAGACTACGCAATCTTCATCATGAGTCCGACGAGCGGCAGACTTCACCATCATCAGTGTGATGAGGATCAAATCATTCATCACGAGCAGGACGAAGTCTTCTTCACCGTGAGGATGATGGTGCCTTCGTCATCAGGGTGATGAAGCGGTCACTGCTAAGCTATTCCGTTTAGTTTGTCGCCCGCGTGCCACTGTGACCTACTAGAGAATCGCTAGTAGCCGGTCAAGGCTTCCATGATCCATCATTTCGGGATCCAGTTATCTCAATATGCACCAGCGGACAGAGGATTTTCGTGTTCAGCCAGAGCGATCATTACCAACTATCACCTACTAGGAAACTCCTAGTAGCATCTTAAGGTTTCTTTAGCGTATCGTCCTTGCCGGGATGATAACTTCGATGACACAATCGTCAGCTATTATCTGACAACGTGGCAAAGAAGAGGCATCTCTTCTTCTTCGTTGCGCCGAAGATATACTCGATATGCCGAGCGACGCACTGCCGAGGATTTAAACACCAACCTCACTGCATCTCGTGGGAAGAACAACTCCCGGGATCTGGAGTAATGCTATGAAGGCCAGGGCCGGAACATTCGGATAACAGGACCGAAGTTAAGACTGGCCTGAAGTTTCTCGCACGTCCAAACCACATGGCATGATGGGATGACATTATAGCCAGACTTCATCTGACGGCATGGCGAAGAAGGAAAGTCACCTTGTCGGTGCGCCGAAGTTATACTCGATGTGCCGAGCTACGCACCTGCCGATGATGAGAACTCAACCTCACTGCGACCCTGGGAGGACGATTACCTGAATCTGGAGTACAGTGTGACCATCGAGCCAGAGCCGTGGTCCTCGGATATTGGCATCGACTTCAAATCTGGGAGCTTGGCCTAGAGTCTCTCGGTCTTCCAGACCCCTGGACATGATGGGATAACACCATAGTTGGATCTCGTCAGCCGACATGGTGAAGATAAAGAATCTCCGTTGTCGATGCACCGAGGTCAAGCTCGATATGCCGAACTTCGCGCTGCAGGAAAGATGGACAAGAAGCCTCACTGCACCCCATCGAAGGACAATGCCCTGAACCTGGAGGAGTAACCACTATCAAAGACCAGGGTCGGGATATCCAGGCGTTACGATCGACTTTAAGTCTACTGTAAAGAGCTGGCCTAGAATCTTTAGGTCGTCCAAACCACAGGGCTTGATGATCTCCGGATGATCAAACCCCCGATCATCCGATCAGAAGCACGTCGTGCATGGAGCTCCATCTACCGGCATTTTGTCCTTGAGATGCAGCATTGTTGCATGTCATCTGGTTGATCCTGGCGTGGTCATGATCGTCCAGCATGATCGTCCTTCCCCGTGGTTCAAAGAAGCATATCTTGCAACCGAGCAGCAACTAGAGAAAAGAGTCCAGGTCAAGGATGGTTCAAGGATCCGGGTTCCAGGCGTGATCTACCGGCGATCAATCATGAGCGAGCAGCAGCAACAGAAGAGTATCCTGGTTCGACAATCGTTCAAGGATCCACTGTTCCAGGCGGGGTTTATCGACGATCCAGATGAAGTAAGACTCTTATCTAGGTCCTGCCGGTACACACGATGCGGCTTCACTCGGCGTGCAGCCGACAAAGATGTTGTGGACTTGGCCACCATCATCAAGTCGATGACGAGTGCGTCAAGCTGCCGGTGTGGCGTCCCTTGACCCACTTTGACCGATCATCGTCAAGATCTTCACTCAACCCCGGAGGCGGACGACGACCATTCGACATCGTGCTCCCGCACCTCGTTTGGCCTAGATGCTCTTGGGAGCCCGTGTCTATTCCGAATGCGCCACCACCACCACCACCACCACCACCCACCACGCATTGGGGCCAACCCAATCGACAGCACACCGCAGACAAAGACCTCGTCAACCGTCAACAGAAGAAAACCTCGTCCAAAAGCCAATCGTGCACCATGCAAACCAAATCTGGTCACACCAGCACGGTGTGCTTTTCCCCCATCAGGAAGCTCAGGATTTGGGGGCCAGCCCAAAACGGATCGACGATGGGCGACGGGACGCGGCAGAGGTGCGGGACGGGCGTCCGGCAGTGACCGCACATTCCCCGGCTCCGTTGCGGCGTTGTTGCACCCGCCCTCGACTCGGCACGCGCATGCTGTCCTTCCCTATGCGACTTTGTGAACGAACTGAAGATGAGCACGTTCTGGTTGGCTCTGGGTGCCGTCTTATCTTCCTGCTGTCTCGGAGGGATACGAGAAACGGTGAACACGACTGGTTGGGTTTCGGGAATCCATCGCTCGATAGGGCCGACGCTGCATCGGCCTTCTCCCCTCGGAGATGGTGCTTGCAGCTGGGCGAAGCCTGGTTAAAAGGGGCCGCTGTCATAACATCCTTATCCGGACCCGCTTGCTGATGATCGTCAGGGGAAACGGCCGAGGACGGACTGGACGGCCAATGAAGCGCATCGTGACTGGACCCCATCAAGAGCCTGACGTGATGCTTGCTCTGCGGTGCAGCGGGGTCTCGTTGCGTGCTTGGGTAGCGATGCACAGCACAATGTTCGTGATCGTGCCCAGCCCTTCTTCTTCCGATGAGTTGCTGTGCGACCGTCCATGACGGCCTGGGAAGAGACACCAAACGACCAATTGCCGAGCCACCGAGCATGCTGCGATAGGGTTTTCTAACGAACCCGGGAGTAGCGGGTGCTGCGTCCGCCACCTGCAATGCCGTCACAGCGTTGATGCTCGAGCAACGGACGATTCTGGCCGCCAACCCTGGGATCTCGACACAACGCTTCTGATCTGTTTCTGGTCTCAAGGGGCGGCCTGCATCGATGGATTCGATCACCACCCCGATCTGGCAGCATGTGTCTGTTATGCAGAGCGGTGATGTGCGGACATTGGATGGCCATCCAGGGTGTGATATTGATCGCCATGCGTGGGTGAATGGAGCCATTCGCAAGTAACGATACCCGAGGAGCTGTCACCATCACCAACTTCATCACCATCTAAGCGCCGACCAATCTTCCAATTGAAAAACATCATTCTCCCATGCCACAATCTGAGGCCGGAATGGGCGTTGACGCCTCCGATATGAAGAGCAGAGCAGGCGACATCGACGATGACGCTCATTCGTCGGTGCAAGACCGCTAGGGTCGCGGGAGAGGGGCGGACCGTCGGGGGACCGTCCCTTTTTCGCAAGCCGCTCCTCCAATCCGGCTCGGAGATTTTGGCATGGCGTTGTTCAAACGGGGGCGCCGAGATGGAAAATCGATCCAGAGGAAACAAGGAGAATAACGGTCGTAACACCAGATCCATGGGAATCATCAGCATTCATCTCCGCCGTGGGTCACATGAAGGGACCAGCGACCAGAGGCAACGCGACCGTTCCAGAGGCACCATGGCTCGCCGGCTAAGTTCCAAGACAAACATCATCGAAACACTGTCCGTCCATGGAAACACTGGTACCGGTGGAGCTTACTCGGGCACGATCGAGCTTGACCGCTTTGGTCAATGGCATCGGATTCGACTAAGAAAACTTCGAGCTCCATAAAAAGCTGGATTGTTTGATGCGGACGAGCAACGACAGCGGCTCGGCAAAATTGAAGAGCCCACGCGGCAGACGTTCCGCGCTTGAGGGCTGGCTGACCCACTTCCCCGAACTTCATAAGCTTTGTTTAAAAAGCATCCGTACGGACGAGCCGAAGGGGGCCAGAGCCAAAGCATCGGGAGCAGAGGATCAAGGAGCGTGGGTCGACAGAAGCAAGCAAGGACATCCCTGAACGGAGAGACGGGCATCCGGGACGAGGGAGAGTTGAGAAAAGTTGATGGACTCGTGAAAACGAAAAGAGAGAGAAAAAAACCTTGGGCGTTCAAGGTTCATCGAGAGCTGAAATGTGGAAAGTGAAGAGGGCGGAACAAGAGACGGCGTTGCTTGGGATCGCCGTCTGGCTGCGATGAGATTGGTTCTCGGTTCTCCATCGTCATGTTCGATCTCAACGTGGCTGAGAAAAACAAGAACCGGTGGAAATTCAATCTTTCGACGTCGATTTTTCTACCCGCGGATGGAATTTCGGATGGGATTTTCGAAAATGGAGAGCAGGATGAGAGGATCGAAAAGAGAGGTGAGGAATCAGTGGGAAAAGGGAGAGAGGTTCCTCGCCCGTCCCTTCACACCTCAGAATGCGTATGACGGTACCTGGACGCTACTCGATCTCATTCCTTGCTGGCTGGCTCGTTTTTCGTCCCCTTACCCTTCTTGGCGTCGAAGTTTCCCTCCAACAACTTTGGCCAGCAGCGTTTTCGCTGCTGGGCAAGAAGGAAAAGAGACGGAGAGACAGAGCAGAAGAGAGCAGCACGATAGCAGGTAACCGCACATCGACCACAACTGCCAGCCAGGCAGTTGTCTTCGTCGTCATCGTGGGCTCCATTGCCATTGCCGACCACCGGTGCTCCCACACACACACGCCTCGAGATTCCTGTGGCAACGCCCGGACGAACCGCGTGGGCAGCAGCGAACGGGGATGTGGGCGTTGCTGTAACTTACCGACATGCGTCTTCCCCCGGCCGCGCCTCCGTCTTGTCGCGCAAAGCTTCTCGTCCGCTCGGGATCCAGTCCTCTGGAAGGCGGCTCGGGCTGGCCGACGACGCGAAAAGTCTGTTGACGCGGCATTGAAGACAACGGGGGGACGGGGGACTTTGCGAGGAGAAGGGCCGCAACGCAGCAGCAGCAGCAGTTTTACTGCACCACCCACCAGTCCATCACACCGGCCGTGGGGAGGGAGGGGGACGACGCACTGATCGCCCGGCCGGCGAGAACGAAGGGGGAGCGGAGCGGAGCGGGGAGGAAAGCAAGAAGGACGACGCCCACGAGTGGTGGGATAGAGACAGACAGAGCACAGAGCGAGAGACCGCAAGGGAAAAAGGGAAACAGAGAGAGGAAGGGAAGGGGGAGAAGAACGAAAGGGTCCATCCATCCACTCCGTCCCTCCTGCTCCTCCACCATCCTCCCGTCCATCCGTCCCTCACGAGACGAGACGACCAGCCGTCGAGTTTATCTTATCCGTCGGTCCATCATTAGATCATTCAAGGGCCAGGCCAGACCCGTGCGAACGAGAAGGGAAAGACGAAGGGAGAGAGGACGTGGATGCGAACGTGGGACGTGGAAAGTGGCCTCGAATGGGCGCATCGCATCACCCACGACCACCGTCTGGACCCCTAACAATACATCATCCCGTCGACCCGCCTCTGCCCTCTCTCTCTCTCTCTCAAGATCGACATCGTCCTGCTCTTCTTCCTCTTCCTCTCTCGTCGCTGTTTCCTTCCTGACCGTTGATCCCTCCTCCGTTCGTGGAACCCCCGCCCGTTGGTGGACGATCGCGGTGACCACGGCGACGAAAAGACGTTGCTGGTGCTGTTCCTTGGAGTTCTTGCTCAACGCCTGATATCCCGTCTTCTGAGCTCCCGGTCGAGCTTGCTTTCGCTCCTTCCATAACACCTTCGATCCTTGGCCTGCGTTGATTCGATTCGTGCGCTCCTTGGTTGTACCATTTGCCTGGCGCCGTTCGCGCATTCCGATACCCAGCTCGCCCTTGCGTTGCAGCGAACCCCCCCAATTCTCTCCGCACGATCGCATTCCCTCATCCGGCTGGACACATCGCAGGGCAGGCCTTGACTGGTTGGGTGTCCTGGAGCGCACACGTTCACGTCCACCAGATACAGAGGACAAGCTGGCCGGCGCCCAGCCCTTCGAAGGATCCGCGAAGCTGGTCTCGATCACGGCGTGCAGCTGTCGTCCTACCCGGTGGGAAAGCTTCAACGGGCAACGCAAGGCCCTTCTCGTCGACCACAACAGCTCCGGGGGAAGATTCTTTCAAGCCTCGCTCGCAAGGAGAGCGCGCGTGTACCCTAGGGCGCAGTTTGGCCCTACCTCGAGGCTTCCATCGACAGGGTCTGTTGCGAGGGAAGGATCTGTCGCGGCCCGCCGAGATCGAGGCCTCGATCCTTTGGGGTTTGACCGTGAGTGACCCCACGGTATGCAGAGGTCCGACGCACGCTGAGAGGGAAGCTGAGACAGCATTCCTGGCGGACACCGAAGCAGGCACTTCCCCGCATTCGACGGCCATATCAAAACAGCAACATTGCGCCGGCTCGTTGCGACTCACCACGCGACCAACCACTCCGAACGGACGGCCATTGCCATTCGGGAAGACGTCCATCTCACTTGCTCATCTCCGACTCAGAGACTCTCACTTCACCTTGCTCCGCTCACCTCTTCTCGACCGCACCTAGCTCTTTGCACCTTGGCAAGCTCTCTTGATACTGTTCGCCTGGCAAGATCGACTTCCGCGCACGCGGTATGAATGCGGTGGATAGACTACTGAGAGGCTTGAGAATCGTGCCAGACCTGGTGAACTTCGGATAAGAAAAACACTTTGGAAGATCAAAGTGAAAACGCCATCGATATGATGGAACTCGAGCCCAGCCCGGGCCATCCGACCAGCATCTATATCGCTCCTCTTCAACTCCATGGCGCAACTCTCGGCAAAGCTGGCGGTGGCTGGTCACATATCTCGGTCCGACCGTTGTTGCAGCGCGCGTACACGGCCCCGCCAACGACGCATCGAGAGCCGGATGAGATGGCCCCGTCAGTCTCGGACGAGGACGACGAGATGGCCGATGAACATGTCTCGTCCTCACCATCCTTCCTTCGCCCATCACCCGCCGCTCGTCACTTTCTCCGGGTTTTCTGCGCTTATGAGCCCGAAGAGACCTCATCGTCGACCGTCACCCTCGCACTGCAGGAAGGTGATATCATCATGGTGCACTCGGTCCACAGCAACGGATGGGCCGATGGAACCCGTCTGGCGTCGGGCGCGCGCGGCTGGTTGCCGACCAACTATTGCGAAGTCTATGAGCCCGAGTCCATGAAGATGCTGTTGGATGCGTTGCGCGAGATCTGGGCGCTGCTTCGGACGGAGGATGCGACGCAGGGTCATTTCGACCCTGATGAGAGCTTCGTCCGAGGCATGATCGAGGGTGTGCGATGTTTGCTGGTAAGCAAGGATCTTCCTAATCCTGATCTCGTTTCATGCATGGCTCGTCAAGCATGATCCTAGAAGGGCACAGTGAAGCTCACCTGTCAAAACTCGTTAGGAGCAATGCGGCTGCCTGACAAGGGACGCCCTACTGGTCACGACCGACGACCGACTTCGTCGCACCCGTCGGGCGCTATTGGCGGATTTATCGGCATTGGTCAAGCTGACGAAGCGATTGCCGGACGCCGCGCATGATGACCAGCACCATCCTGGCTCGCGTGCCGTGGATGCCATTGACGAGATGACCCTCAAAGCCTACCGAGTCGTGATGCGCGGTGCGAGGTTCCTCGACCTCAGCAGCACTTCCCTGCACGATGTCGACGACATGGAAGCTCAGCCGAGCGCCGGTCTTTATCCGGAATCGGTATCGATCGCATGGCCCATCGCACAATCGAGTGAATGCCCTTCGTCGTTGGAGCTCGTCCGGCCGGAAGAGGAGAACAATGAGCTCCACGTCGGCGACGACAACAACAACTTGGCCCCGGAATCTTCTGAACTGGGCGCGTGCAATGTGGAGCTGTCGCCGCAATCGCAGCAATCGCAGTCGCAATCACCTGACGCCGTCGCGACGACTCAGCGCCCGTTTGCCATCACGCACGCCTCGTCCCATCATCCGTTCGCAATTGAACCAACCTTTCACGCTCACACATCTTCTCACCCTTGGTTCTCTTCTCCAGCGGGCTCCGCCTTACTCTCACAATCTCCCTTCTCTCCCAGTGAACGATCAGGCGCAACCGCAACCGCAACCACCATCACCCAACCGCGCTGGGTATCACAGCGACTGACCTCGGCCTACGATACCTTTCTCTCTCGTCAAGGATCTTTCATCGGGCGACTGCACCTTCCCGCCCGGCTTCCAGCGGACCTCCTCTTGGCGACGCAGCAGTCGGTCGTCGCATGCCGCGATCTGCTTCGCGTCGTCGAGACGGTCTCGGAGCGCGACCCAGTGCGCTCCGACGACCTCGACCGGAGCAAGAACGCCATGTGCGGCAAGATGGCCGACCTCGTGCAGGCGACCAAGGAGGTTCTTCGACCACGGCCCGGCGCGGAATTCGATGAGAGTGGGCTAATGACCGCGGACGACTCTCAGGCTTTGATGGGTGCGGCAACTCACTGCGTCCGGGCGGCCGGCGAGTGTGTGGCCAAGGGTCGGTTCGTGATCGATCGCATCGGCGACTTTGCGCTGGAACCGATGGATCTCGATATCTCCGCGATGATGTCGCAATTTCCGGCTCCGGTGCAGACCAAGGTGGACGAGAGTGACGAGGCGACGCTGGTGGCTCGATTTCCAGCACCGCCATCATCGCCAGTGAGGCTCAGCGATACGCAGCCAGCAGCGGCCCTGGAGGACAGCAGCGCACCACTACCTTCGCCGATGTCGATCGATAGTCACCCCCCGTCCACCGACACTCCGTCCGCACCATTACCACCTACCCGCTCGTCCATGTGCTCATTCAACTCCAGCCCTCTCGCGTCATCTGTGGCAAGCAGTCCAACACAGGTGGTGTTCAACAGCAGTCAGCCGGCCGCGATCGTGACGACGACCGCCGCAGCGACGCCTCACCGTCCCGCCGATGACTTTGACGTCGGCAGCGCCAGTACCAATAACACGTCGTTCAGCAGCACCTTCCACGCGTCGGAAGTGAGCGTCGAGTCGCGGACGTCGACGCGAGCCACCTCTCCCGATGCTCTCTGTTCCCCGTCGCTGGTGGCATCCTGGTCGCAAGCATCACCTGAGGCGCAGAAAGTGGTCGCCGAAGCTGATAGACATACCGACGTCGATTTATATATCCCCGCGACCACCTACTTCCACGAGTTACTCATCAACAAGGACGGGCAAGTCGCCGGGGGGACGCTACCGGCGCTCGTGGAGCGACTGACGATGCACGACTCGACTCCCGATTCGGCCTTCGTCGCCGCCTTCTATCTCACTTTCCGGCTGTTCACGTCTGCGGTCGACTTTTCCGAGGCGCTGATCGCTCGATTCGAATACATTGGTCACCGACCAGATGTCGCCGGGGCAGTGCGACTTCGAGTTTACAACATGTTCAA
>QQTW01000290.1_pt1 | contig 30544 bp, 34 predicted proteins | sample 1904831 | NCBI WGS metagenome assembly QQTW01 (sample SAMN09435610, study PRJNA476489) | Subsurface metagenome, whole genome shotgun sequencing project.
GACTAAATTTTGTTTCTTCTAACGCTTAGAAGGACGTGAATTATTAATGGTAGGATTTAAAGCTTTTTGATAATTATTAGCAACTTGTTTAACGTACTCAGCAGTAAACTTACTATTGCAACCAGTATATTTACCAGTCATCCACCAACAAGCAACACTATTGACAACCGCAGTTTGATTATTGGGAATAGCCTGAAACTGCTTATCTAACTCACGACGTACAATGCAGGATACCACTTCGCGTGCAACTTCTTTGCTTTCAAACTGCTGTGGTGTTAATTCTTTTTTCAGACAAAATTTAGTCCATAATTTTACAGTACCTGGTTTAACTTGCCAATCGCTGTAATATCCATCATTTGGGGTGTTTTTAGGTGCTGATTGTCGCAATGCTTCAACCATTGCAGCAACTTGAGTATCCGATACCTTCGGCTGTTGTGCTTGAACAGGCAACAGTGAAAATAATCCAAAGCTGATAATTGTTCCACTAAGTAGTATTCGCATGAATATTAATCGTTCTTCACAATTTTTCAATCACTACTTTACTACACAAGGTGTGGAATTATGTAAGTTAAGCCTCAAAAAACAAAAATCGCATTTGTTGGGTGGAGGAACGTAACCCAATATTTCGTGGGCATTTGTTGGGTTTCGCTATCGCTACACCCAACCTACAAATATCTATACTGAACCTTGTTTTTCTGGTATTGCTGAAGAATGATGTTCCTCGATTAACCAATTATTTCCTATTTTTTTGTAAACAAATGTATAACGTGCTTTAAGCTGTTCGGGTTTGCCATTTTTTCTGAGATTAAAACTATATCTACCGGATGCGATCGCAACATCACAAAAAATCCGAATATTCTCTTCTTTCATCGTCCCAACAGGTTGAAGTTTCAGAAATTCCCCGAAGTATTCCCTTATCTCAGCACGATTGTGTCGAACTTGGTTTGAGACTGTAGGTAACAAAATCGCATCCGGTGCGTAATTTTTGACAACTTCGCTTGCTTGACCCGTTTTTAGCGATGCATTCCATCGATGGAAAAGTTTAGCAATTTCACTTTTATCGACTTGCGGACATTTTTCGCTATCAACTTCTAATATACCTTTTGTCTGAGTTGCAGATATTAAAAGTATTAAAGATATTAATGATAAGGAAATCGATAGAGTGCGATTCACATTTCCTCCTTTGAGTTTCCTTGTTTGATTTATTAGTAGTTTATAAAATTAACTTATGGCTTTTCTTATTTTGATTTTGTCAGAAATGTTATATTTAAGTAAATTTAATTAGTACGTTTATAAACCCATTTATAGATGAATAGCACTAAGATAAGCAGAAACAAATATGGTATAAGACTTTGAAATGTGGGTTCGTACATAAAATGATTTCGCATTTCCATTTGCAGGTAACATTAAAACTAAAAGCGTTAACGTAGTAATGCAACATCTTAATACGCTCGGTGACGGTGCGTATTCTGCGAACTTCGGATATATTGCTAAAATAAGCAGTAAAGTAAAAGCCATTTAACGCTATGTCAAATACTCTGACTGATATTGGTACTCTTATTGACAGTCATCCTGGAATTCATGGAGGCTGTCCTTTAATTGCTGGCACTGGTGTAACAGTAAGACGAATTGCCATTTGGTATAAACAAGGTTATAGTGCAGAAGAAATTACCGATCAGATTAGTCATCTAACCTTGGCACAGGTTTACGCAGCTTTGACGTACTATCATATAAATCGGGAAGAAATTGATGCTGACATTGCTTTGCTAGAGGCTGAAGGTGATCGCATAGAGGCATTACATAAAGCTGGAAAGTTAGGATGAGCCAGATTCGCTTATACATGGATGAGGATTCTACCGGACGTTCTCTAATGCTGGCTCTGCAAAATCGGGGTGTAGATGTAATTACAACTCTCAGTGTAAACCAATTGAGATATTCTGACGAAGAACAATTAATTTGGGCAAGGTCACAAGGTCGAGTTTTGTACAGTTCTAACATTCAAGATTTCTATCGTTTACACACAGCTTTTTTAACTCAAGAACAACCTCATTCTGGAATGATTTTAGTACAGCAGCAACGTTACTCAATCGGAGAACTGATGCGCGGTATTTTAAAATTAATTGCGGCTAAATCAACAGAGGAAATGGAAAACCAGGTAGAGTTTATTAGCGATTGGATAGAGAAATAGATGTGAGGTATACCTAAAGTCGATATTATTGAAACTTAGTATAAAATATTTTGCTTTTATAAATCTCGCCCATTAATGTTTTATGATAACGATTTAACAAAATGATATTCTTGATAAGGCATCGCACCATCATTCATATCGCGGATACCTGTTTGTTGATAATTATTTTTTTGATAAAAAAGATGTGCGCGTTTAAATCGAGTATCCGACCAAAGATGTATTTCACTAATATCATTTTTTCGACACCATTGTATCGCTGTCTCGTGCATTTTATGCGCTATTCCCGAACCGCGAAATTCTGGCAATAAGTAAAACCTCTTTAACCAAGCTACATTATTATCTTCTGCACGTTTAATTGCAATGCAACCAATTACCTGAGTGTCATCATCCTCACTAGTTGCGACCCAAAATTCCCCATTCTTTAAATAATTCGCTTCAATATCTAACAAATCGCTATCAGCATCTTGTAAATATATCGAATCACCATACTCTTGATAAATCGAATCAATCATCTTGATAATTAATTCTTTATCTTGATTGCAATATTTTCTCATCATTGCGAATTTCGCTATAAAGTTATAAAAACTTATATTAACTCCTTTCTCGCTATATTTTTTCTCTGTGTACTCTGTGTCTCTGTGGTAATTTTATAAGTAATTTTTAATCGGTTGGGGAGTAACTCCTTCTTCCTCACTAGTGGTTTATGTCATTAATTTTGACTCGTAGAGAGGACCAGATCCCCGACAACTTTTACGAAGTCGGGGATCTAGTAACAAGAGCGAAACTTTTGACATCAACTACTAGTTACCATTGCAACGCAATATTTCAGTACAGCGCTATTGCTGTCACTTTGCTTCAAGTATTGCAAAAATAACACTGTTATTTGTAATTTTTTTCCAGTTTGTCGCTTTGACGACATTATTAACAATTGAATATTATTCTGCTAGATATATTTACATGTGTAATTTCATCTATATTTTAATGAACGATCGCATTGTTTTAATGTTTATATTACAGAAAGTAAAGGTACATAGGTATTATTTTTCAGCTAAGTACATTACTGATTTAGAAAATTTATATCCAGATAAATATCACAATACAAACTTATTACTGAAGCGATATAACGGTAACAATCGCATTTATGCAAGTCAACCGATGTATTCCAGACAACGAAGTAACAAAAAGTAGCTTTAACCCGTCGAAATTACTTCTATCAAAATCAATCGATGCATGGTAACTTGAAAACTCCCGTCCTCTCCCCAATCCTACACAATGCATCTCCACTATTTGCAATCTCAGCACCTTGAAGAATTAATCGAGGGTAGTGGTATCGACTCACATCTTGTAAATTTAAATTTCAGTTCATTGCAAAATAGCGATGCCTATGATTACTTACTAATTTCCGATCAACTACCCCGTACAAACACCGGAATGGTAAAAAGTTCGTGGTTACAACGTTACGCACATATTTCCTCCGGTGGTTGGTGGTGTTCGGGACTCGACCCGCAAAATCACTGGCAAGCAATGGAGTGGGGTTGTTTTAAACCGAACTTACCCCGACTCAATCAAAAAGGTAAAAGCGTCAAATACGAACACCCACCGGGAACACCGACAAGAGTATTTTGTTTGCGGGTGACATTGCAAATCTGGGAAAAAGTCGCACAAAGGTATAATTTTCCGATTCCTGAAACTGATATTACCTGTAATGGTGAAGCGTCGGGGTTTTGGCAATGGATAATGGAAAGTGACATCCCCATAATTATCTGCGAAGGGGTCAAGAAAGCTGCTGCATTATTATCGCTGGGGTATGTTGCGATCGCAATTCCTGGGATAACTAGCGGTTATCGTGTTGCCAAGGATGGATTTGGCAAAGTTATGAGTCGGCAACTGATTCCCGACTTAGCAGCATTTACGATTACGAAACGAACTTTTTATATTTGCTTTGACTTTGAAACCGAACCTCGAAAAATAGCCGCTGTCGATAATGCGATTTTGCAGCTAGGTGGATTATTTGCAACGAAAAATTGTCCGGTTCAAGTTATTAAACTACCGGGGATAGAGAAAGGGGTTGATGAGTATATTGTTAGTCGGGGTGGAATTGCATTTGAATATATATATAGTCAAAGCTTAGATTTAGAAATTTATTTAGCACAAATTAAACCTCATACTCAATTAACAATACCTGCTGCACTCACAGTTAACCGTCGTTATTTAGGAGAAATACCGTTTCCAGATTCCGGATTAGTGGGAGTGAAATCAGCCAAAGGAACGGGGAAAACCACTGCACTACAAAAAATTGTCCAACAAGCAAAAGATAAAAAGCAACCAGTTTTATTAATTACCCATCGCATCCAACTAGGTAAATTTTTGTGCGAAAAAATCGGTATTCAATGGGGAAGAGGGGGAAGGGGAAGACTCACTCCCTACTCCCTCGGACTTTGCGTTGATTCGATTTGGAAACTAAACCCCGAAGATTGGCAGGGTGGAATCATAATTTTGGATGAAGTCGAACAATCTTTATGGCATTTACTCCACAGTACAACTTGTAAAGATAAGCGCGTCAAACTTCTCAAAAACTTCCAAAATCTGATTTACACCGTACTCAGCACCGGAGGTTTAATCATTGCCCAAGATGCTGATTTATCAGATATTTCGCTGGAATATTTACAGGAATTATCAGGAATTAAATTAACTCCTTGGGTTGTTCTTAATCAATGGCAACCTAATAAAGGATGGGACGTAACATTCTACGATTCTCCCAATCCCACACCTTTAATTCAACAACTCGAATTAGATTTAATTGCCGGACGTAAATGTTATATTACTACCGATAGTCGCGCCGGACGTTACAGTTGTGAAACTATCGAACGTTATTTAAGAGAACGTTTGCAACGCTTGTATGGAATATCTCCCAAATGCTTAATTGTTAGCAGCAGTACAACTAATACCCTCGGACATCAAGCTGTCGATTTTGTTGCTGAAATTAATCAAAAAGTTACAGATTATGATGCGGTTTTCGTTACTCCCAGTTTAGGGACGGGAGTTAGTATTGATGTGCAACATTTCGACCGCGTTTATGGCATATTTCAAGGGGTAATACCCGACTCGGAAGCACGACAAGCTTTAGCACGAGTCCGTGATGATATACCCCGCGTTGTCTGGTGTGCAAAGCGTGGAATCGGGTTAATCGGTAGTGGCAGTACAAATTACCGCTTGCTGTCCGATTGGTATCAAGAAAATCAAAAAGAAAATCTAGCTTTACTAAGTCCGTTACGCAAAATCGATGTCGATTTACCGTTAGTTTATGACCCCATCCATTTACGAACTTGGGCAAAACTATCAGCACGAGTCAATGCTTCGATTAGTATCTATCGGCAATCAATGAAAGAAGGATTAATCGCAGATGGTCATCAAATTTGGATGCGAAGTAATGCAGTTCATCAAAATATTATTCGTGACTTACGTCATGCATTTTTGGCAACCGACCCCAGCGACTTAGCAACTCGTCGCAGATTGATGTTAGAAATTGTCAAAGTGCAAAAAGATTGGCAGCAAAGCCGTCAAAAAGCGAAGGAAATCAGTACCAGTATTCGCAAAATTAAGCGGCAAAATCAATATACTGCTGCAAATTCTGTCGCAAACGCTCAAGATATTGATTATGTTGAATACGATAATTTATCAACCAAACATTCGCTAACTGATAATGAGCGACAGCAAATCAATAAATATCTACTTCGACAAAAATATGGTATTAAGGTAACGCCACAGTTAAAGTTACGCGATGATAAAGGGTATTATTTGCAATTATTACTGCATTATTACCTTACCCATGAAAGCGAGTATTTCCGCTTTCGAGATAGGGAAGAATGGCATCAACAATTAGTTTGCGGTGAAGGAAAAGTATTTTTACCTGACTTGAAAGCTTATACACTTAAAGTTGAAGCATTGCGAACTTTAGGAATATTAGATTTTTTGGAACCTGGACGCGAATTTCAAGAGAATGATGTAGATTTAATAAGGCTTAAAAATACAGCTTTACAATGCAGTCAACATATTAAACGAGTCTTGGGAATTAATTTAGCGCGCGAGAAAGAAAGCGTTTCAACAACTAAGATTCTGAGTCGGATGTTAAATTTATTGGGATTGAAATTGAGACGAGTAAATGGAGTTTATCGAATCGATTTAGAAACTTTGAATGATGGTAGAGAAGAAATTTTTGCTGTTTGGTATCAACGCGATGAATTGAAGTTAGCGAATGTGAGTAATCGTGAAACTACTTGTATCTATAATTCTAGTAATATATCTACATACAAACCATCGTCTTTTTCGACTGTAAGAAGTGTAGGTGTAACTCAAAAAATACCGTTTTAGAGTATTATGATTAAAAAATAATTCAATAGCTTGCGTAGGTATCCTGCCTGCATTAACAAGTCATTTTGCTAGGACAGGCAAGATGCCTATCCTGGCGATACTCACCCCAAAGTAATTTCTATAAAATTAATTAAGAGTAAAATAATTCTATATATTCTGGATAATTAGCAATGAAACTATCATTTAAAGACATTAAATTTATTATTCAAGCAATTGATAATTTGATTGAGACATATGAAGAACGCCTTAATGGTGACATAGACGAAGATGATATAGGTAATGATTGCATGTTTTTAAAAGCACTTCGTATAGATTTAGCGAAAAGTTTAGAACATAATTTTTTACATATTCAGGATAGTGCGTCTTCAAACCCACAAATATCTGTACAAGAATTAATGCAACCAGTTTCGCAATTACCAATTAATCAGCGTTTGTTTTTGGTGGATGTGATTACAGAATCTATCAGGCAGGAATTATCTTTGAGTAAATCGTGAAATGTACGTTAGACGGAAGGTTTCTGATTTCCCCAAAACCTACGTAGTATTGCAAAGAATCCAATATGGCGCTAAATGAGTAATGACGATTTACGTTTTAGATACTGACCCTAAAAGTAATATAAATTTGTGTTATTGAGAATCTTGGTAATTTTTTATCTTTTCATATAAACTAGCAACGGTTTCTTTTTCAAAAAGTTGCTCTTTCAATTTGAGGTAATCTCCTCCACCTAATTTACAAGCTGCCCAAAAACGAAGGGCTTTTGATGGTTCTAAATGCGTCATCAAAACTTGCATTGCTTCTTGTAAAACCTGTTGTTCGCTAATTACTTTAATTGTCATCTTCTATCTCCACAATAAAATCTACAGGGTTTAGTGTTCTAATAGCTAATTTTTGGCAACGGTTAATTAATCTTTTATCACAGGTTAGAAAATAATCACTATTCGTTATTTCCGCACAAGCGACATGTAGCGCATCCATTGATTTAATGCCTTGCTGTTCGAGATGTTCGGCTCTTTGCCTAATAGTTTCGTTTACTTGTTGTCTGATAGCTGCCATTTGTAAATACCGACTCATGGCAAGTTGATTAACGATAAAAGAATTCTGGCTATTTTCATATTCTAATACTGAAGAACTGACTAACTCTATTAATTGAGCTTCAACCATTTGTAAAATTAAAATGACAGCCTGCGTTTCTAAAAATATCTTTGGTTGTGTTTGGTCATCGAAGGGTCGGTTATAAATACTGGTATCTAAGTAAACCCTGGTCATGCGACTTCATTTTTCACGCTTTTACGTTTAATGTGAAAATTTTACCATCTTTATAAATACCTTGAATCGATAACAGCATAAGTTTGTAGGTTGGGTGAAACGTACCGAGTAGCGCGGAATCCGCACTCTTTGTGTAACCCAACAATTTATACATAATTTAATTGTTATAATCTAACAAATTATAAAATAAGTTATAAAGTTATTGTACTGTTACTTTTTGCCCAGCAAATATATCCACACTACAAACAAAATTATAGATATATAAATTATGAAAGAAATAACGCGCCGTGAATTTATCGCAACTGCTACCCTCGCAACAGGTTTTGCCTTAGCAGTGCAACCTGTTTGGGGCAAAGTTATCACCACCAATACTAAGGGATTAGTTGCAGGTGCGGTGAAAATTCCCGTCACCGATGGGGAAATCCCCGCTTACAGAGCAGCACCAGTCAAAGGTCAAAATTTCCCAGTTATCCTGGTAATTCAAGAAATTTTTGGCGTACACGAGCATATTCAAGATGTCTGCCGTCGGTTTGCCAAATTAGGGTATTTGGCGATCGCACCCCAATTATTCGTGCGCCAGGGGGATGTCTCAAAGCTAACCAGTATCGAAGAAATTCGCCCGATTGTTGCCAAAGTACCCGATGCTCAGGTATTATCCGACCTCGATTCTACAGTTAATTGGGCAGTAAAATCAGCAAAAGGCAACGCTGCTCGGTTAGGAATTACAGGCTTTTGCTGGGGTGGTCGCATTACTTGGCTGTATGCTGCACATAATCCCAAGGTGAAAGCAGGTGTAGCATGGTACGGTCGTTTAGTAGGCGATGTTACCGAGATTACACCTAAGTATCCTGTCGATATTGCTTCGACACTAACAGTACCCGTTCTCGGACTTTACGGGGGCAAAGATACGGGTATTCCTTTAGATACAGTCGAGCAAATGCGAACTGCCTTGGGCGGCAGCGCTTCGCGATCGCGTCTCAAGTCGAGCAGCAGCAAATCCGAAATTATAGTTTACCCCGAAGCACCCCACGCCTTTTTTGCCGATTATCGTCCCTCCTACCGGGAGAAAGAAGCTGTTGATGGTTGGCGAAGGCTGAGAAGATGGTTTAAGCAGCATGGCTTATAAGTGAAATAGCCGAAAGATTTTTTGTAAAGTCTTATAGTTCATTATGTCCCTTACAACATATAAAACATTTGCTGCATAAGATTTTTACATTGTTAGCATTTTCTACAAGTTTACCCATTAATGCGTTAACAGTGCTGGATTTTCCAACTCCAGTACGACCAATTAAAAGATATACAAATTTTTCCTTACGAGCTATTCCTAAAACTTCAATTAAAGATTTTAAAAAAAGACCTAATATCGAAGATATTGACTCTTTACCATCGCTCATTGCTGAATGTAATTTTTTACTTAAATCTTCAATAGTATTCCAGTTATTTTTATTATCTGTTTGAGAAAGTTGTTGATAAAGATAATTAACAACCTCTTGTACTGTTGTAATTTTTTCTGCGTCTTTATCAGGTATTTCTATATCAAACTCTTCTTCTAAAGCCATTACTAATTCAACTTTACTTAGTGAATCCGCTCCAAGCTCTTTCTCAATATTGGATTGTAGAGTAATTTTATCTGGCTCTATATTTAGCTATTCAGAAACTATAGCTTGTACTTTATTAAATATTTCTTGACTGTTCATAAATGAAATTAGCCTACTTATAGATTTTGGGGTACAGTTATATAATTCCCAAAAAACCCCGTTAGCTAACAGATTTAAAACCAAACACGGTATTACAGTCGTTCGCGTCCCTGTATACTCACCCTACGCCTCAGCCGCAAAATTCACCGTGCATACAACCGGGTTAGAGAAGGCAATTTTTCCCTCGATGGACTCTTGGGATTTGACCTGTGCGATGCTCCCAAGGGGAGCCGCCAAAGGCGATCGCACCGTCGGTATCATCGGTACAGGAAAAATTGGGGTCATCGTTACCCAAATAATCCAAGGATTCGGCTGTCACCTCCTTGCTTACGACGTATACCGCAACCCTGAAGTCGAAGCACTAGGAGCGAAATACGTTGAACTGCCCGAACTTTTCAAAAACATTGAACGATTTTCCGTGATCTCACAGTATTGTAGGGGCACGATAATATCGTGCCCTTACGGTTATTTCGGCATCAATGAGGGGTCTTACCCTTTATTGATGCCTCTATATTCTTAAGTAATTGTGGAAATCTCCCTTCAACAAAGAGAGTTGGAAATACTGGGGACAACCATTCGGCAAAAACTAGCCCCTATATTATAGTAACTAATCTAATCGACCAAACGACTACTAAAAAACGTCCATCTGGTGTTGTTAGTTCTACCAATATTGAGAGTTAAAGTTTTAATTACTTGATAATTTACACAATCGTGCTTATCCACCCAGATCCCCGACTTCGTGAAAGTTGTCGGGGATCTGAATGACGTATATTGGCAAGCGATGCCTACGGCGGTAAACTACGCGCTTACTTCTCACGATTGCATTTTTTTGTTTAGTAATAATTATTAGAATACAATTGTCTGAGCGAATTTACGATTTTCAGGTTTAGGTTTAACTGTAATCTCTACATCACTACCTAACTTGTTTAAATAAGCTATCAATCTATCAGTTGAGAAACCACTTAATCTACCTCTAATTAGTAGAGAAACTTTTGGTTGATCTATTCCTAGAATTTCGGCTACTTGAACTTGTGTTAAATTTAGATTAGTAATGATTTCACTGATTTTACGTACTAGTTCAGCTTTCAATAGTCTTTCTTCAGGATTAGATAAACCTAAGTCAGCAAATACATTTCCGCTACTAACGTCAACTTTATTTTCTTCATCCATTTTTTTGGCAGTTAATTGTAAATAATCATCTTGAGCAATTTTCAACCTTTTTTTAACTAACTCTATATCTTGTTGTGGTGTAGCAATACCATGTTTTGATTTCTTTTGAAAGGAATGTAGCAAGTAGATAACACCCTCAAATTTAACAGTGTAAATCGCCCTGTATGTATCTCCATCAAAATCATCTACAATTTCTAAAACACCTGCTCCAGAGAACCCGTATAAAGGTTTTGCGTCAGGGTGCTTTTGACCATGTTGTGCTAAATCAAGAGCGTAACCCATTACATCCTGTACATCTTCAGGAAACTTCTTTAAATCATTAAGGGCGCTTGCAATCCATCTGAGAGGCTTTTCTTGTTTTTGATTCATGTAATGTTAAGTATGCTAAAATTAGCATATTATGTCAATAGGTAATTATATTGTATTAAATTAATCTATTACAACCGCATCAAATCATCGTGTTATCGAAAGTGCGATCGGCTATCATAAAGGCATAATAAATAAGCAAAGATGGTGTAACTAATGCAAACTGATAACATCCTACAACAAAGATTAATCGATAAAATCCGTCAGCTAGTTCCGGAGCAAGTTGTATTAGTTGAAAAATTTATTGATTCTTTACCCCAGAAAAATGAGGAATATAATTTGACTTTAGCTGCAACAAAGCTTTCCGAACCAGTTTTACAAAAAATTTGGGATAATCTCGACGACGCTGAATATGACAAATTATAAATTTGGGGATGTTATTTTAGTACCCTTTCCCTTCACCGACCAAACGACTACTAAAAAACGTCCATCTATTGTTGTTAGTTCTAGCGATTATCAACGTCAGCGTTCCGATTTGATATTAATAGCTGTCACAAGTCTTGCTAATCCTGCAACTTCTTTTGCTGAAATAACAATTACTGAGTGCAAAGCAGCAGGTTTGTTAAAACCTTCTATTATCAAACCAGTTTTAACTACCATTGATAAGATGCTGGTAATTAAAAAGTTAGGAGAACTCCAGGAAGTTGATACTCAAGCTTTACATAATCTTTTACTGGTTATTTTAGGTGGGTAGATGCGAGCGCTAGTTCAGTTTAAAGTAGGTGCGATAGCGCCAGGACTGACTTGTCAGTTCGCATAAAATAATCGATTGTTATGTTGGGTTACGCTATCGCTCCACCCAACCTACGAAAAAATCCAATTTTTAGCCTTAGCAGTATAATTTAGATAATTATAAATCCTTATATATACATAACAATAATACAAACATACCATGAATATTCTCATTACTGGTGGAACAGGTTTCCTCGGTAAAAAACTAGCAGGAAAACTCAAAACCTTCGCATACAACATCACTGCAATCGGTCGCAATCAACAAATAGGGCAACAACTCGAAGCTGAAGAAATAAAGTTTTTAAAAATCGACCTAAAAGACACCGAAGCAACCATTGCAGCATGTCAGAACCAAGATTATATATTTCACTGTGCAGCATTATCATCACCTTGGGGAAAATATCAAGATTTTTATAATGCTAACGTAATCGCTACTCAAAATATTATCAAAGCTTGCCAAACTCATCAAGTAAAAAGACTCATACATGTCTCCACACCTAGCGTATACTTTGATTTCTCGCATCGTTTAAATATTTCCGAACAAAACGCATTAGCAAAAACACCAGCCAACCATTACATTCAAACCAAACTACTAGCCGAACAAGCAATTAATCATGCTCATCAACAAGGTTTACCAGTCATCTCTATCAGACCTCGCGGTATTTTTGGTGCTGGAGATACGGCAATTTTACCAAGATTAATCAAAGCTAGCCAAAAAACAGGAATACCTTTAATCAATCGCGGTCAAGCGCTTATCGATATGACCTACATCGATAATGTTGTCGAAGCATTATTACTCTGCCAAAAAGCACCTGATAATTTACTCGGTCGAACATTTAATATTACCAACGGACAACCAATGTACCTAATCGACCTATTAAAATTACTTTCGCAAAAGCTAGGATACAATCTGAAACTTAAACCAGTCTCATATCCCATTGCTTATGGACTTGCTGCAATTATGGAAGCAGTATCAAACATTATATTATTTGGTAAAGAACCAATTCTTACACGTTATACAGTTGGAGTATTAGCATTCAGCCAAACTTTAGATATTACCGCTGCCAAAACCGAATTAGGTTATCAACCCCAAGTTAGTATCGAGGATGGATTAAGCATTTTTAGCCAATGGTGGAAATCAGAAAATGACACCCATTAAAGTCAACTTTTTTCAAGCAGGGTACTGTACCCATCCCGAAGCAATCGTAATTCGGGATGGAAAATGGAAAACTAGCAAATTTCCGGCAGTATTTGCCTTAATAACGCATCCCGAACATGGTGCGATTTTGTATGACACTGGTTACTCAAGTCGTTTTTATCAAGAAACCCGAAATCTACCTTATCGTATATACGCATTAATTACTCCAGTCTATTTCCAACCCGAAGAAAGTGCATCTGCACAACTTCAAAAATTCGGCATTGCACCAGAAGCAGTCAAATATATTATCGTTTCGCATTTCCATGCTGACCATGTTGCTGGTTTATGCGACTTTCCTAATGCCAAATTCATCTGTTTTGAATCTGCATACAAAGCGGTAAAAAATTTACGCTTAATTGCTGCGACAAAAGCAGGGTTTCTCCCCGGTTTGCTACCATCCGACTTTGTTGAACGTGCCATATTTGTCGAAGCGAAACAAACAATTGCGCTACCGCTATATGATAGTTTTGATACAGGGTTAGATTTATTTGGAGATGGCAGTTTAGTTGCAGTGGAATTACCCGGTCATGTTACAGGTCAGTTAGGGTTATTTTTTACCGATATCAACAAGCAATCATATTTTTTGATTGCAGATGCTTGCTGGTTGAGTCGTGCATATCAGGAATTTGTACAACCGCACCCGATTGCGAGTCTAATTTTTGCTAGTAAGCACGATTATATCGATACTTTGCAACGAATCCATCAATTACACAAATTAAATCCCCATTTAAAAATTATTCCTACTCATTGTTCGGATGCTTGGAAGCAATTAAGCGATTTAAAACTAACGATTACATAATTAAAATGAATGGTTTACCAAGAATTATCTGGTATTATGCACTGACTAAATACGGTCAGCATTTTACTACCCGTACTTCACTAATTAATTGGCAAGAGAAGCAAGTTAAAAATTTTCTGAAAGCGATTTTATCAAAGTCAAGATTTTACCAAAATTACTATCAAAGTTTAGATATTAATAATTGGCGAAATTTTCCGATTATTGACAAGTCAATTATGATGGAAAATTTCGATAGCTTGAATACAGTTGGAATTCAAAAAACTGAAGCTTTAGAAGTTGCCTTAACAGCAGAAAAATCGCGTAATTTTGCTTCGACGCTACGAGGATATACGGTGGGGATGTCTTCAGGAACCAGCGGTAATCGAGGTTTGTTTATAGTTAGTCAAAACGAACAACAAGCTTGGGCAGGTGCTATATTGGCAAAAGGATTACCAAAATCGATTCTTAAATCCCAAAAAATAGCCTTTTTCTTAAGGGCAAATAGCAACCTTTACGAAACTGTCAATAAACAACGCATTCAGTTTCAATATTTTGACTTATTTAATCCTGTTGAAAGTCATATCGCAAAGTTAAATCAATATGCGCCGACTATATTAATTGCACCACCGTCAATGTTACGTTTATTAGCCGCAGCGAAAATTAACGGTAACTTAGATATCAATCCGATTAAAATTATATCGGTTGCCGAAGTTTTAGATCCAATTGATGAAGTATATATACGAAAATCCTTTAATCAAATAATTCACCAATTTTATCAATGTACTGAAGGTTTTCTTGCGAGTACTTGCGAGTATGGGACTTTGCATCTCAATGAAGATATTTTGGTGATTCAAAAAGAATACATTGATAAAGATGCGGGTAAATTTATGCCAATTATTACCGATTTTAACCGCAGGACGCAACCAATTATTCGCTATCGTTTGGATGATATACTTACCGAACGTAAAATACCATGTCGTTGCGGTTCGGTTTTGACTGCTATCGAAAGTATTGAGGGTCGTAAAGATGATATTTTTTATTTACCCAATGAAACTGGGGAATTAGTACCTGTATTTCCTGACTTTATCCGACGGGCAATTATCATTGCTTCTGAGGATATTCAGGAGTATGCTGTGGTGCAAAAAAGCCCTTATTTGATGGAAATTTCTCTAAAGGTTGCTTCTCATATGCAGGAAGAGGTTGAGTTACTTGTTCGTCAATCTTTAGCAGATTTGTTTAATAAGTCGGGTTGTCGGGTTCCAGAAATTGATTTTAAAGAATATGAGATTAAGAGTCAACTTTATAAGAAAATGCGACGAGTACAGCGGGAGTTTGCGGTTTAGTGAAATCTAAACTAGTGGTCTATGTCATTAATTTTGACCTTTTCGAGAGAACCAGATCCCCGACTTCGTAAAAGTTGTCGGGGATCTAATAACCCCTCAAAATTTATGAAACTATGAAATCTCAGGTTAATCTTTACGATTGTAATAATATTGATAGTCTACTTTGGTCTACTTCTGAAGTTTCAAACCTGACTAAAGCTTATTGGGTTCCAATGATGAAAGCTGGTTCAGCAAACTTTATTAAGAATGTTCATACTCAAATGTTCGCATTGACGATTGATGATTTAGTTTTACCTGTAACAGTGAATGATAGAGAACTCGAAAATTCATATGTTTGTTCTCCTTACAATCATTATGTTACTTATACGAAGGAAGAATTAGTAACTTTAAAAAATCCTCTGTTAGAAAAAGCTTTAGCAATTATTATTGATTTTTTGGGATTACTGACAGTTTGGGGTGAAATTAATCGTGTTGTAGTAGTCCATAATCTGCTTTTATCGACTAATCTGTATCCAGAGTTATCAACATTACAAATTACTAAAATTAGTGAGTACCTACAAAGTAAGTTCCCCGCTCGTGCAATTATCTTTCGTTCTATCAATACTTTTATAAATGATGATTTATTTAATGCTTTTCAAGCGAATCATTACAATTTGATTGGGAGTCGGCAAGTTTATCTATTTAATCCGCAAGACCAATCGCTAGTGACAGGTAAAATGCGATCGCGTTTGAAGCAAGATACAAATTTAATCAAAAAATCTGGCTATGAGGTGATTGATAAAAGTCAGTTAACCTCAGATGATATACCTCGAATTGTCGAGTTATATAATTTTTTGTACTTGAATAAATACTCGTTTAATAATCCGCAGTTCAATGAAAAATTTCTAGAATTGGTTTTTAAAAACCAAGCTTGGCAATTTAAAGTACTGAGGAAAGAGGCAAAAATTGATGGAGTTATCGGTTTTTATGAAGTGAATGGAATCATGACAACTCCGATTTTGGGATACGATACGAATTTACCGCAGCAGGTTGGACTTTACCGAATGTTATCGGCATTACTGATGATTGAGGCAAGCGAAAAAGGAGTTATTTTGCATCAAAGTTCGGGTGCTGCTGAGTTTAAACGATTTCGCGGTTTTGTTAGTAATATTGAGTATAGTGCTGTGTTTCATCGGCATTTGCCTTTTCAGCGACGGGTAGTTTGGTGGTTATTGGAGTTGCTGGTAAATCAGGTTGCTGTGCCAATGATGGAAAGGTATAGGTTATAGGATTATGTCGCGCAGAGGAGGCAGTGCGTTCCTCCTACATCCCCCCGTTGTAGCATCTGTCGTCGCGCAGAGGCACAAAGAATAAGAGGGAGGATTTAGTTTATAATACTCCCGGTGTTTCTGGTGCGACTACTTCACCTGTGCCTACTTGTAATATCATGTCTTGGTCGGTAATTAATTCGCTTAGTTCTTTAACTTGTAAGTTCATTTCTTGGCAAGCTTTGCGTAATTCTTGTGCAAATTTATTGAGGTCATCACCATAACCACATTGATGTGCTGCTGTTTCGATTCCCTGTTTTGCATTTGCTCTTGCACAGTCAACTAGTTCGATTCCTGTTAATGGGGTTAGAGATGTCATAGCTGTATACGCGATTATTTTTTATACCTTATCAATTTTTGATCGGATGTCTATCTTTCTTTCGGTTGAAGTGCAAAAAAAATAAGCTTATAGATATGACTTGTAGGACAAGCAGACCTTCTCGTGAAGGGATGCCCATCCTAATTCTACAACATATTAACCGTTGATGACTTCTGCACCGTTAGGATGCAATACTTGACCGGATATGTATGATGCGTCGTCGGAAGCTAAAAAGACATAGCTAGGTGCGACTTCTTCGGGTTGTCCTGGTCGTTGCATTGGTACTTGTTTACCAAATGTAGCAACTTTTTCGGGGGGGAAAGTTGAGGGAATTAAAGGTGTCCAAATCGGACCGGGTGCAACTCCGTTAACGCGAATACCTTTTTCTACTAAATTTTGCGATAGCGAACGAGTAAAGGCAACTATTGCTCCTTTGGTCGAGGAATAATCGAGAAGTTGAGGGTTACCTTTATATGCTGTCACCGAAGTTGTGTTGATGATAGCGCTACCTTCTTTCAAATGCTTCATGGCAGCTTTGGTCATAAAGAACATGGAGAAAATATTGGTGCGAAAAGTTTTTTCTAACTGTTCTTTACTAATATCTTCGATATTTTCTTGGGGGTGCTGTTCTGCTGCATTGTTAACGAGAATATCGAGTTTACCAAATTCGCCTACTACTTGCTGCACGGCAGTTTGACAGAAAGACTCATCACCAATATCACCTGCTAGAGCAATTGCCCGACGACCGTATTTTTCTACCAAACTCTTCGTTTCTTTGGCATCGTCGTGTTCGCTTAAGTACATAATTGCAACGTCCGCACCTTCTTTTGCAAATGCGATCGCAACTGCACGACCAATACCGCTATCAGCACCTGTTATGATTGCAACTTTATCCTGTAATTTACCACTACCTCGATAATTAGCATCATCAGCTTGAGGTTTTGGAGTCATTTTTGATTCCGAACCAGGTGTGTCTTGCTGTTGTGGTGGTTGTAATTGTTCTTCTGGCATCTTTTTAATCTCACTATTAACTAACTTTAAAATCAGCAACTAGTACCAATTGTACGAGCAGACCTCGTTTCTAGTATTCAATCAATTTGTAAAACTATTAACAATTAACAAGTAGGAGCATAAGTAAACCTTGGATTGATGCTCGCCTCAAGGTGTATATTGTGTGTGTTCCCATTCACCATTGTCAATATAAGTTATAATTTACTCAATTCCATTTAAGTAAATTTATTTTTTCATTTTTTTCACACCTTTAAACTCGAATAACTCAACAGTGAAATTTTTATCAATAAACTTGTAAGCAAAGATATGCAATTTCACTTTTAATTTACCGCGTGACTTGTAATGGTTTATCATTCTCTAGAAATAAATAATTTTAACGATTCTCAATCTTTAGGAAGACAGTTAAATTTATTCTAGTTCTTAAGAAACGAAATCCCTCCTACCTGTTGAAGAAATCGCAAAGATGAATATGCTCGTTCTAAATCCGATTGTAAATGCGCGACCGCTTGTGGCAAGGTACGATGAATTGTAGTCAAAAAACAAACCTGCTGATTGATAAGGTCAGTAAAAAAACTTAACATATCAGCATTTTGATAATTATTGTAATATACCAAAAGAATAAAGGTAAACAGGGATTTTTATGACGCAAACCTTAAATACAGATACAGATATAGAACAAACTGAGAAATTTCGTCACCTACAACTTAGTTTACGCGAACGCTGGAAAACGATTGAACTATTCGATAACAGCGATGCGGATATCGTAGTAATTCCTTCGTTGAGTATCGACCAACGCGAACTCCAGAAAATTGAAGGGTGCGAACATTATGAAGAACGCTTATTGTTTTCATTAATTCGGTTGCAAAATCCCCGCACGCGGTTAATTTATGTAACATCAATGCCACTACATCCAAGTATAATTGATTACTATTTACAACTGCTACCGGGTATTCCGTTTTCCCATGCACGGAATCGGTTGTTGCTACTTTCAACATACGATTCTTCGCTAAAACCCCTGGCTCAAAAAATCTTAGAACGTCCGCGTTTGCTAGAGCGAATTCGCCAAGCATTACGGTTAAACAAAGCATTCATGACGTGCTATAATTCCACCGATTTGGAAGGCGAATTATCGCTAAGATTGGGTGTACCATTATATGCTGCTGCACCCGACTTACAAATTTGGGGCACAAAAAGCGGTAGTCGGCAAATCTTTGCAGAGTCTGGAGTACCTTTGCCGGATGGAAGCGATCGCGTTTGGAGTGCCTCCGAATTAGCCGAATCAGCAGCACAATTATGGTCGCGACAACCAACATTGCAACGAATGGTTGTAAAACTTAACGAAGGAATTTCTGGGGAAGGTAATGCATTATTAGATTTGCGACCTCTAACTAATATTGCACCACCTCAAGGAACCCATGACGAACGAGTTGCAGCAATTCAAGATGGGTTTTCAACGATGCGCTTTCAAGCAAAGCAGGAAAGTTGGGAAAACTTTTCCGGACGCATCACCGAATTAGGGGCAATTGTCGAAGCATTTGTTGAAGGTGAAATTAAACGTTCTCCCAGCGTTCAAGGACGGATTACACCAACAGGTGAAGTGGAAATATTATCGACTCACGACCAAATTTTGGGGGGCCCCGATGGACAAATTTATCTAGGTTGTCGTTTTCCTGCGGATGAAGCTTATCGGTTACAGTTGCAGCAAATTGGCTTACAAGTTGGTAATAATTTAGCAAAAAAAGGCGCACTCGAACGCTACGGTGTTGACTTTATTGCTGTTAAAAAGGATAACGGTGAGTGGGATATTCAAGCTATTGAAATTAACTTGCGGAAAGGTGGCACTACTCATCCATTTATGACTTTGAAGCTATTAACTAATGGTCGTTATGACATGTCAACGGGGTTGTTTTACAGCCAGCAAGGTCGCCCTAAGTATTATATAGCTACTGACAATTTACAAAAAGTCCGTTACAGCGGATTATTGCCGAGTGATTTGATGGATATTATTGCTCATCATCGCTTGCATTTCGAGACGGGGACGGAGACGGGTTCGGTTTTTCACTTAATGGGTTGCTTATCGCAGTTTGGGAAGTTGGGGTTAACTAGTATTGGTGATTCTCCCCAAGAAGCTGATGATATTTATAATAAGGTTACTAAGGTTTTGGATGCTGAAAGTAGTGGGAAGAACGATTCGTCTGCGTTTTCAGAATCGGCTTTCCCAATGAGTTGGCAAGAGGGAGGTTAGTAATAAGGAATAGTATTTTGCCCGTAGGATAGGTAACATGCCTATCCGACAAATTTTTTACAATCCTTATTAGGCACAGATAGCGCAGAGTCAGAGAAGATGGAGTCATGAATTGCATTTTCTGAAAATTATGATATGTATATAATTATCGTAGGGGCGGGGTATCCCCGCCCCTACCCTTATATTTGTATATATAATTTCATCAAATCATCTAAATGTAGGTTTTGATTAATATGGTTGATATAGTGACTCAAGGTAAGCAAATGAAAGCAATTGAAGTAACTGGAAGTATTGATGGTATGGGAAACTTAATTTTAGATCAGCCAATTCAAGCAGAAAGTTATCCTCATCGCGTTCGGGTAATTGTATTATTTTCAGAGTCAGAGTCAGAAATTGACCCTGACGACACACCTGTTGAGGAGATAAAAGCTAGTTTGAGGAGAGCATTGCAACAAGCTAAAGCTGGTCAAACTAGACCGATTAGCGAGCTATGGAGACGAATTGATGCCGAGTAGCGAACTTGTTATAGTTCGATTTTCAGATGAGTTTGAAGAGGAGCTTTATAAGCTCTCAAAACGGTATCGCAATATTCGGTCAGATATTCAGCTTATCATTGAACAGCTACAAAGTGGGGATTTTGGTGGAAATAGACTCGCTGGAATCGGTGAAGAATATTTTATTTATAAAGTAAGAGTCCGCAATAGCAACATTCAAAAAGGTAAAAGCGCTGGGTATCGATTGATTTATCAGCTTGAATCACCAACAAGTGTTTTGCTATTGACTATTTATTCAAAGTCCGACCGCGAAGATATCGGTGTAAACGAAATTCAAGATATTCTAAGTGAGTTTTATAGCAAAGAATAAATAAGCAATGTTAACAATATTTCCTCACCTGCTTCATAAATAGTTAACTGTTCACAGTTCGCGTTACCCTGTGATTAGTACAATCAACTAACCTACTGTCAGAGAGCGGTTGTGTCCCAGGTAAACAAGAATGCGATTCACTGTATAAACCCTGAGTGTCCGCGTCCCTATCCGCAACCTTGGGGTAACAAATTTTGCAATAGCTGCGGTACTAGCTTACAGCTACTCGATCGCTATGTACCATTGCAACCGCTAAGTTCCGGTGGTTTTGCCCAAATTTTCACGGTATGGGATGCTCTAGCACAAACTGAAAAGGTGCTAAAAATACTTATCGAAGATTCTCCCAAAGCACTCGAACTATTTGTTCAGGAAGCTGAAATTTTGTGTCAGCTTGAACATCCAGGAGTTCCCAAGGTTGATATTTGCGGACATTTTCAGGTTGATTTATCTTATCCCAAACCTCGCCAGCTATCATGTTTGGTGATGGAAAAAATCAATGGGTTAACCCTTGAGGAAATTCAAAAGCATTATCCCCAAGGTTGTCCCCAGGGGTTGGTGTTGAATTGGTTAATACAAGCGGTTGATATTTTGCACCACCTCCACCAACGCAAAATAATTCACCGCGATCTCAAACCTTCTAATATCATGCTGCGTGCGGTGCCATTTTCGAGAGGCATAACGCGGGGTGACCAGTTGGTATTAATCGACTTTGGTGGAGTCAAACAAGTTAGCACTTCGATGCTGCGGTTTCCAAATCGGTCAACGCGGTTATTTTCGTCGGGTTACAGTCCTCCCGAACAGCTAACGGGGATGAATATCGGACCTGCTGCCGATTTTTATGCGCTGGGTCGAACAATGGTAGAAATACTCACAGGCAAAAATCCAGCCGACTTGGAAGACCCCATTACAGGTGAATTAAAATGGCGACATTTGGTCAATGTTAAACCGAAACTGGGAGAACTACTCGATGAAATGGTTAAGCCAGATGTGCGATCGCGTCCTAATAGTGCCACAATCATTCAACGACGGTTAGCACAAATTTCCCAAGGTTCCCCCGTTGTATCGGTATTTTCCCAAGTTCAGCAAAACGTTCAACAAACTTTTACCAAAATTACCCAGTCAATCAAAACTTCCCCTCACCCCTCACGAAATTGGTTTGCACAATTCCAAAAAACCTCACTGCGAGTTACAAATACTGTCGGGAAGGCAGTTTCTAGTACCGTACTTTTTACCGTCCAAACATTTTTTAATGTTATTTTCGCCTGCTTGAGTACCATTTGGGCAATGCTTATTACTGCTATCGGTGCTAGTGTCGGTGCTAGCATCGGATATTTATTCGCATCTAAAACTATTTGGGGAACGCAATTTGCTGCGTTTGCCTCCAATCAAGTTACTAAAGTCATAACAAACACACCTAATATATCTGGCTCCGAGATTGTACTGTTTATCGCCGCCGGATTGGGAACCGCTTGGGGACTAACTTTAACTGGGGTATTTGGTCAAAAACGCCGATACCTAACAGTAGCAATAACAAGTATCATCGGTTACAGCTTAGGATGGTTAGTTTTAGCAATAATAGCGCCGAATGCCAACGCTGAAGCATTAATGGCATTAATTTTAGTTGCAGTGTCCTTCCTCACCTTTGGTTTAGGACTTCGCAGTCATCACCTTGTTTACTCAGTCGTTGCAGCTTTTGGTACTGCCATTACCTTCGCTTTATTAATTAACCTCGGCTTTTTTCCCAGCAGTATATTTGACCCTCAGTTGCAATTAGCATCAACCTTATTCCTCAAAGTCAAATTTTTCAGCTTCGTTGCCATCTTCCTCAGCTTTTACCTAGCAGTCAGTCACTATCTTATCGTTCCCTGGCTGCGTTTACTCGGTTGGAGGTAGGCAGTAGTCAGTAGTCAGTAGTCAGTAGTCAGTAGTCAGTAGGCAGTAGGCAGTAGGCAGTGGGCAGTGGGGGAGTGGGAAAAGAATATATTACTTCCCCCCTTCTCCCCTTCCCCCCCTTCTCCCCTTCTCCGTTTCCCTAAAATAATTATCCCCCCAGTCAAATTTGACTAGGGGGATTTTAATTGGTTGACTATAGAGTTTCTGTATATTTTGCGAATTGAATAAATTGTAATCCTTATATTTCAGATTCGGTAGTTAAAGTACAGCAGTTTATCGATTTTTTATAGTTTTTTTATAACTTCTTTACAATAACGCTAGTAATTATACTCAGCTATCGAAGCGAAGTCTTGGGTCAGTTATAACTTAATGTTGGTTTAACTTATTAAGCAAATGCATATTTTTATGTATTTTATCATTATTTAATAACTTCTTCATAACTACTTTATTCCTTCTGTTTCCAGAAAAAGTCGTATATGTAAGTATGGCTATACGCACTTAGGTAATAACTGTCAAAACTATGAAACATAAGATGATTGTGACTTTCGCTATGTTGGCTTGTCTGGGATTCGCACAACAAGCATTAGCGGTAAATCAACAGGACTTAGAACAGTTAAGAGCTACAGCTGCTTGTCCTCGGTGCGATTTAAGTGGTGCTGATTTCGCAAACGCTAACTTAACTGGAGTTAATTTGCGCGATGCAAATCTCAAAGGAGCAAACTTTACACAAGCAAATCTTCGGGGTGCCGATCTAACAGGCGCGGACTTAACAGGCGCAGTATTAAATAATACTAATCTAAGTGGAGCATCTTTAACAGGTGCATTAATGAAATCGGCATCGCTGGAAAACGCCGATTTAAGCTTTGCAAGTTTGATGAGTACTAATTTAGAAGCTACAACCTTCAAAGGTGCAACAACAATAATGACCAATTTTAAAGGCTCGTATTTCCGCTTGACAACACAGCCTAATGGTGTGGTTACCTCGGACAAACCCTATGGAGGGTCATTACAACGCGATATGAAACGTGATTGTAACAAGTTTAAATTAGAGAATACCCGTGGTAGCGTTTGTTCAACCGAACAATCAACCGAATCCGTATCTAAATAGGGAGTAGGGAGTTAGGAGTTAGGAGTTAGGAGTTAGGAGTTAGGAGTTAGGAGTTAGAAGTTAGAAGTTAAGAGTTAATTTCTCGCTTCCCTCCTCCCCTTCCCCCCCTTCTCCCCACTCCCTACTCCCTACTCCCTATTCCCCCCACTCCCTCATTCCCTTCTTATCATGGGAGAAAGTGTTTAGATAAATTGAAATATGTTAAACCACATTAAAGACTTAGCAACAAAATTAGCACCTCGCTTGATTGAAATTCGCCGTCACCTGCATTCGCATCCAGAACTCAGCGGTCAGGAATACCAAACAGCGGCTTTTGTTGCTGGTGTCTTGTCTTCAAGTGGTTTGCAGGTGCAGGAAAATGTTGGCAAGACTGGCGCGATCGCCGAATTGCCAGGTTCTGGTAATGATAATCGAATTTTGGCGATTCGTACCGATATGGATGCTTTACCAATTCAAGAACGCACGGGACTAGATTTTGCTTCCCGCGCTACGGGTGTAATGCACGCTTGCGGTCACGATGTCCATACGACGGTGGGTTTAGGAACTGCAATGGTTTTGGCGGAATTGGACAAATTACCGGGGAAAGTGCGGTTTTTGTTCCAACCAGCCGAAGAAATTGCCCAAGGTGCAAACTGGATGGTTCGAGATGGGGCAATGAATGATGTTTCGGCATTGTTGGGGGTGCATGTTTTCCCATCGATACCCGCAGGTTGTGTTGGTTTACGTTACGGTGCTTTGACGGCAGCTGCCGACGATTTGGAGATTATTATTATGGGGGAATCGGGACATGGTGCTAGACCCCATGAAGCAATTGACGCGATTTGGATTGCTTCGCAGGTAATAACGACGCTACAGCAAGCAATTAGCCGCACGCAGAATCCTTTGCGTCCTGTTGTTTTGAGCATTGGACAAATTAGCGGCGGACGTGCGCCAAATATAATTGCTGATAAAGTTGAATTGCGGGGAACATTGCGATCGCTTCATCCCGAATCCCGCGCAAATTTACCCCAATGGATTGAAAATATTGTGGCAAGCGTTTGCGATTGTTATGGTGCAAAATATCAAGTCAACTACCGTCAAGGTGTCCCCAGCGTCCAGAACGACTATGCTTTAACGCAGTTGCTACAGTCATCGGCAGAGGAAGCATGGGGAGGCGATCGCGTTCTCGTTTTACCCGAACCTTCGCTTGGTGCGGAAGATTTCTCAGTATATTTAGACTACGCACCTGGCAGCATGTTTCGTTTGGGTGTAGGCTTCAAAGACCGCGCTGTAAATCACCCATTGCACCACCCTCAATTTGAAGTTGATGAATCGGCAATTGTTACAGGCGTTGTCACTATGGCATGTGCGGCGTATAAATTTTGGCAAGGTATTGCTTAATAAATTTACGTATTAACATAGTGGTTCATTTCATTAGTTTTGACAAGTCGTGAGGGTGAGATCCCCGACTTCTTTAAGAAGTCGGGGATCTAGCAGCCCATCAAAATGAACTTTTCAATTTCTCTTCTTTTCCTCTTCCTTTGTGTCCTTTGTGTCCTTTGTGGTTCGTTATTTAGACCTATAAAAAATTTTGATAGGCTTCAAGATTCCGGGTTTCGTAAAAGTTACCCGGAATTTGACCCTATCGACTTGGCAAAATTAATGACATTAATCAATAGATACCCAACTTTTTGAATAAGTAGGGTATCTGAATTTTTCGCAGAACTAAGGATAAAATCCCAACTTGGGCAATCCTAAAGTTTCATCCCAACCCATCATCAGATTCATGCATTGAATAGCTTGTCCTGATTGTCCTTTAATAAGATTATCGATAACCGACATGACAATAACCCTGCCAGTGCGTCGGTCAACTTCGATACCTATATAACAAAGGTTACTACCACACGCCCATTTAGTTTGCGGACAAATACCGCCATCACAAACTTTGACCCAAGGGGAATTACGGTAAAAGGCACGATAAATTGTGATTAAATCATCGCGGACTAATCCAGGGTCGCGGAGGGTAGCGTAGACTGTCGCTAAAATGCCGCGCACCATCGGGATTAAATGGGGCGTAAACTGAACTGTAACTTCGTGTCCGGCAAGTTGCGAGCAAATTTGCTCGATTTCGGGGGTGTGGCGGTGTCTGCCAACGTTGTATGCTGCCAGGGAGTTATCAGCCTCGGCGAGTAACAGATTAATTTTGGCATCGCGTCCGCCGCCCGATGTGCCCGATTTTGCGTCGATAATCGCAGTTTCGGGGACAATTAACCCTTGTTTGAGGAGGGGTGAAAGCGCGAGGAGACTCGCAGTTGGATAGCAACCCGGACAGCCGATTAACTGAGATTCGGCAATGCGATCGCGGTACAATTCTGGCAACCCATAAATAGCTGTTGCCGCTGTAGCGCTGTCGTTTCGTTCTTTACCATACCAATCTGTATATGTCGTTAAATTGGTAAACCGATAGTCAGCACTTAAATCGAGTACTTTGCATCCCTTCTCTAAAAGTTTTGGTGCGATATCGCAAGCCAAACCGTTTGGAACCGAGAGAAATACTACTTCACATCGACTTGCTATAACATCGAGGTCAACTTTCTCAACCGTTAAATTGACTAAATGTGCCAAATGAGGGTAAATATCCGCAAAAGCTTTCCCCGCAGTGCTGTCACCCCCCATATACACCAACTCAACTTCGGGATGATCCATCAACAACCGAACTAGTTGAACTCCGCCATAGCCCGACGCGCCAACTATTCCGACAGGTACGCGCCTAAAATTACCCATGATTTTTAAATCCTTATTCGTTCCGATCTAATTCGCCATTAAACCATCAACTATCAAGCAAATAGGTGATATTTAACAGCTTTTTGCTATTTAACATTCAACTACTAGTATTAAAACGCAAAATTGGAAGTTAGGGAGTAGGGAGTAGGGAGATAGGGGAGAGGGGGGAGACGGGGAGGTGGGGAGGTGGGGAGGTAGGGAGGTGTTCTGCATTTTTGGTTCTTGAGTGGGGAAAGTACAAGTAAAAATAATTCCCCTTCTCCCCTTCTCCCTACTCCCTACTCCCTACTCCCTACTCCCCGAATTGAGTTACAATTAACAGTAAGCATTTGTTAAAAAAAATTACACTTGGTCGCTGGAAATCGTTTGTGTCGCAGTCTCACACCGGACTAATTCAAGAATTTAAATTTGACTCGATTGATGCCGCCTTGGCAGATTTGAAAGCTGGTCGTGTCGTCGTGGTTGTAGATGACGAAAACCGCGAAAATGAGGGCGATTTGATTTGTGCCGCCCAATTCGCCACGCCCGATACAATCAACTTCATGGCAGTCGAAGCACGGGGTTTGATATGCTTGGCAATGACCGGAGAACGCCTCGATGAACTTGACCTACCGTTAATGGTAGTAAATATAACAGACCCCAATCAAACGGCGTTCACGGTTAGTATCGACGCAGGACCAAATTTAGGTGTAACTACGGGTATTTCTGCCGAAGATCGTGCTAGAACTATCCAAGTAGCTCTGAATCCTGCCACGAAACCGCAAGATTTACGCCGTCCCGGTCATATTTTCCCTTTACGTGCCAGAGCCGGCGGGGTTCTTAAACGTGCCGGACATACTGAAGCTGCCATTGATTTATCGCGGTTAGCGGGGTTGTATCCGGCAGGGGTAATTTGTGAAATTCAGAATCGCAACGGTTCGATGGCGCGGTTGCCCGAATTATTCGAGTATGCAAGGCATCATAACCTGAAAATTATTAGCATCGCGGATTTGATTAGTTACCGCTTGCGAAACGACAGGCTTGTTGTCCGCGAAACGGTGACGGATTTACCGACCCAATTTGGACAATTCAAAATTTACGGTTATCGGCACACGCTGAATAATTCCGAACACGTAGCCATTGTCAAAGGCGAACCGAGTCAATTCGATGAGACCCCAGTCATGGTGCGGATGCACTCGGAATGTTTGACGGGTGATGCTTTGGGTTCGTTGCGCTGCGACTGTCGGATGCAATTGCAAGCCGCATTGAAAATGATTGAAAGTGCCGAGAAAGGTGTTGTTGTATACCTACGTCAAGAAGGACGCGGTATCGGTTTGATAAATAAACTCAAGGCTTATTCGTTGCAGGATATGGGGCTTGATACCGTTGAAGCCAACGAACGCTTGGGTTTTCCTGCCGACTTACGTGACTACGGAATGGGCGCACAAATGCTGATGGATTTGGGCGTGCATAAGATACGTTTGATTACCAACAATCCCCGTAAAATTGCGGGATTGAAGGGTTATGGAATGGAAATCGTAGACCGCGTACCGTTGTTAATTGAAGCGAACGATTACAATTCCTATTATTTGGCGACAAAAGCAAAGAAACTAGGTCACATGCTGTTGCAAACCTACTTGGTGACAGTAGCGATACATTGGCAAGACGAACCGGAGAGTATTACAGATAGATACGAACGGTTAGAGAAACTGCGATTTATGGCAAAAAGCCACGATTTATTATTGCAGGAAGAAGCGCGTCCACTTGCGATCGCACTCTTTGACAAACCATCGTTAACAGTACACCTGGGTTTTGACCAACCGGGAATGGCTGACAAAGACTGGTATGCTCAAAAAGGTCATCCTTATATTCAAGCGACAAGCCAAATTCTCGATAGCTTGGTGCAATTACCGTATGTTGAGAAGTTAGAATTTTTGATTTCTCCAGGGGTTGACCCTTTGACTAATTTACAAATTCAGTTAGATAGAGAAGTTTTCCCCCCAGGAACTTTACCCTCGTCGTGTTGCGAACACTTGGAGACGCAGAAAATTTATAGCTTTGGTCGGGAATAACGATTTTGGTATAACTGAATGTTTACAGTCATCTCACCAGAGAAAATTCAACTTCCTCCAGGTACTTTGGTGCGACTGCTTGGCAGTTGGCAAGATTATCAACTGCTGAGTCAGTTAAGAGGTGATGGTTCTACTCCTCGTATCAAATATCGACCGGGGGAAATTATCTTAATGTCACCGTTGCCCGAACACGGACGCAATGCAAATGTAATTGCTGATGTAGTTAAAGTTTTACTCGATCATCTCAGGCAGGAATACGATGCATTTACTCCTATTACAATGGATTTACCGGATATTGTAGGCATCGAACCCGACTACTGCTTTTACATTGATAACTGGGAAGCAGTTTCTGGTAAAAAAAGAATTAATTGGGCTATTGACCCTCCACCAGATTTAGTAATAGAAATTGATGTCACAAGTTATACGGATGTTGAGGATTATAAACCTTACCGCGTGCCTGAAGTGTGGTTATACAAAGGCAATCAATTTAAAATTTATGGTTTAGAAGGTGACAGTTATCAAATTCAAGCTAATAGCCGTTATTTCCCCAATATAAATATAGTAGAAGTAGTTCAAGAGAGTTTGCAAATTGCCAGCGACCGCAATACAAGTGCTGCTATGCGAGAGTTAAGAAGAAAATTTAATAGCGGTAATTAATTTTTAAAAACAGTCATTGCAAAAACTGCTTTACGATGTCCATGCCATCGTAAAGAACCCTTAAAATCTCAATATTGTCTTGATAAATACGGTAGACGATCAAATGACGTTTGACATGATAGACAAGACATTCCGCCGGAATATCATCCCTCTGTTTACCAAGCCTCGGACTGGTTGCCAATCTGTTAACACCTTCACGTAAGAAATTGATATACTTATCAGCCTGAGATTCCCCCCATTGTTGATAAGAATATGTGTAAATTTCTATGAGGTCTGCGTCTGCAAGTTCAGTAAAGATAGGAGGCTTCATCGTTTACTATAGCTGCTTGGCTTTAGCTGCCCTAATAATCTCGTCTATTGAGCGGTTGCTAAATTTTCCCTCTTGCGCCTGCTGAAGCCCTGCTTGCACTTCCTTTTGCAGCCATTCGACGTAGGACTGACCCTTATCATCAAAGGTTTTTAACGCTTGCTCAACGATCTCTTCCACTGAGTAACCTTGCGCTATATATTTGCTGACAATCGCCTCAGATTGAGGTGTTAGGGATATGTTCATAAATTTCCTCCTAATTCCTTTATACTCTATCGCGTCAATCAAGGCAATGAACCTTCTTGTAAAGCTTTCAGTCTCAGAAGTTCTTCAAATTCATCCATTACAATAGCTCTACTGCAACTAAATCGTCTTTTCTTCTTCCTAGCGTAAGCGTTCAGGTAAAATATATGTATGTAGCGTAGAGTTACTATATGTAAAAATAGCTAGCAATGGAGAGTTGCCGTGAACATTCGCCAAAAACTTGAGCATGTGCTAGAACATCTCAATGATGAGCAATTATCGACACTACTAGACTTTGCGGTTTTTCTCAAAAGTAAAGAAAAAGCTACAGCACCAATGGTAGAATCTCAGGCTTATGAGCAATGGTTAAGTAGCGAGAATGATATCTATGACGAATTTGCCGATGAATTTTTAACGCCGTAACGTAGTACTCTGTAGCATACCAATGCCTTCTACTCAACTGCAATTTAAAGTTCGTCCCGCTGTAGTTGTCTCTTCGTGTTACGGTGGAAAATCCTGGAACATCTAATTACTGTTAAGCATCTAGTATACAGCCGAGTAAACAAGAATCGGATATATTTAGATAGCGTTATTAGTTGATGATGTCATTTATTAATCTACCTCATTCAAACAATCGAAATTACTTGAAGTTGCCAATTTCTGGAAG